>Ga0073906_1003044_pt1 | contig 20105 bp, 15 predicted proteins | sample Inofromicrocosms_FD_65485 | JGI IMG/M metagenome (GOLD analysis project Ga0073906, IMG submission 65485) | Mouse cecum microbial communities from Vienna, Austria - Inoculum for glucosamine and mucus D2O microcosms | ecosystem: Host-associated > Mammals > Digestive system > Large intestine >...
ATGACAGACTTGGTGCCTTCACGCCTGGACCGGGCGAAACGGATGGGCGCGGATCGGACCGTACTCATCCATCCGCAGGGGCAGCAGGGAAAAGACCAGGGACAGGAGCTGGATGCGGAGCTTGCTGCGTTTACGGGAGGAGAAGGGATTCCGGTTGTAGTAGATACCGTCTGCATTCCATCTTCCTTTGAGCAGTCTGTACAGCTTGCTTCACCGGCCGGCAGGGTGGTCGTGATCGGATTGAAAAACCAGCCATCCAGGATTACAATGGCGGATATTACTAAAAAGGAACTGACGATTGTCGGATCGCGGCTGAACTGCGGCTGCTTTGATGAAGTCATTGAGGGACTTGAGGACGGTACGCTGCATGCAGAGGAATTCGTGACACATGTATTTCCGTATTATGAGGTGGAAAAAGCATTTCAAATGATCCGGGAACATCCCCAGGAGGTGCTGAAGGCAGTGATTACATTTTAATGACATTACATAGAAAAGGGGCTGCGGCAAAATAAGGAACTGGCACAAAATAACTTACCGATAGTCCGCAGGATTTCTCTTCAGGAGTGCTGCCAAAAAATCAGGCGCATAGCGGGCTATGTAACTGATTTTTTGGTAGTGCTCCAGGAGAGAAAGACAAGGAATATGGGAAGTTATTTTGGGACAGTTCCTAACTGCAATATACAGGGTATGGCATTTGGATTACACGCTCAGCCATACAATGTATACGATCTGTATTTTGCGGCAGTCCTTTCAGCATTTTATAGGATATTCTGCGCTGCCGAAGAAAGAGAATCAGGCAGTGACCGGAATATGATATTGCTCCAGCAATGCCCGCATTCGGGCAAGCTCCGCATCCTTATCAGCAAGTAAAGCATTTTTTTCTGCAAGACCAGCAGTCAGGGTGTTGTTTTCAGCAATCAAAGCATCTTTATCAGCGATCAGAGCATCTTTATCAGCGATCAAAGCATCTTTATCAGCGATCAGAGCATCTTTATCAGCAATCAAAGCATCTTTATCAGCAGCCAGAGCCTCATTATCAGCGATCAATGTCTTTTTGTTTCATTCAAAACTGTCAATCTCATCATACAAACGTTTCTGCAGTACACTGGGCAGTTCAATCATCGGTTTCGTCATACGGTCTACCTCCCTTCGAAAATCAGCATGCTTCTCAAATATTTTTTCCGCGGCACGGCGGAAGAGGTTGATGTAATCATCATATTCCTGTTGCGTCAGATACCCTTTTTCTAATTCATTTTCTAATATCATCATAACTTTATCCACAAAGTCTGTCAATTCCTTTTTGCCTAATGGAAATTTTCTTTCCGGATCCAACTTCGGCCGCAGTCGGAGCAATACATAAGGAATAAAAAGATTCAGATGCTTTTCATGAATTTCCTGCAGAGAATAGGACTGGATCCTGACGGTGGGGATTTTGTAAATGTGCTCAGTTTCATCCTGAAAAAAAATGCGGCACCGCAGATATTCCGGAAGCTTTTCATTTTTTTCAGGATAGATGACCGCAGAACGTGGGAAATGCATAGTATAACCGCCATTTTCGTCAGCTTCATGAATGGTATACTGCATGGCAAAATGCAGATCATACGCGACCATACGGATGACCATTTCACGATCATTGCGCATCTGACATTCCAGATGATAATAGTCTGATTGTACCAAAAGCGCGATATCGGACAGACGCGAGCCTGGCGGAGCATTTGGATCCTCCCTGTAAGTGGAGGATTCCGTCGCGAGCAGGGTGACTGGGGTTCCTTTTGGATACTCTTTTCCGTACACTTCCTTGAAGAGTGGAAAAAGCTGTTCCGGCATGGCATCCACGATGGCTTTGAGAATTTCATCCCACAGCATGGCGTTGCCGGGCATGTTTTTTTGAGACATAGAGATCAGTCCTTTCTTCTGTAAATTGTCAACCAATGAGTTCCTGTGCTGCTGTGAAATATGGCGAGACGCCAGAATTGCCGGACGGCCGGAATGGCATGGTCCGATAGGTTTTCACAGAACAAGTATAGCAGAAATGTTCGGGAAAGTAAATACGAAATGTCAAAGCAAGATTGTGCAATTATTCGGCAATAAAAATGTTGAAGGAATACGCAATCTTTTTTAGTATAAAGAAAAATACAACCATTCAGAACAGTAGACCGTCCTCTGCTTTGCATAGTTACAGGCAAAGGAAGAACGATCATGCATTCAGAAAAGAAGGAGGAGAAGAAATGGCTCTGCGATATTTAAATGATGTGGGAGAAAAATTTGTTTGGACGGACAGAAAGGAGATGGTTCGGGGAATCATAAAAGCCTGCGGGCGTGTAGTAGTAGGAGAGACGATCACATATCGCCAGAATCTGATTGACGGGGTGTCCAATGTAGAATTATTGAAGGGCTGCGGCTGCGATATGGTTTTGATCAACCATTATGACATGGATATGCCGATGATGCCCGGTCTGGCATCTTCAAAAGAAGGGATTGAAAAGTTTTTTTCTTTGTGGAACGAGTCAGGCAGCAAGGGTGCAGTGCCGGATCCGTCAGTGGTCGAGGGGGAATTTCAGGATTATTTCCTGGAGAGTCTGGGATTCGGAAGGACACTTGCGGATGTGAGACGACTGGCAGGGATTCAGGTGGGAATTGTACTGCTGTGTATGGAGAATAACGGGAAAATTCCGCCGGCCCTTTTGGCAAATGAAGAGAATGCAAGACGCGCGGTTGAGCACGGGGCGAATTTTATCTCCCTGATCTGCTCTTCGGATGTTCCGACGGAAGAACTGGTGAAACATATCAAAGCCGTCCGCAGAGGATTTGGTGAGCATGGACTGGTCAAAGCAGGAAAAATGCAGGCAGGGGGATTCGGGTTCAAAGGAAAAGCAGAAGAATATGTGACAGAAAAAGAAATCAGAGAAATAGCGGAGAGCGGGGCGGATGTACTGATCATGCCGGGACCGGGAACAGCCCAGGGATTCACCGTGGAAATAGTAAAACGGTGGATTGATCTTGCCCATGAGAATGGGATTTTGGCTGAAACTGCAGTGGCTGCCTCACTGGAAGGCGCGGATCCGGAGACAATCAAAAGATTTGCGGCAGATGGAAAAATGGCCGGCGCAGATCTTCAGCAGATCGGGGACAGTGTATATGGAGGCGTTTCCTCTCCGGAAAATATCCTGGCATTCTCGCAGACAATCAAAGGCGTGCGCCATACACTTCGGAGAATCGCATTGTCACCGATACGGGGAGGAAGCAAATGCGAAGCATTTTTTCATGATTCCGATGACATGCCGACGAACGAAGGAGAATCGCTATGAAATATGCGTTGGGACTGGATCAGGGACGGACGAAAACTTTTGCTGCGATTGCGGATCTGGATGGAAATATTTTATCCGTTGGCGGGGCTGGCGGAGGGCACCACTATCTGACAGGGATGGAGCATGCCACAGGACAGATGAGATCCGCAGCCAGTGCCGCATTCGGGCGGATCGGCGGAATGCAGGGGGATATAGCCGCAATCGGAGGCGGACTTGCAGGAGCGGATCTTCCTCATGACTGTCAGGCGCTGAAAGAAGGGGTGGAAAAGACATTTTCCTGTCCGGCTGTGGTGGTGAATGACTGTATCATCGCACTGCGGGCGGAGACCAGAGAACGATCTTCTCTGATTATCTGTGCCGGAACAGGATTGAATGTGGGAGTCTGGGCGCCGGACGGCAGCCAGGATGTTCTGGGGTATTATATCGATGAATTGTGGCATGGGGGAGAAGCCATCGGAAGAAGGACATTGTTTGTAGTTATGGAATCGGCTCTGGGAGTCAGGGACGAGACGATGCTGACTCAAAAGCTGCTGGATTTTTATGGGCTGCCGGATGTTCTGACGTTACGTGAAAAATGGGTCAAGGAAGAAATAGAATGTGAAAAGATCAAAGATTTTGCGATTGAAGTGGGAAGCTGTGCGGCTGCGGGAGATCAGGTCTGTATCAGACTCTTAGAAGAATTTGCGCATGCGTGGGCCGGATATGCCATTGCAGGGATGAAGAGAAACGGGATGCTGGACAAGCCGACGGCAGTCTACACGTCCGGAAGTATCTTTAAAAGCGCGACGGATGTACTGCTGGAAGCATTGAAAAGGAAGCTGCGGGCGGCAAATCCTCAGGTGAGGATTGCAGATTCTATGTATGAACCCATTGTAGGAGGTGTGATACTGGCACTGGAAAAGGCGTTGGGAGGCAAGGTATCGGACAAGATCCTTCAAAATGTCTATGCATCTGCCAGGACAAACGGACTGCTGCGAAATGAAAAATCAATAGAAAGGATTGGGGAATGAAAAGTGTAAAGATCGTAACAATCGGAGGCGGCTCTTCTTATACGCCGGAATTGGTGGAGGGATTTATCAAACGGTACGATCGTCTCCCGGTCAGAGAATTATGGCTTGTAGATATCGAAGAAGGACGCGAAAAGCTGAAAATCGTAGGGGGACTGGCAAAACGGATGGTAAAAAAAGCCGGAGTGCCGATGAAGATCGTATTATCGTATGACAGACGTGAGGCATTAAAAGACGCGGATTTCGTGACAACACAGATGCGGGTTGGACAGCTTGAGGCGCGGATCCAGGATGAGCGGATTCCGCTGAAGTACGGCATGATCGGGCAGGAAACCAATGGTGCAGGCGGGATGTTTAAGGCATTTCGGACCATTCCGGTTATTCTGGATATCGTAAAGGATATGGAGGAGTTATGCCCGGGCGCATGGATGATCAATTTTACCAATCCGGCAGGAATGATCACAGAAGCAGTACTGCGGCATACGGATTTTAAGAAAGTGATCGGATTATGCAATGTCCCGATCAATATGGTAAATGGTTTTGCGAAGATGATGAAGGTCAGCCCGGACCGCATCAGGATGGAAATTGCAGGCGTGAACCACCACATTTTTGCGACCGATATTTTCCTGGATGGGGAATCTATTCTGGAAAAAGTGATCAAAGTATATCAGAATCTGGATACTTCGGATGCTATTGCAATGAAAAATTTTAACGCATTTCCATTTTCACCGGGACTGCTGAACGGACTCGGCTGTATTCCCTGTCCCTATCATAACTATTACTTTTTTACAAAGAAACAGCTGGAGGAAGAATTAAAGGAATATCAGGAAGGCAGGGTTCGCGGAGAGGTCGTGAGAAGGCTGGAAGCAGAGCTTTTTGAACTGTATCAGAATGAGGATCTGGATGAAAAGCCGAAACAGCTGGAACAGCGGGGCGGGGCACTGTACAGCGATGCGGCGTGTAATCTGACCTGTTCGATTTATAACAATACCTGCGATATCCAGTATGTTAATGTCCGCAATCAGGGGGCAGTCTCCAATCTTCCGGCGGACAGCGCAGTTGAGATTGCCAGTGTGATAACGAAGGATGGACCGAAACCAATTGCGGTAGGAGAATTAAAACCACAGATCAACGGAATGATACAGATGATCAAGTCCTTTGAACGTATGGTGTGCGAAGCAGCGGTGACAGGAAACCGGGATCTGGCAGTTGCGGCGCTGAATATCAATCCGCTCTGTCCCAGTGATGAACTGGCCAATATTACGGTTGACGAGCTGATCCGGGCGCATAAAAAATATCTGCCTCAGTTTGCCGACAGAATTTGATCGACGAAGAGGAGATGCTATGTCAGAGAAAAAGATTCTGGTTTTGACCGGAAGTCCGAGACTACATGGAAACAGCGACCAGATGGCAGAAGCATTTGCGGAAGGAGCGAGGTTTGCAGGGCATACGGTGATGAAGTTCGAGGCAGGAAGAAAGCAGATCAGCGGCTGCTTAGCATGTAAAATGTGCAGAAGATCAGGGCGCTGTGTGCGGAAGGATGATTTTATGGAACTGGTCCCTCTCGCAGAGAATGCGCAGGTATTGGTTTTGGTGTCTCCGCTGTACTCCTTCGCGTTTTCCGCTCAGCTAAAGGCAGCAATGGATCGGTTCTACTGCTTTGAGGCGAAGGGCGGATTGAAGCAGACTCGGGAGAGCGCTCTTCTGCTCTGCGGAGGGGACAGGGAGGAAGCGCATTATCAGGGAGCGGTAGGTTCTTACCGTCAGTATAGCAGCTATCAGGGCTGGAAAGACCGGGGGATCATACTGGCAAAAGGATTTTCAGGAAAGGGGGAAATCGATGGACATCCGGTTTTAGAGGAATGCATGCGGCTGGGTAAAGCAATTTAAATCAGGCAAAAAACGGAATGGAAATATTTCACAAGCTGTTTTTGGATAAAGCTGCTTTGAAATGGTTCAGAATAGGACTGTGGTAAACTATTCGGATAAATAAAAGCAGTAGAAGAGGTGACTGAATTGAAAAAAGAAATGTTATTGGAGGGATTTTACATTCCGGAAACGACACTGCCGTTCACGATTGGTTTGTTTACTGAAAGAAGGTGTGAGTCGCATTGGCATCATTATTGGGAAATTCTGTATCAGGTTGAGGGAGAGACCATGATCAAGGTAGGCAGCGAAGAATTTCATTCGAGAGAAGGAGAGGTGACGATCATCGGAGCCGAAGAGATCCATGCGACGGCCAAATTGTCCAGGCGGCATACGATCCTTGTGATGCAGTTTGAACTGTCAGCGGTTCTGCCATATATCGGGACAATATCGGAATACCAGTATCTTACCCATATATTGTTCAACAGTTTGGAAGAAAAAGCCCATTTCCGGGTGACAGAAGAAAATAATCAGATGCAGGAGCTGCTCACGAAAACCTTTGAGGAGTATGAGAAAAAACAGATTGGTTATGAGATACAGATACAGGCGTATCTGATGCAGATGTTTGCTTTTTTTATACGAAATGAGTATCTCAAATTTCCGCAGATTCCGGAAGAGAGAAGGCAGGCATTGGAAAAGGTAAAGGAATCCATACTTTATGTGGAGAAAAATTTCAGTAAAAGTATAACATTGGAAGAGGTCGCAGAGGTTTCTTCCATCAGCATTTATAATTTCTGCAGGACCTTTAAGAAGGCGACGGATCGGACATTTGTAGAATATTTGAATTATATCCGTTTGCGCGAAGCAGAGAAAATGCTGTTAACGACAAACAGATCGATCAGTGATATTGCTTACGATATCGGTTTTTCAAGTGTAAGCTATTTCAATAAAATGTTCAAAAAGAAGTATGGGTACCCTCCGTTTTTATACAAGAAACAGAATGCAGGATTAAATGGACAAAAAAGAAAGTAGAGGTAGAAAGATGAAAATAGGTTGTGCAGTAGGGTGTTTTACATACCCTCACTATGATCCGCCGTATGAGAATGCAATCCGGAAGATCGGAGAATTGGGATTTGACGGGCTCGAGCTGATCGTAGCCGAAAAAGAAGATCTGCGTCAGTATTATACCCCATCCAGAATCAAAGAATTGCGATCCTTGTATGAAAGCTATGGCATGGAACTTTCAGAGCTGGCGCTATATGCAACGGTCGTGACAGGATTGATGGAAACGGGAAAGGCGGAAAAACAGGCAGCATATGACCTGTTTGAAAGAGGGGTTGAGACTGCGAAGAAGCTGGGAACGGATAAGATTAATATTGTGTCTAACTGGCCCAATGAGTTTACAGCGCCGATTCCGTATATTCCCTGTCATTTCCATCCAAACGGGGTGAGTCCGTTTTCGCCGAAATTAAAGATGGATATCCCGCGGAATTATGATGCGAAAGGGGCATGGGACAACTATATAGAATCGTTACAAGTCCTCACAGAGATCTGTGAGAAAAATCAGATGGATTTTTTGGTAGAAGGTCATGCGAATGTAGTAGTGGGAACGACAGACGCATTTTTGCGCGCGTCAGACCAGATTGCAAGCGAGCGGTTCTGTACAAATTTTGATACGGCATGGCAGCTGGTTCAGAGAGAATATATTCCCTGGTCTGTATATAAGCTGGGGGAGAAGATCAAACATATCCATGTCCGGGACGGAGACGGGATGCTGTGCTATTCTTATCCGCCGGGAATGGGGATCATTGACTGGACTGGATTTGTGAAGTCATTGCTGGATATCGGCTATGACGGATTTTTGTCGCTGGAACTGGCAGGCTTTGACGATCCGGATAAATACATCAAAGAAGCAAAAGAGTATATGGAACGGATCCTGATCGAAGAAGGGGCAAAAAAATAAGGAGGCAGTGGGGTATGGTGCTGAGTGTAAGTACATGGAGCGCTCATGAACAACTGTATCATGGAAAGATGTCAAAGGAAGATTTTGTGAAATTGCTGCATAAGCATGGGGTGTCTGGTATGGAAGCAGTGGACATTGATTTCCAGGATACTTCTTTTGAAAGTATGAAAGAATTGCAGGATATTGGCCGGGCGTATGGGGTTGAGATCACATGCATGTCGCTGGAGCATGATCTGTGCAGATATACGGAGGAAGAACGCCGGATGGATGCGGACAGGGTGATTCATTGGCTGGAGACCGCAAAAAAGCTGAATGTCCGGAACGTGCGTGTGTTTACTGGATGGCTGAAAGAAGGGGTTCCCTATCACATGCAGATGAAGTGGATCTATGAAGGGATCGAGAGGATCATAAAAAAAGCGGAAGAGTGGGATCTGAATCTTGTATTGGAGAATCATGACAATGTGTGCTTCGGGGCGGATGAGATCGTGGAGCTGATCGGAGACATGCGTTCCGAATGTCTGTTTACCTGTCCGGATGTGTTTAATTATAAGACTTTTTCCGCGTCCGGAACCCCTCTGATCGGGGAATGGAGCTATCAGGAGATTGGGAAATTACTTCCTTATGCAAAGAATGTACATATCAAAATATGTAGAGCAATCAAGGACAATACGAGGGATGCGTATCTGGATCTGGAACGTATGCAAAGGCTTCTGAAAAAGTATGAATATGACGGCCCGGTTGCGCTGGAGTTCATGTGGCCTCTTTTAAAAGCAGGGGCGGATCCTGTGGAAGAACTGGAAAATGCGATCGAGGTGCTGAAATACCAGATGCATCCTATGTGTGTGAAGCAGAAGTAAGGAACTGTCCGGAAATATACTGTGCGCCAGATAAATCTGCCGCACAGTATAACATGATGCGCACAGCCGCATAAGGAAACATGCCGCTTTGCGGTTGCGGCTGGCGCGATACTCACGGCAGATTTCATCGGCCGTGAGTATAATTTATGCATCTTAGCGGGTCTATTCCTAAAAATATAATTCAGAAGAATCTAAGGAGGTATTATCATGGGTAAAATAAAAATCGGAGTGGCCGGATGCGGAGATCTGGCCCATATTCGTTATTTTTATGCACTGAGGCATCTGAAGGAATCATTTGAACTGATAGGGGTGCATGATTATAACCCGGAAGTGTGTAAAAGAACAGCGGAAGAATTTGGAGTAAGGGGATATAAAAAATTAGAAGATATGCTTGCGGTACAGGAGATGGATGCGGTCATCATTGCCACATTTCATCCGAGCCATGCAGAGATCGCAATCAAATCAATGAAAGCCGGAAAACATGTTTTGATAGAAAAGCCATTCGCCACCAGTTCGTCGGACGCCCTTGCGGTAGGAAAAACAGCCAAAGAAACGAAAAAAATGTGCATGGCGCTGCCGTTTGAGATTTATCCTAATTTTGTGGCCGCAAAGAAAATGATAGAAAATGGCACTATTGGCGAAGTGGCATCAGCAGACGGTGTGTTCGCACATCATGGACCGCTCCACGCTCCGTGGTTTTTTGACCGGGAGCGTGCGCAGTGGGGTGTACTGGCGGACCTTGGGATTTATCCGATCTCTGTTTTGATGTATTTGCTGGGGCCGGCCCGATATGTGGCGGGAAAAGTGGGGACGTCGGAGAAAGACAGGATGTCATTGTCAGGTGATCCCATTCATGTGACTGTAGAAGACAATGCGGCGGCAATCCTGGAATGGGAGAACGGCGCGGTCGGAACGGTACGTACCAACTGGTGTACGGCAACGGATAAAAGCGGATGCTTATACTATATTACGTTATATGGAAACAAAGGGATTATTTATATCAATATGCTGACACAGGAACTGATCGTATATTCTCCACATAAGGAGATTGAGAATGCAAAAAAAATAAATTATCTCGGATTTGGGGAAAGTTATCTGGTCAATGTGGAAGCATACGATGATCACTGCAATATTTTAAATGCATTTCACCGTGCGATTGAAACAGGAGTGATTGAGAATGACGGCTGTAATCTGGAAAGGCAGATCCATGTGATCGAAACGATTGACAAGCTCTATGAAGCTTCCAGGACCGGGGTTCGGCAGATGCTGTAGAAGTATGAAAAAAACTACGATTAGGACTGTGCATTCACTGCACAGCCCGCATAATACCAGGATATAATTTCGAAAATGTTTCCAGCAACCCACTTATTAATGAGCAAAAAGCGGCTGCGTTAGCAGACGTATAAGTGCGTCAGCACGGTTTTTGCGAATGGATAAGTGGGTTGCTCCTTGGAGCATCTAACCGCACAGCTGGAAATGTTTTCTGTATTCTGAAGGAGATTTTCCGGTAATCTTTTTAAATACCTTGGAAAAGTAGAGCTCATCCTGAAAACCTGTTGAATACGAAATCTGCCGGATCGAAAGAGCTGAATTTTGTAAAAGGATTTTTGCGCGTTCAATCCGATAGGCAGTCAGATATTCTTTGGGCGATGTGTTGGTCAGCGCCTTAAAACAACGAAACAGCCAGCTTCTGCTAATTCCGCAGGCACATGCGAGAGTTTCGACAGAAATGGTATTTTGATAGTTCTGTAAAATATACTTTTCTGCAGCTTTCAGATTTTTTTCCATGGCGGATTCATTTGCCGAATCCCCTGATTGTGAATATTCGATAAAATGGGACAGCAAAAGATAGAGATAACCAATCATCCGGATGGAAAGATGGGAATCTTCACCTTTGGAATTATAAATAAGTAAAAAAAGCTCCAGAATATCATTGGAGGGAAGAGATAATACAGGTACTTCTTTTGAAAAATCTGTCAGATTGATTAGAATCTCAGCATCATTTCCACTAAAACCTACCCAGTAATATTCCCAGGGATTGTCCATGTCAGAATAGTAAGTAGCTCTTACGGAAGGATAGATCAGAAAAGCTTCACCTGCGCGCGGATGAAATTTTTGACCATCCATTATATAATAACCTGCACCTGAAATGATATAGTGAACCAGATAATAATCACGGATACAGGGACCAAAAAGGTGATCCTTTGAACAACTCTGAAAGCCTACATCCCGCACAGACAGGGATGTAAGCCGGCGGTCTGACTGATATCGGAAGATATAATTATTATTTTTATTTTCCATTACAATTCACCTCTGAGAACCATTATACGATATATAACAACAAATTTCCATGCAGAAGCAATAAACGTAACTATTTTCCTGAAAAAGTGAATGATAATATAATAATTAAGAAGTGTGTAAACTAAAAAACAGAAAGGGAGTGGTGATGACAATGGTGCAAATAGAGTTTCCAAAAGAGCACGAGAAAAGGAAGTTCCGGCTTGTAAATCAGATTGGAAATGCAGAATTAGAGATGCGGGCAGAGTTCCCTGTGACGATTCAGATTCTGGGAGGCAGAATGCTGAAAGCACGTTATGACAGCATAGAGAAGGAAGGGGATTCCTTCCGATGCGAAGCATACATAAAATGCGCATCTCTATTGGAGGCAAGAGTAGTCGATCTATGGACACCGGAAAAAGAGGGAGCCAGACTCGACCGGTCTCTGTGCTATATAAGAGGGGGCAGTGCGCTTCGTCTGCATACGGAATTCGAGTGCAGAGACAACAGGGCAAGTTCCTTCGACAATTATCAATTCATTTTTCCAGGCGCATTTTACAACAAAAATGATACGGACGGCGACGGAATGGATGATTATCTGGGCACATTCAGCCAGGATTATAAAGATGATCGGAATCCGCTTCTGGCTGAGACCTGCTACTGCGTCAATACAAATACATTTATTTCATTAATCCGAGCGGACCAGCCGAAGAAAGATCAAACGATCACCCGCGACATGATTCAAAAAAGGCATTTTGTATATGATTCAGATATTGGTTCTCTCGGATTTTCCCCTTCTGACAGGAAAACGAATGAGTTTATCTTCCGGCTGGATTATCCGTTTTATGAAAGAAATTCCTTCTGTCTGAATGTAGACGGCTCGGAATGGTCCGGCTATCTGGAACTTCAGCCGGGAGAACAACGGCGCATGTCCTACATGATCCTGATGGGAAAAGCACAGGACCTGACGGCAGCATCATGGAATACTACAGCATTTCAGATGGAACGGATGCTGAATCCGGATATCAGGCTTCCGTTCACACTGGAAGAGGCGATGAAATACCGGAGAGAGCTGATATTTCAAAGCTATAAAGAATATCCGGAAAAGGACGGCAATCCGGCAGGCTTCTTTATTCATTTCTCACCGAGAAAAAAATATGGAAATCAGAACCTGCTGGAATATGGGTTTACAGGAAACCAGATCATGAACTGCTATGTGATGCTTAAGGCGTATGAGGTATCAAAGGACGAAGAATACAGGAGGAGAGCTCACAATGTAATACGGTTCTTTGTGGAAAGATGTATCGAAGAGAATGGACTGCCAAATGGTATCTATAATATAGAAAAACAGGAGTTTGTCTATTGGTGGACGGGGGTGCTTCTCCCATTCCAATATTCTGACAGCAGGGAGGAACTGGAAAACTACTTGGGGGACCAGGTAGTTGACGCATTGATGGAAACAGCAGAGCAACTGAAAGGCAAGACCGGAAATTATGTGCGTACCATGGTAGAGGCGATGCATTATTTGATGCTCTGTTATCAAATGGAGGCAAAGTGGGGACAATATCATAAGGATTGGTTGGACGCAGTGATCAGATTCTGCGATACAATGGTAGAGATTCAGAATGAGAACGGTTCGTGGAACCGTGCCTATGATATGAACAAAAAACCGATCTTAGAGCCTATCAATTGGTTTGGCTCCAATGAATTGGAGAGAGGCTCGGGAAGCATTTTTCCAATTCAGGTACTGGCACTGACATATGATTACATGAAAGCGGAAAAATACCGGAAAGCCATCCAAAGGGCAGCAGATTTTATCAATTCCAGATATGTGAAGGATGTGCTGTATTTAGGGGGACTGAATGATACAACTCATAAAAAATCGGTGAAGATCGATGCGGTCGGCGTCATGTATGCCATGCGGTCGCTCCTGACTGCATATGACTGTATCCGGGATCCAGGATATCTGGCAGGTGCTAGGGACGCGGCAAGAATCCTGGGATCCTGGACGTATCTGTGGGATATTCCGTTTGACCAGGAAACCTTACTGGGCAAACATGGATTTAAAACCACCGGCTGGGCCGGATGCGACGCAATTCCCGGATGCAGCTACGTAGACGATGAATTTGCGGAATTTGTTCCGGATCTGATGCGGATTGCCAAATACTGCCGTGATGAAAAGCTGGCCAAGCTGGGAAAAATCGTTACATTGGGAATGCATCACGGGTTGTCCATGCCGCAGAATATGTACGGATATTCTATGCCCGGAATCCAGTGCGAGGGATATCTGACTTCGTTGTGGCTTTCGGATACGGAGGCAAAAGAATTTGCCGGAGCTGTGGCAAAGAATAAGGGGGATGACAACGATACCTGTAATGGTCTGGTGGCGGCACAGGCATTGTACAATCTGGAGACGCTGAAAGAGCTGTTTGGCACATTGGACTTTGAAGAAATAAGGCGGATGGTCACTCTGCAAGAATAGACAGGCAGATCAGGGCGGAAATAGACTGGAAATAAACGGAACCTGCTGTTGCCCTGATAGGACAAAAGCAAAATTGTACAATAATCCAGCAATAATGCGGGTAGATTGAAAAGGGCGTTTTTTATATACTGACAACAACATCAAGTATTGCCCGCATTTAAAATTTGCTGCGCAGATGGCGGACAAGCAATAAATTTGAAAAGGAGGAAAAGCTATGAAAATGAAAAAGTTGGTGGCGTTTTTACTGTGTACAGTAATGATCGGAACCGGGTTGTCCGGCTGTGGTTCAGATCAAACAGAACAAACAGAAACATCAGAGACGTCAGAGGCATCAGAAGGCGAAAGTGAGGAAGTCCCTGAGGAGAGCGGAAAACCGGAAAAAATCAAGATCATCAGCACCACGGACGATGTAGGATATTTCGAATACATCGGGGAGCGGTATACGGAAGAATACGGTGTGGAAGTAGAGATCATCAGCCAGGCATATGATGACACGAAGACAAAGATCACGACAAGCGTTACCAGTGGAAATGCAGATATTGCATATCTGGATGTGGTATGGCCGGCAGAATTTGCAGATAAAGGGTTGATCCTTCCTCTGGATGAATACTATACGGATGAGATGCGGGAGAATCTCCTGCAGGGAAACATCGACCAGATGTCGGCAGGCGGCAAGGTATACGGTGTGCCTTTCTGTAACAACGGAACCTTTATGTATTACAATAAGGCAATGCTGGGACAGGCAGGCTACGACGCACCGCCGGAAACGTGGGATGAGTTAAAGGAAATGAGCATGAAGATGCAGTCCGAGGGAATCTGTAAATACGGGATCGCCTGGCCGGGACTGCAGGCGGAAGGCTCCATCTGCAACATGTCTACCCTGTTGTGCTCCTTTGGAGGAGAATGGGTAGATGATCAGGGGGATTTTGCGTTTCACAGCGATGAGGGCGTGCAGGCCATTGGATTTATGACCGGTTCGATTCAGGACGGATGGGCGGATCCTTCGTCTGTGTCCTACTCAGACCGGGATATCCTGGATGCATTTCTCGCGGGAGATACAGCATTTGTGACCAATTGGTCTTATGCGTACAATGTGGCAAATGACCCGGCGCAGTCCCAGGTGGCCGGAGACGTGGATGTATGTCTTGTTCCGGGAGCAAATGGAACAACAAGCGCGTTTGCGACAGGCGGGGGCGGACTGGGAATCCTGTCCACATCAAAATCTCCGGAGTACGCATGGAAATTTATCGAAAAGTTGGCGGATGCGGAGATCCAGAAATATGGATTCGAAAAGTTTACGATGATGCCGACATTAAAAGCAGTATTTGAAGACCCGGAGGTTCAGGCGTTAGATCCCTCCCTGGAGAAAATGTATCCTCAGTTCGAATATCCGGCAAACAGACCGGCTGTTCCGAATTACAGTGAATGGTCCAATATCCTTCAGGTAGAGCTGAGTTCCATCATGATCGGAAATGAGGATGCGAAAACAGGGCTTGATCAGGCTTATGACCAGGTAAAGGATTTTTTGAAATAACCGAGATGTGAGCAAATGAACAGGAGTGACTATGCTAAAAAAATGGAATCAATCAATGGGAAATGAGAAGAGTACGGCTTATCTTATGGTATTTCCCACGGCAGTTATCATTACCTTGTTAGGAATCGGTCCGATTCTATATGTAGTCTGGCTCAGTTTGTGCAAAGTCAATCCGGTGACAATGGAAACCGAATTTGCGGGTCTGCAAAATTACACGGAAACATTGAGTAATCCAGGGTTTTGGCAGTCCATGGGGATCACATTCTATTTTACGATCGTATCCATTGCGCTGCAGCTTTTTCTAGGAGTGTGCGTGGCGCTTCTGCTGAATCAGGATTTCAGGGGGAGGTGGCTGGTCAGGACATTGTGTATACTGCCCTGGGCAGTTCCGACCTTGGTAAACGCGAATCTGTGGAAATGGATGCTGAATACCTCATACGGGATCATCAATAAGCTGCTGATCGCTTTTCATATTGTAGACGAGGGGATATTCTGGCTCGGAGATCCGAAGCTTACGCTGAACTGTGTGATTCTGGTGGATACGTGGCGGATGCTTCCCATGGTGACTTTGATGCTGCTTGCCGCATTGCAGACCGTATCAAAGTCTACCCTGGAAGCGGCGACCATGGACGGGGCAGGCGCGGTCAGAAGGGTGTTAAGTGTATATTTGCCCAGCATCAAACCGATGCTTCTTGTGGTGCTGGTATTAAGGACGATTCAGGCATTCCGTGTATTCGACATTATTTTTACCATGACGAAAGGCGGACCGGACAACGGAACTATGGTAATCAGTTTTTACACCTATTATGAAATTTATAATTATCTGAACTATGGGAAAGGTGCGGCGATCGCATTGATCATTCTGGCTGCGATGCTAATTCTTTCATTGATCTATATGCAGCTGTTAAAAGAAAAGGATTAGGGTGGCGGATGTATAAGAAAAAAAAGAAACTAAAGAGGGCAGGTATTTATATTGGAGCCGTTATACTCGTGGTATGGAGCGTGCTGCCTGTTTTGTGGATGTTCCTGTCCAGCATTACCCCGAGCAACGAGATTATAGACGCATCCATCTTACTTCCGAAACATGTTACATTGGACCGATATAAAATGATCCTGTGGGGAGAGCAGATCGAAGGAGTGAACCGGAACGCAGCGGCGCAGTCGGCCGTATTCCGTCAGGCAATGGTAAACAGTACGATCGTAGCGGTTGTGACGACAGGCGTCAGTATCCTCATCGGCGCGTCATCTTCATATGCGTTTGCGAGACTGCGGTTCAAAGGGAACGGTACTCTACGGTTCTCAGCACTGTTTTTCCAGCTTCTGCCGCCGATCTCATTGCTGATACCATACTATATTGTGGTCAGTAAGTCGGGGATGCTGGATAAACTATCTACGCTGATCTTAGTGAACGCCAATTTTGTACTGGCCTATGTGATCTGGGTGATGTCAAATTTTTTCAAAGCCATTCCCAAGGATCTTGAAAATGCGGCCAGGATTGACGGGTGTACGTGGATGCAGGCGTATATCAAGGTGGCGCTGCCCAATACGCTGCCTGGCTTTGTGGCGGTAGGCGCACTGGCATTTTTGATGTGCTGGGATGAATTTATGTTTGCTTTGGTTTTTGCGCAATCAGATAAAGCAAAGATGATCACGGTTGCCGTTTCGGAATTCGGGACGAAGTATGGGATTGATTATGGAATGACTATGACAGCGGGAGTGATGGCAACGATCATCCCTATGATTCTGGTATTGTTTTTCCAGAAATATATTGTTTCGGGGCTGACATCCGGGGCAGTAAAGGAATAGGACTGACAGAGGTTCGTTATTCTGAGCGCCCGGTCAGGGTGTCAACGGTAACGATGTTCTGAACAGGATCGTGAGCGGAGCATGAGAGACTGAAAAGAGAGCAGGTTTAGGAGTAGGAGAACATGAAAATTACATTTCCTCAAATTTACGGACACCATTATGTCAAAATGGAAAATAAAAACAACAGCACCCGGATACAGCTGGACTTTCCGGCCAGGGTACAGATTCTTGGCGGGAAAAATATCAGAACCAGATACGATCATGTGAAAGAAGAGCAGGGAAGATATCTGGCAGAAGCGGCAATCAGGGTAAATGCAGAATATGAACTGCGTCTGGCGGATACATGGTATTCGGCCGGGGACGGTCAGATCAGGCTGGATCGGAGAGTAGAGTGCGTAAAATCCGCAGAGAAAAAAGGAATCCGTGTTACAAGCGGATTTCGTATGGAAGACGCGGCGGCAAAGTCATTTGACGATTATCAGATTCTGTTTCCGGGAGCATTTTATAATAAAAATGATACCGACGAAGATGGGATGGACGATTATCTGGGCACCTTTGAGCAGGACTATAAGGATGATCGTAACCCGGGCCTGTCAGAGACCGTGTGGTGTTCCAGATCAGGGCATTATACCGCACTCATCCGGGCGGATGTGCCTTCGGCAGATGAAACGATTACGAGAGAGCAGATCAAAGAGCGGCATTTCCTGCTGGATACGGAAATCGGATCTCTGGGCTTTTCCCCTTCCAGCTATAAAGTGAACGAGGTCATTCTTCGATGTGATTTTCCATTTTGCGAGAGAAACAGCTTTTGCCTGAACGTAGACGGGTCTGATTGGGCGGGCTATCAGAAGATGGGGCAGGGCGACAGCTTTGAGATCTCCTATATTCTTATGTTCGGTCAGGCAGAGGACCTCACAGAGGCGGGATGGCAGGTTTCAAAAGTGCAGATGGAACGGATTTTGCAGGAGGACACGGCAGCTCCGTTTACGATGGAAGAGTCGATGAAATGCAGAAGAGAAATGACACACAACAGCTACCGCGATTTTTCGGAAAAAGATAATGAACCAGCCGGATATTTTGTACATTTTTCTCCAAGAAAGTCTTATGGAAAACAGAATATACTGGAATATGGTTTTTCCGGGCAGCAACAGATGCTGGCGTATGTCATGCTTCGGGCGGCGGAGGATTTAAAGGATGGGGAATACAGGCGCAGAGCCGTGAAGACGCTGGAATTTTTTATGAAAAAATGCATCCATGAATCAGGCATTCCATATGGGCTGTATGATGTAGATAAAGAAGACTATATTTTCTGGTGGACCGGGGTGCTGTTTCCGTTCCAGTACAGCCAAGACAGAAACGAATTGGAGAAATATCTGGGCGTTCAGGTCGTGGAAAGCATCCTGCCGGTAGCGGAAGAGCTGAAAAAGTACAAGGGCAATTATACCAGGACGATGATCGAATCCATGTATTATTTGTGGCTATGCTACGAGACAGAAAAAAAGAACGGCTGTATTCATGAGGATTGGAAGCGGGCTGTGATCAGATTCTGCGATAAGTTCGCGGAAATCCAGAATGAGGACGGTTCCTGGAACCGGGCATATACGATGGCAGGAGAGCCGATCAGGGAACCGGAGATGTGGTTCGGATGCAACCGGATTGAGCGGGGATCCGGAGTGATCTTTCCAATCGAGGTGTTGACAAAGGTATATCTGGAGACGAAGGATGAAAAATATCTGAGATCCTGTATCAGAGCCGCAGACTTTATCTGCCAGTATTATGTGAAAGATATCAAATATATCGGAGGACTGAATGATACGACACATAAAAAATCTGTTAAGATTGACGCGGTCGGTGTGATGTTTGCCATGCGTTCTCTGCTATTTACATATGAAATCTGTCGGGAACAGAAATATCTGAGAGCGGCGGAAAAAGCGGCGAAAGTATTGTCTACATGGACCTTTTTATGGGATGTTCCTTTTAATAAAGGGACGGTGCTGGGAGATCATGAGTTTAAGACGACAGGCTGGGCAGGCTGCGATGTGATTCCGGCAGGAAGCTATGTGGATACGGAATTCATTGAATTTGTGCCGGACGTGATGCGTATTGCGCAGTACTGTAAAAATCCATACCTTGCAAAGCTCGCGAAGATCGTGTATCTGGGGATGCAGCATGGAACCTCTACCTATAGGGATATGTATGGATACCAGATGGCCGGGGTGCAGTGCGAAGGGTATATGAATTCACTCTGGCTTTCAGATTCTGAAAATCCGGAATTTTCAGGAGCCGTCGCAAAGATGAAGGGAGATGATAATGATACCTGCAATGGGCTGATCAATGGGCAAAACCTGGCAACCATGCATTGGCTCCTGGATCATTACGGAACGCTGGATGTGGATACGGTGATCAATCAGATATTTTAATGCCAGAGAAGTGCCAGGCTGGCGCCAGAATGTGATATTTGCAGTCACCCATAATAACAATTTTACAGAAAACCTGAAGATAATCCATGGATTTATCTCCAGGTTTTTCTATGATAAGGTTGTGATCAGGCAACATTCAGAACAGCAGGAGGCTGGTATTATGACGGAAACGGCGGTGACAAGGATTACGATAGCTGCTCCATGACCTACCGGTTTGCACAGGCTGCCTATTTTTTTCGTCTGTACGCTGGGAGGGATCGAGGTGTTTTTGCTTCCTGTACTAAAGGGGCATTGTGCGGCATCTATCCCATTGGCTGAGTCTGCCGATCTTTGACAATGCAGGTATCCTGACCATCGGATATGCCTGTACGAACCTGCAGATGTCGGAAAGCTACAATGCGCCGGGTTCGTTACAGTTCACAGGTCGTGAACTGTAACTGGCGTTTGTTTCAGCAGCATGTAATAAAGCAGGATTGAAAGGTGAAATTTTTTCGCACTAAAAAAGTAAATAACTACTGTTGTTTGAGGCGGTTTGTGATAAAATTTAGAAAAAAGTTTTTCGCAAAGGAGTTTTTTATGACAAGA
>Ga0073906_1003045_pt1 | contig 20102 bp, 14 predicted proteins | sample Inofromicrocosms_FD_65485 | JGI IMG/M metagenome (GOLD analysis project Ga0073906, IMG submission 65485) | Mouse cecum microbial communities from Vienna, Austria - Inoculum for glucosamine and mucus D2O microcosms | ecosystem: Host-associated > Mammals > Digestive system > Large intestine >...
AAAAATCTTTGAGGTTTATGTGGAGGAATGTCATTTTAATGTAATCTTCTACTATGTCAAAGATGGTAATTTTTATGGCATCCATTCCGAGAATTGCCCGCGACCCGTTTTCCGTTTCAAAAAGGAGAAGGCCGAAGTTACTATCTACAAGATAGGCAATCAAGATACGCACGACTACGAAGACGGTGGAATCCTCTACAACGTTCCCTGCGACCAAAGGGTGTGGGATGTCGTGAAGATTGACTGCAAATCGATGGAAGAAGTGCTTCAGGACTCCTATATCGTCAACATCAGCTAAAGTCGACAAATCATCAACTCAGACTATCCTCCGGAATCCCGATCTTTCCCATGGAAGACGGATATTCCGGAGGATGGTTTTGCGTGCTGTAATTTGGACAAACAAATTCTCTCAGACCGATTGTGCCGGTAGAACATTATCCTCCGGATTTTCCTCCTGCCCATGACTTAAGACCCAAATTGACGGTTGAACAATGGACAAACAAATTTCTATGTCTTCCGGCGCAAAATCGAATATAAAAATCAATGGACAAACAAATTCAGTCTTGTTTGTCCATTGATTTATAGAGTTTTATCTCTTGTGCGACTGTTCAGTATTCGTCCTCATTGAAGAAGAAGTCGTCTTTGGAGGGGTAGTCGGGCCAGATTTCTTCAATCGACTCGTAGGATTCTCCTTCGTCTTCGATTTCTTGCAGGTTCTCAATCACCTCCATAGGTGCGCCGCTGCGCATCGCGAAGTCTATCAGCTCGTCTTTCGTTGCTGGCCATGGCGCATCTTCAAGCTTCGAGGCCAATTCAAGTGTCCAATACATATCTTTTGCTCTTTTCGTTTTCAGTAAAACTCCTTCGTATTTCCGGCGTAAATGCCGGGTCGCGCTCATCGGATAATATCCGAATCGCAAACATAACGATACCTATGTCTTTATTATTGTCTGCCTGACTGTCGCCACACAATTTCTTCCACCCCGTTGATGAAATTCAAATACCTGGCGGCGGCAAAAAGATAGTCGCTGAGACGGTTGAGATATCTCACCACCGCGGGGTCAACCCATCCGGATGCGGCGAGACTTATTATGCGTCGTTCCGCACGGCGGCACACCGTTCTGGCCACATGAGCGGCGGCAGCTGCCGGATGTCCGCCGGGGAGCACGAAAGCCCTGATTTTCGGCGTGGCACCGTCAATGGCGTCGATCCACCCTTCCAGCTCCTCTATACGCGAGTTGTCGGCAAGACTGCCGCAGGCCGGCTCCGATCCCGGCAATACCGATGTGGCAAGGTAACCGCCGATATTGAACAGTTCGTTCTGCACCTCTCTGAGCTGGCCGCGAAGCTCGTCGGGCACTCCTGCCGCTGCCGCAACAACGCCAAGCTGCGACGACAACTCATCGACAGTGCCATAGGCTTCCAGCCGTTGACTCGCCTTGCCTATCCTTTCCCCTCCCACCAGCGATGTGGTACCGTTGTCGCCGGTGCCTGTATATAACATACTTTTCATTTTCTTCTATATTATTTCTCCATCGATATCCTTCAGGAAGCTTCCCAGCAGAGGGTTGTTCTGAACCACGTCTCTGAGAAAATCCGCGGGATTATGCTTCGGTTCGTTACGGGAGGCCGAAGTGTCGATATTGACATTTATAGTAACGAAATCATTGCGCAGAATGTTTCTGACCTCCGTGAGCAGGTCTGGGAGCGACATCTCGAGAGCCTGAAGCTGAGCGGCGTGCATCACCTGCATGTGCAGACTGATATCGCCTGTTCGACTTATTTTCGCGCTGCGCATGGCATCGGCAAGATTGTGCTGGTCGGCATGTCTGGCGGCCAGCTCGTTCCACGCAGCTGCGAATTGCTCGTCGGTAAACGGCTCGGAACGTTCCGTATCGGCTTCGGCATCCCCGTCAACATCGCTGATGGAAAAAGTGGCCGTTCTTGCCTTACGGTTCCTTGTGTGTGCCGGCGATTCTGCGGGAGTCTTTATTTCCAGGCTTTCTTTGTGAGCTGCAGGCATTGCCGGCGTATGTTGCGGCTCGGCGGCCGGGGGTATGGAGGTTGCCGGAGGTATCGAAGTTGCCGGTTTTTCCTCTGTGGACACCTTTTGAGGTTGCGCCACCAGCTCGCGCAACGGTGCTTTCCGCAGAGGATTGTCAAAAGGGGCCGGAGCCGGATTGAGGAGCTGACAGAGCCTGATGAGCGTCAGCTCCACGAGGAGCTGTTTGTTGGTGGTGGTGCGGTATCGGTAATCGCAGTCGTTGAGGAGTCCCATGGCGGTGTAATACCATGGGAGTGGCAGCTGAGAGGCCTGGGCGGTAAGCTGCTCGGCCACGTCGGCCGGCACTTCGAGCAGGTCGCGGGTGCGCTTGTCGGCGGCCACCATCAGGTCGCGAACATGCTGCGCCAGACTGTTCACAAACACCAGCGAGTCGAAACCATTGTCGCGGATATGCGAATATAGCAGCAACGCGTCGGCCACATCCCCGGTGCGGAAATCATTGACGAGCTTAAAGAAATAGTCGTAATCGAGCACATTCAGATTTTCGATCACGGCCTGGTATGTGAGATTGTTGTTGCATGAGGCGGCCACCTGGTCAAAGATACTCAGGGCATCCCTCATGGCTCCGTCAGCTTTCCTGGCAATCACCCCCAGAGCCTTGGGCTCGGCGGCAATACCCTCCTCCCGGGCCACATACCCCAGATGCTCCACGATGTCGTCAACGGTGATGCGTTTGAAGTCGTATATCTGGCAACGGCTCAGAATGGTGGGAATTACCTTGTGCTTCTCGGTGGTTGCCAATATGAAAATGGCATATGCCGGAGGTTCTTCGAGAGTCTTGAGAAACGCGTTGAAAGCCGCCGACGAGAGCATATGCACCTCGTCGATGATGAATATCCGGTACTTTCCGAGCTGAGGAGGCACATTGACCTGCTGGGTTATCTCGCGGATATTCTCCACGCCGTTGTTGGAGGCGGCGTCAAGTTCCACGATATTGAAGGAATTACCTGAATCGATTGCCTTGCACGACTCGCAGCAACCGCAAGCCTCGCCGTCGACAGGGTTGAGGCAATTCACTGCTTTTGCGAAGATACGTGCGCAGCTTGTCTTGCCCACTCCCCTGGGGCCACAGAAAAGATAAGCCTGAGCCAGACGCCCCGTGGCCACCGAGTTGCGCAGCGTGGCCGTCAGCTCCTTCTGTCCCACGACACTTCGGAAACTCGACGGCCGGTACTTGCGCGCGCTCACTATATAATTGTCACTCATTATCCTATATTAGAGTGTGGTTAAGTAACTGTTCAAAATTATTTTATAGTTTCCGGTCTGATTATTTCAATGTTTCTTCGGTCCGATTTTTGAATCTTTTCCTCTGTTCATCAGTCATGTGGCTCGCCACACTCCTTCTCCATAGAGAAAAATCTTCTAAAAATCATCCTCGAATAAACATTAAAATAATTTCGACCAGTTACTTACTTTTATTGAACCACAAATTTACAACAAATACATAACACGGCCAACAGTGGGGAATGCGATTGGCTAAAAATGGGTCATTGACGGGTTAATAATAATTATTCAATGTTAAATATAGTTAAATATTAATGTTGTGGGGCACAAATGCCGGTCCACGAGGGGCTTTGTACGTAAAATGCGCGATAAAAGTATTATCTTTGCAGATGATTTCCGGAGGGGACGCAAGTCTCCTTCGTTTTTTATACCGCAGCCGTGCCCCGGCGGCATGGGCTGCACATATTAGAACGCGTTCTTATAGCATACCGATACTATGGATACCCGGGCATTGACAGAGCTGATAGAGAAAGAGCTTACCGGCAGCGAGTATTACCTGATAGGAGTAAGCTCGGAGCCGGGCGACCGCTACGTTGTGGAGATCGACAGCGACGAAGGAGTGGACATCGATTTCTGTGCCGAGCTGTCGCGGAAGATAGAGGAAGCGTTTCCTCGCGACAACGATTCCGACGACTACGAGCTTGAGGTAGGGTCGGCGGGACTTACGGCACCTTTCAAGGTAAAGCGTCAGTATCTCAAGAACATCGGTCAGGATGTGGAAGTGCTCACCAACGACGGGCGCAAGCTTCACGCCATCCTCAGAGAGGCCGGCGACAACGACTTCACCGTGGAATACCTCGTGAAGGAGAAGCCCGAAGGAGCCAAGCGTCCCGTAGAGGTGGCCCGCCGCGAGTCGTTCCCATATGACGCCGTAAAATCGGTTTGCGTGGATTTGAAGTTTTAACACGGAGCATGGCTCCACAAAATATCATACGATAGCCTTATGGCAAAGAAAGCAGAGACTGTGAATATGGTCGACCGGTTCGCCGAGTTCAAAGAGCTCAAGAACATCGACAAGACCACGATGATATCGGTTCTGGAAGAATCGTTCCGCAACGTGCTGGCAAAGATGTTCGGGTCGGACGAGAATTTCGATGTGATCATGAACCCCGACAAGGGCGACTGCGAGATTTACCAGAACCTGGAGGTAGTGCCCGACGACAAGGTCGACAACAAGGATCTTCAGATCGGGCTTAGCGATGCGCGGGAGATTGACCCCGAGGCGGAGCTGGGCGAGGAAGTGGTAAAGCAGATTTACTTCCAGGACTTCGGTCGCCGCGCCATACTCAACCTGCGCCAGACCCTGCAGTCAAAGATTCTCGACCTGCAGAAAGAAGCCATTTACAATAAATTCAAGGACCTGGAGGGAGAGCTTATCACCGGCGAGGTGCATCAGATATGGAAGCGCGAGATGCTTCTGCTCGACGAAGAGCAGAACGAGCTTATCATGCCGAAGGAAGAGCAGATTCCCGGCGACTTCTTCCACAAGGGCGATATGGTGCGTGCCATCGTAAAGCGCGTGGACAATACCAACAACAATCCCAAGGTTATAGTGAGCCGCACCGACGAGCGTTTTCTGCGTCGTCTCTTCGAGCAGGAGGTTCCGGAGGTCAACGACGGCCTGATCACGATCAAGGATGTGGCCCGCAAGCCTGGCGAGCGCGCCAAGATAGCGGTGGAGAGCTACGACGACCGCATCGACCCGGTAGGAGCCTGCGTGGGCATCAAGGGAAGCCGCATCCACGGCATAGTCCGTGAGCTGCGCAACGAGAATATCGACGTGATAAGCTACACGTCCAATCCCCAGCTGTATGTGCAGCGTGCCCTCAGCCCCGCTAAAATCAGCAGCATACGTCTCGACGAAGAGGAGAAGAAGGCTGAGGTATTCCTGCGTCCCGAGGAGGTAAGCCTCGCCATCGGCAAGGGAGGCCTCAACATACGTCTGGCAACGATGCTTACCGGTTACGCCATCGACGTATACCGTGACATCGAGGAGGGCGAGGAGGACATCTATCTCGACGAATTCCGCGACGAGATTGACGACTGGGTCATCGAGGCTCTGAAGAACCTGGGTCTCAACACAGCCAAAGCCGTGCTCAACGCACCCCGCGAGGTGCTCGACCAGGCTGACCTCGAGGATTCTACCCTCGACCAGGTGATCAGCGTGCTCAAAGCCGAGTTCGAGGACTGACACCCCTTCCACCGCGAGATTATTACGGGCTTAACGCCTACCGATTTTAAAGAGTCTAACACAGCATATGCGCACAAAGATAAGTAAAGTAGCCAAAGATCTCAATGTAGGGGTCAACACGGCAGTTGAGTTTCTACGGAAACACAACATCGAAGTCGAGGCCGGCAATCTCCTGAATGCCCGCATCGACGCCGAAGCCGTAGCACTCCTCACCAAGGAATTCAGCAAGGACAAGGATGCCAAAGCTGTAGCCGAACAAATCATCAATACCCGTCGCGAGGAGAAGAAAGACCGGGAAGAAGACCGCGAGAAGAAGCGGGAGGAGCGCAAGGAGCGTGCACAGAAGAGCCAGGAGCCCGAGGGGGCGCCGCGGCTTGCCGGCCCACGCATCTTAGGAACCATCGACCTTGAACATCCGCGTGCCGCTGTAACACCCGACAAGGAAGCCCCGAAAACAGAAGCCCCGAAAACAGAGAAACCCCTCGCTGAGGCTCCCAAGGCGGAGGCTCACGGCGCTGGCGCCTCCGTTCCCGCGAGCGAGGCTACAAAGGCTGTGACTCCCGAGCCTGAAAAGCCCAAGGTGGAAAAGGCCGAAGCCAAGGCTCCCGAAGCCGAGACTCCCAAGATGGAGAAAACTGACGCCGTCAAGCCCAAAGCCACGGCTACCGAGGCAGAGACCCGGCAGCCGAAGCCGGCATCAACAACCCAAACCACGGAAAAACCTGAGATGAAGCCATCGACGCCAGAATCATCCGAGACACCCAAGACGGAGGCTGTCACCTCCTTCCGCGCCACCACACCTGAAATGCCCGGTCTCAAGGTAGTGGGCAAAATCGACCTGTCGGCCATCAACTCGGCCACCAGACCTAAGAAGAAGAGCCGTTCCGAGCGCAAACGCAAACGCATAGGCAAGGAAAAGGTGGATGTGGAGAAAGCCTCGCAGCAGCCGGGCTTCGGGCAGGACAAGCGTCCGCAGCGACCCGACCAGCCACGAGCCGCCGGCCAGAACCAGGGAGGCTCCTCACGGCGCCGCCGTGGCGGCGGTGGCGGAAATCCCCAGAACCGCGCAAACGCCAAACAGGAGGTGAGCGCCGAAGACGTTCAGAAGCAGGTAAAGGAGACGCTGGCACGCCTCACCAACAAAACCACCAAGAAGGCGGTGAAATTCCGCAAGGAACGCCGCGAAGAGATGCACAACCGCGAGCTGGCCAACGCCGAACGCGAGGCTGCCGAAAGCAAGGTGCTCAAAATCACCGAGTTCGTCACCGCCAACGACCTCGCAAGCCTTATGGACATACCCGTCAACAAGGTTATCGCCACCTGTATGAATCTCGGCGTGATGGTATCCATCAACCAGCGTCTGGATGCCGAGACAATCAATATCGTGGCCGAGGAATTCGGCTATGAGACGGAGTTTGTGTCGGCCGACGTGACGGAGGCCATAGAGAATCCCGAGGACAAGGAAGAAGACCTGGAGAGCCGTCCGCCCATCGTGACGGTGATGGGACATGTGGACCATGGCAAGACGTCGCTCCTCGACTATATCCGCAAGGCCAACGTGATAGCCGGCGAGGCCGGCGGCATCACGCAGCATATCGGCGCCTATAACGTCAAGCTTGGCGACGGTCGCCACATCACGTTCCTCGACACGCCCGGTCACGAGGCGTTTACAGCCATGCGTGCCCGTGGCGCCAAAGTGACCGACCTCGCCATCATCATCGTGGCTGCCGACGACGACGTGATGCCGCAGACCATTGAGGCAATCAACCATGCCTCGGCTGCCGGAGTCCCAATGGTGTTCGCCATCAACAAGATTGACAAGCCTGCCGCAAACCCCGACAAAATCAAGGAGGAACTCGCCAACATGAACTACCTCGTGGAGGAATGGGGCGGCAAATACCAGAGTCAGGACATATCGGCTAAGAAAGGAATAGGCGTCGACGAACTCATGGAGAAAGTGCTTCTGGAAGCGGAGCTTCTGGACCTTAAGGCCAATCCTAACCGCAATGCCGTAGGCTCGGTGATAGAGTCGAGTCTCGACAAGGGCCGCGGTTACGTGGCTACGGTGCTGGTACAGAACGGCACGCTGCGAGTAGGAGACGTAATCATGGCCGGCACCAACTACGGCAAGGTCAAGGCAATGTTCAACGAGCGAAACCAGCGCGTAAAGGAAGCAGGGCCTGCCACGCCAGTACAGGTGCTGGGACTGAACGGCGCACCTACAGCCGGCGACACCTTCAACGTGATGGGCAGCGAGCAGGAGGCCCGCGAGATCACCAACAAGCGCGAGCAGCTGCAGCGCGAGCTTGGTCTGCGCACCAAGAAGCGTCTCGGTCTTGAAGAGCTTGGCCGTCGCCGCGCCCTCAACGACTTCCACGAGCTCAACCTCGTGGTCAAGGGAGATGTCGACGGCTCCATCGAGGCTCTCAGCGACGCGCTGCTGAAGCTCTCCACACCCGAAGTACAGGTAAACGTGCTGCACAAAGGAGTGGGAGCGATATCCGAAAGCGACGTCACCCTGGCCGCAGCCTCCGACGCCATCATCATCGGCTTCCAGGTGCGTCCCTCGGCGCAGGCCCGCAAGGAAGCCGAACAGGAAGGCGTAGAAATACGTCTCTACTCCGTGATTTACAAAGCCATTGAGGAAGTACGCGACGCCATGGAAGGCATGCTCGCCCCCGAAATCAAGGAAGAGATTATCGGCAACGCCGAAGTGCTCCAGACATACCACATATCGAAGGTGGGCACGATTGCCGGCGCCCTGGTACGCGACGGCAAAATCAAACGCACCGCCAAAGTGCGCGTGATCCGCGACGGTATCGTGATATATACCGGCGAACTCGGAAGCCTCAAGCGATTCAAGGACGACGCCAAGGAAGTGCTCTCCGGCTACGACTGCGGCCTCTCCGTACAGGGATACAACGACATCCGGGAGGGCGACCTCATAGAAGCCTTCGAGGAAGTGGAGGTTAAAAAATCCCTCAAATAAGGAAACATAAGCATAAGAAATGCCGGAGTGTCCCCCACGGGGAACATCCCGGCATTTCCTTTATCAAACAAACATGAATTACTTCATCAACATAGGGAGCAACCTTGGCGACCGGAGGCTTAACATCAGCCGGGCGCTGCAGCGCATCATGGGGCTTTACGGCTGGTTCGACATGTCGAAGGCCATGGAGAGCGAGCCGTGGGGGTATGAGAGTCCCAACACGTTCATGAACGTCGGCATACGGCTCGTATCGGCGCTCCCGCCCGAAGAGATGCTCCACAGTCTGCAGACCATAGAGAAAGAGCTGGACGACGCGCCTCACCGCAATGCCGACGGCAGCTACGCCGACAGAACAATAGATATTGACATAGTGGCCGTCGACGAACTTGAGATCGACCTGCCCGGGCTGACAGTCCCCCATCCCCGGCTCCCCGAAAGAGAGTTCTTCCTGCGGCCCATGGCCGAACTGGCCCCCATATGGAAACATCCCGCCACAGGCAAAACCTGCAGCGAGATGCTCGAAGAACTCGACAGCCAGAAGACCGACGAGTCTGCGTGTGTGCTCTAAATCAGAGAAGATGATGTTTTCTATGACCGAGGTCACGCTCAAGCACCTTCACATCGTGATGGATCTTGCCCAGCTTGCACACGGCGGCTATCGCCATGCCGAATGTGGCAACGGCTATGGCCAGATGTCCCAGACGTACATACTTCTTAACCGTATGATAATGCGGACACATGGCATGCTCCAGCATCTCACGCCCTTCTTCATGCAGTTCTTCTGTCTTTTTCATAATTTCAGATTAAAGATTAAAGTCAAGACTGTTGCATAAGAGCCATATCTGACCCTTGCATAGTAACAACAAACGTACATATCCTCTGTTTTGACTCTTAGATTTTTTTAACCGTTGGGAAATTAGTAATTTTGCAATCATGATAACCGGAGAACAGCTAAAGGAATTGGAAAGGCGGGTTCAGGACCTGAACCGCTATCTCGACATAGAGAATAAGAAAATAGAAGTTGAGGAGGAAGAGCTACGCACCCATGTTGCGGATTTCTGGGAAGACCGGGAGAAAGCGGAAGCCCAGATGCGCAAGATCAAGGGTCTCCACTTCTGGATAGACTCGTATACGGCATTGACTCGCCAGCTTGAAGAGCTCAGGCTCTCGATGGATTTCCTGAAAGAGGGGCTTGTGACCGAAGAGGAAATCGACGCCGCGTATGCCACGGCGGAAGAGTCGGTGGAGAAACTGGAGCTTCGCAACATGCTTCGTCGTGACGAAGACAAGATGGACGTGGTTCTGAAAATCAACTCGGGAGCCGGGGGCACGGAGAGTCAGGACTGGGCGCAGATGCTTATGCGTCTCTACCTCCGATATGCCGAACGGCATGGCTACAAGACGTCGATAGCGCAACTCCTCGAAGGCGACGAGGCCGGCATCAAGTCGGTGACCATCAACATCGAGGGCGACTATGCCTACGGTTTTCTGAAGAGCGAGAACGGCGTGCACCGTCTGGTGCGCGTAAGCCCCTACAATGCCCAGGGCAAACGCATGACATCGTTCGCATCCGTATTTGTCACCCCGCTTGTCGACGACTCGATAGAGGTCAATGTGGAACCGGCCCGTATCTCCTGGGACACTTTCCGTTCAGGAGGCGCCGGCGGCCAGAACGTCAACAAGGTGGAGTCGGGAGTGCGTCTGCGCTATCAGTATACCGACCCCTATACCGGCGAGGAAGAGGAGATTCTGATAGAGAATACCGAGACCCGCGACCAGCCCAAGAACAAGGAAAACGCCATGCGCCAGCTGCGTTCCATACTCTACGACAAGGAGCTGCGCCACCGCATGGAGGAACAGGCAAAGGTGGAGGCCGGCAAGAAGAAAATTGAATGGGGCTCGCAGATCCGCAGCTATGTCTTCGACGACCGGCGCGTCAAGGACCACCGCACCAATTTCCAGACCAGCGACGTCAATGCCGTGATGGACGGTAATATCGACGGCTTCATAAAGGCATACCTCATGGAGTTCGCCCAGACCGACGACGAGTAGAGCACGGCCCGATGCAAAAACTGGATTCCGTAGGCTTCTCCTCCGGATTGCTCATCCTTTTCTCGCTGGGGGCGACCTATATCCTATCCTCGCTGGGATTCTTTCTGGACATCCCCTTATCGGTCTTTACATTCTCTTTCGGTGTGCTGTCGGCATTCCTGGTACTTGTCAGGTTTGTCAGGTTCAGGACGCTGCTGATTTCCGCAGCGGTCTATACGGGCATATTCTTTCTGACGGCATTTCTCACGGCGCACCTTTATGATTTCAGCTACGACGGACAATGCTACCACCAGGAGATGGTTGTCCTGCTCGCAGAGGGATGGAATCCTTTCCTGCAACCCGCCGGCCCACCCGGCACAAGCATATGGTCGCTGCATTATGCCAAGTGTCTTGAGACTCTGGCCGCAACGGTATGCATACTCTTCCACGATGTCGAGATTGGCAAATCCGTAAATCTTCTGCTGGTAATCTCCACCGCCCTGCTGGCCTGGTATATTTCCGGCCGTATGTATCCACGCATCAGGACGTGGAGAAAATGGCTGTATACAATCCTTCTGATACTGAATCCGGTAGGCTGCGCCCAGGTACTCTCATATTATACCGACTTCAGTCTCTATTATTATATACTGCTGAGTATCGGTTTCGGGTTCCTCATATATAAAGACATATGCCGCCATGTATCGGGCATCGGGCTGTTTATGGTAATCATCTTGGGCGTCGGCACAAAATTCAACATATTCTTTTTCACCGGACTGACTGTTTTCGGTATGCTGGTATGGTTCCTGCTGAAGAAAGATTACCGGGCCCTCAGGCGAGTCATGCTTATCTCGCTGACAGCGGCAATATTGGGGAGTCTGGTTATCTCGTATCACCCTTACGTCACCAACTTCCGTACTGCCGGCAATCCGCTGTACCCATTGCTCGGCGAAGGCGCTGAAGACATAATGACCGGCAATACCCCCGAGGAATTTCTCGGAAATAACCGGTTTATCAACTTTATTCTCTCCTACTCCACACCCACCAGAGCCCCTTACACCGATTCACGGATTAACGGATTCGGCATGTCTTTCGGACTCCTCCTGCTGATAGGCGTGATATCATCCGCTTGCCGCATCTGCAGAAACAGGAAAGTGACAGCGGAAGACTATGTGGTAATATTGTCAATAGCCTCCGCCTTTATATTCGCCCAATCGTGGTGGGCGCGTTACAATCCGCAGCTATGGCTGGTCGTCCCCATTACATTCCTGAAAATGGTGCGGTCAGGCCGGAAATGGATCCCGATTGCATATTTTGCAGCTGCCATGCTATGTATAATTCCAGTGTCGGGTCTGGCCCTGACTGCCTCTTATAAGAAAAGCGCCTACATAAAGGCGGCACGGCAGGTACTGGCAGGGAGAACGGTTGAAGGTAGCTGCATTTTCCCCCAGACCATATACCAATACACCCCCTACGGCATAACTTTCACAAGTGTACCGCTCGACTCCATACCGGCTGCGGAAAGATTTTCGCTCGACGGCTATTTTCAGGGCGGACACGACAGCCTCACTATTCTAAGAGTCGACCAAGCTGACCAAAAAGAGGTTTGGGACAGAATGGGCTTCGCGCGATACATATTCCGATCCACAAAACCCGATTTTGTACCATGAAAGATGCATGTAAAGAATCCCCGCTATATTTTGCCGCCTATGTATGGCTCCTTATTCCATATATTCTCTTTTTGGGCGGTTGGTTTCATTTATGGATAAGCGTTCCGCTGATAGCTTTCATAATATACGCGGCGATATACATCTACTTCAATACATGCGTCAGCCGGGAGAGACGGCAAACGGGTTGTATGCCAGGTTTCAACAAGAAACGTATATTCCTGATATTGGCATTGGTGTTTGGCTGGGTCATATTTTCCGGTATCGGAGGCGTTTTCTGGCAGGACGAATGGGACCACGGCTTCAGGAACGGCGTCTTTTTTGATCTTGTGAATCATCCGTGGCCTGTGTTGGATTATGAAGGGAACCGGCAAGAATTACTGTGCTACTATTTTGGTTTCTGGCTTCCGAGCGCACTGTTTGCCAAACTCACAGGCTCAATGGAGGCAGGATATCTCTTTCAGCTCCTGTATGCCGTTATCGGCGCTTCCATAGCCATGATGATGGTTTGCAGATATGCCGGTGCCGCAAAATTGCGGATTCTCTTCATATTCTTGCTGTTTTGCGGCTGGGATATTGTGGCATATCTCCTCTTGGACGGATATGATGGATTTGCCAATGCGGTGTTCGATCTGAAAGACCTGAGTTACGGATATTTCTCAGCTCCATCCACCGCCATTCAATTATATTTTATCTATAATCAGGGCATTGCCATATGGATTGTACTGATGCTGCTTCTCAAGGTGAAGGATAAGGCCGGTATGGTGGAATTCACTTGGGCATTATTGTCGATATACTCACCGATAGCTGCTGCCGCCACCGTTCTCCCCGTTTGTGTCTGGACCATTAAAGACTGGAAGCATGCATTCAGTGTGCTGAATCTGGGAGCGACAATCATAGGGCTTCTCACCTTATCATTCTATATGTCGAATCGGCGGGCAGCCGGATTCAGCCTGAACCCTGGTGCCGATTTCCTCATATTCATTCTGTTTCTCACGCTGAGTTATGGCGTCTATCTCCCCTTCGTATGGAAAGAGATCCGGCATGATTACACCTTCTGGCTATTGTTCGGGTCCATGTGCATCCTGAGCTGGACACGACTGGGCGACGCGCCTGATATGGGAATCCGTTGCGCCATCCCGTCGTTCCTATATCTGACAATTGTGGTCGCGAAAAAATCACTGAGTTTCGAGAAATGGCCGAGACTCCGGAAAGTTCTTTTTATCCTTGTCTTTACAATAGGCGCGATATCACCAGTCGGCGTTTATGCCAGAGCGGCGTATCACAACCTGTCATATTATAGCGGCAGAATCAACTCCATGAAAAGCGAGCCATATCCCACGCTTTTCATGGATAATCCCTGCCACGACAATTTCATAGGCTCTACCGATAGCTTCTATGCCCGCTATCTGATGCCGAAGAGGGCGCGTCTATCTTGACACACCCTCTTGACGCGTTTCTTAAAATTTCAATTATTTCACAACCGGCAGCGACATGTCGTTGATTAGTCCCGATGTATCCATGAGTCGGTATACACCGGTTGAAATGCTGTTGCCGTCATTGTCGCGGAGATCCCATACCAAACGGCCGTTGGAGGTCATGCCGAGACTTCGCACCACCTTGCCGGCAGCATTCTGAACCTCGATGCTGGAGCCCTGGGGGATATTGTGCAGCACCACCGAGCCGGCAAAGTCGGGATTCACAGCGGCAGGATACAGGTAAGGTTTGCCGCCGGCCTCTATGCCGGAGGCATCGGGAGCATCGGGCCGTACGGAGCATATGCCCCGCGTGGTGGCAATCACAAGCTCCTGAGTGTCAGGATTCCAGCATACATCATTGATTTCATTCGATGGTAGCGTGGAATTGCGCATGTGGTAATGGGCTATCGCCTTTGTCTGGTCGGCCGATACGCAATATACGCCATTGCTGTCGGTTGCTATCCAGCATCGCCCGTACTCGTCGAATTTTATGCTTCGCACAATCATCGAAGGAATCACCTTGGTTTTGCTGCCATCCGGATTGGTGATGCTGAACTCCTCGCCCTTGATGACGTTCCCGCTGCACGACGATGGATTGACCTCATAAAGCCCCATACCGGTCATCACAAATACCTTCCCGCTATTGGGATTCTCTACAACTCCATATATATATCCCCACTTGGAATAGGTCACGCCATTGTTATCTATGATTTTGGTAATCTGCCAATATTTGTCGTCGCCGGTATTCTCGAGAGTCCCATTATGGTCCAACACCATTATAGCATCCTTGCGCTTGGCCATAAGAAGTTTGTTTCTGTTGCCCATATATTTCAAGGCCACGGCATAAGAACAGAAATCGTTGCTGACGCCATGCGATTCCGGTACGAAAATCCGTTTCCAGCCGCTGTCGCCATCAGCACTGTTGGTCTCAAGGGCATTCTTGCGGTTTTGGGCAGTCCAGTAAAACAGATGTACGCCATTTCCCTCGCCATAGAAACCGGAGTTGAGGTCGGGGTAATACATCCATATCGTATTGTCGGCATCGTGTCCCATCGGCCATAGATAACTGTAGGAAGCCCATTGCTGAGGGAACATGGACACGAAATTGGCATAATAATTATGAGCATCGACTTTCGTGGCGAAGTGCAGAACATCGCTGTTGCGTTTGTCGAGATTGAGTGCGACCATTCCGTTCCATATCGAGCCGGCATATACATATTCCGGATAGAGAGGGTCTACGGTTAGTCCCATCGGGTCAGCAAGAGGATAAGGATCGTAATTGTTGGTCTGCGCATTGAACAATTCGTTGAGATAACCGCCTGACTGAGCGCTGGCCGGAATGTTTACGGGATAGGCCGGACAATAATTGGTCCAACGGCCGTTCTTGTAACCGCTTATCAACATGGGATTCACACGGGCTTCGTTATGTCTGTCGGTAGGCGTACCGTTGTTGCTCACGAGCACACCATGCTTGGGCGAATAATCAAGTCTTGCGTATACCAGCCCAACCGGGGCATCCGGCACCAGAATGTCGCCGCGCGTCCATGTGGCGGCTGCACCGTAACCCTCGGCCTTGTCGCAATGGAAACCCTGGCGGTGGTCGTAGAACCAGAAATTCTCAAAGTCGTTCGTACCAGTCCACGTCGGATATGTCACCGCAAAATTACGCTGCTCGATCTTGAGATTCCCGTCATCCCCCGGGCTGCTGGCTATATGGTAGGCCGTATTCTTGGAGAATATGTAATACCCCGAGGAGGTAAGGACAAGATTGTTCTCATTGTCCTTGAACACGAACGACCTGCGGTTGATTTCGCCGACGTAACTGCCGTTCTCCGTCGTATTGACGAGCTGATTACGGAAACCGTCGTCGGTAATGTAATTAGACAGCGACCATTTGCCGTCTACGTCACGTTTGGCCATGGACAGCTGTGTACGGTTCGTAAGCAGAGCGAAAGCGTCGTTGCCCACGGGCATTATGAAGTCAAGCTGGTCTACGGGCATCTCCTTGCGCACGAAGTCGGCGCGGGAGCGGAGCGTCTTGGTGGCGTCAGCCTCATAAAGCTCGTTGGCGGTACCGGCACTCTGCTGGGTAATGGCCACTACCTTGTCGCCCACGCGACAGATGTCGGTCACCGACATACCCAGGTCGACAGCCTCGAGAACCTTAGCGGCATCGCAGTCTACATGTATGAAGCCATAGCTGGTGGCTATCCATGCGTCATTGTTCTCGAGAGCGAACGATATGTTGCGGGCCGACACCGGGAATGGCACCGAACGCTCCTTGAGCGTGGTGATATTGTCGATCTTACCATTGTCGCGCACTATGTCGATGGCTCCGTCGCTGTAAGCTATCAGCAGACAGCCACCTCGGGGATTATAAGCCGCGTTGCTTATCTGCCCCGTGTTGAAGCGACCCAGTTCATGCGCCGACCTTATGCCTGCCGTCGGGTTCTGCTTGTCGTAATATAACAGACCCAGCACCGGATCGCCATAGTCGGCAAGCGGCTCGCTTCCCCGTTTGTAAGCCGTAGGACTGTAATATGTCTGATATACCAGAAAATAAGTATATCTGTTACCGTCAAGGATTTTTCTCGGCTGGCAGTCAAAGGCCGTATAGTTCTTCCATGTGTCGTTGGCCGATATGTTCTGACATACTGCCGCCGGTGTTGCTGCATTGGCCGCCGCGGCTATCGCCGCTATGGCCATTATTCTGAAAAAAGCTTTTGTAAGCATGTAGGATGTTCTGATATGAGGGTATTTACCTCTCTTTTTAACGAAATACAATGAGTCGTTATTGTTCCGGTTCAATGGCCGGACTGCTGTCAAGATTCCCTACTATGATTTGATTGTGCGGCAGTGTCCCGACAAAATGGTCTCTGAATGAGTCGATGGGAAGAGTGAACACTGTACGCGATATGAGATATCTGCGGTAGGATACGAACGGCTCCGTGAATCCGCACCACCAATCGCCGCACACCCAGGAGAACGAGGGCCATGTTCCGAGCAGCAATGCCAGTCCCAACAGACTTCGCCGCCACGCCCCCAGCCATTCCCAGCGACATACCTCCTTACCAACTTCCATGATGAGAAGCATTAACAGAGGCACCCATATCCTCGACCTGAGGTCCGGATTGGTCGACATCTGCAGACAGAATGCCGCCGCCACCGTCGCCACCATAATCCAGAACGGCGCATATCGCTTCACCGAATCCCATATGAAGGGTAACCACAACCCAAGACCGAATAGGAGCGTCGTGACAAGCCCATACCATATCCATGAGTCGGGCAGATACCCCGGCAGCATCCGCGAGTCTGTAAGCGACAGATAATAGAGAACCGGGAAGCATACCGCCGTCGTTCCGACATTCCAGATGCTGAAAATCCTGCCCATGATTTTCCATACGTTGCGCACTGCGAAGGCATGACGCCCAATCTGCCATAAAGCCACGGGAAACAACGCCATACAGGCAAAAGGAGCGGAAAACGCAAGCATACCCACGGCTACAGCGCTGCGCCCCGGCTTACTGTCAAGCAACACGAGCGCCGTGGCGGCCATAGCTCCGCACATCTGGTTGAAATTAAACGCCAACAGAGTAGTGGGATAGCTGTAGAAGAAGATGTCGTCGCAATACGTATACCAGCCGATGCCGAAAGGCTCAAACCATATCTCCAACATATTGCGCAGCAGTTCGGCGCCTCCGAACACAATCATCACCAGCAGCACTCTCGCCCTTACCCCTTTGTTGATGAAGATGAAGGTGCATCTCAAGGCCAGCCATATGCCCGCGGCCTCCCACAACACCTGAAAGGCATATCCCGCCATATACATGCCGGCTGCCTTGGCTACTACAGCCGGCAATGCCCAGAAGCCCCAGAAATAACACAGCACATGCCCCTCCCCGTCGTGTATCGGCCATTCATAATCCACAAGATTGATAAATACCTGGTTCCGGAACATATGGTCGGCCGTCTGATACCAGAAGCCTCCCACACCGTTCACCATCACCCACAGCAAAATCATCAGCACAATCAGCACCTCCCGGGGCCACCCTCCGAACGGCACTTGACCTCCGACTCCTCTGTAGGCGTATAACGTCATCCAGCTACCGAGCAGAAAACATGGAATACCTATCCATGGATTTATCCATGTGAGCAGAAATATCGCCACCGGTATCCATAGATAAAGCAGCGTGAGTGTGTACAGCGTGCTCCTCCGCATAATGTCGTTATTGATTGGCCGGATGCATGTCGGTAAGGGTTACCGGCTTGTCGGCTCCCGAGCGCTCGAAAGCCATCACTTTTGACGGCAGCTTCATCAACGGCCTTTCCGTATCGGCAACCGGCATGAAACGATACCCCTGCTGCTCGAGCTGCGGAAGATAGTCTCTTACATCGTCGTCGGAAACTATCAGGAATCCGCTGCGCGGATGTTCCCTGACGAAATTGAGTATCCTGTCGCCCATATAGAAATTGAGCTCGAAGAAGTGTACCGGGTCACCGGCCTGAAACTCCGCATATCCTATCAGTTCATAGATTTGAGCCTGGGGAGCGAGGAGTTCCGTAATCTGCCGTGCCACAGGTTTGGCGGAGCGCACATTCAGCACGGCGGGCTGCCATACGCCCGCAAGCGTCATGTATATGCCGCAAATGGTCACTGCTATCGCCGACAGTCGCCGCCATGTTTCGCCGCGGCTGCGCCAGCGCCACCACCATAACAAGGCGCCCGCGGGAGCACATGCCGTCCATAGCCATATCATGAATCCGCCGCTGTCGCGCAATGCCTGCAACATGGCCGCATTCTGGGCTCCGTGTCGGCCATGGTCAACCAACGTGTCGGGAACTACGCCTGCCTTGACTGCTATGAACACCGCCGTAAGCAGTATCCCCACCCCGGCAATCACATCCCCGAAAGCCTGCACCAGCACTTTCTTACGCTTAGCCGTCCACTCCAGAAGCTCTGTCATGAATAGAGCCATGAATGGATACAGCGGCATCAGATATACGCTCCGTTTGCTCTGAGGAAAACAATAAAACACGAAAATCACGGTCACCGCCGTGAGTGCCATAAGCCTTACTGGTTTCACGCTTTTCAGCCACGCCTTGAGCCGAGGAATGATTCCGGCGGTATTCCATCTGAAATCGGAGCGCCGCAGAGCGGCAAGCGACATAAGGGCGGCAAGTGTCCAGGGTATCCAGCCCGTTATCAGCGACAATATATTGTAAGGCCATGGATTGACACATGAATCGTATGACATGGTGCTTGTCATGCGGCCGAAGTTTTCCTCCATCACGAGGTCGAGAAATTCCTGTCCTCCGCGCCCATACGCGGCGACATACCAGCACAAAGGTATGATAAGCGACATCACACCCCACAGGATCATCCAGAGTGCCGCCTTGAAGAAATTCATGCCACGCAGGAGCATGAACACCCCGCATACCAGACATGGGACAAGCACGCCTACAGGTCCCTTGGTAAGGGTGGCCATGCTCATCAGAAGAATGGCTCCCCACGGAACACGGCGGCAACCTTTGATGTACCATGAATAGAGCGACATGACGGCGCCGGCGGTCAATGCGGTAAGCAGCATGTCCACGCGCGTGTTCATTCCGGCACGGTGCAACTCCAGCGATGTGAATGTAAGCAGTGCGGTCACAAAGGCGGTGTGCAGGCCGCAACGCCGGCGGAAAAACACGAAAGTGCCGAGTGTCAGGGCTATCAGCGACAACGCCGACGGCAGTCGCGAACTGTATTCGTTAACCTCGCCGCCGGTGAACCATGAGCATATGGCCACCAGCCAATGAAACAATGGAGGCTTGTAAGGCATCTCTCCCCCATTGTTGACAGGCAATATCCAGTCGCCGCTCTGCAGCATCGACAAGGCCACCACCGCCTCACGGGGCTCTCCCTTGGTGTTGAAATCGGCAAGCCCCAAAAACGGCAGCAAGACCACACAGCACAACAGCGCCAGAATCCAATAGAGAACTTTCTCCTCTTCCCAACGCCACAATGTCGGCGAACCGCACATTCTTCCTCTGTCAATCATAATAAATAAAGAAACCGTGGTTACGACTTCCAATAAACAATTTATTAGTCACAAAATTAATAAAAAGCGAGGATAATAAAAAATTCTGCCCCGCTAGACTCACGTCTCGGGAGGCAGAACCATCAACAACCTTTATTCCTGCTATGATAATCTGTAGTCTGTAGACTAACAGGAATAAGCTTCGCCCTAAAAACTTCAAACTATAGGCGAAGTATCATACCGGTCACAAAATTAAGGAAGTGATTTAAACTTATTTCAAAAACATAAAAAGTCTTTTAAGATATAAAAATACAGCGTATTCCGACTGAAATTCGCTATATTAGAGTTACGACGCTTTAATTTACCGAACCAATGCC
>Ga0073906_1003048_pt1 | contig 20089 bp, 14 predicted proteins | sample Inofromicrocosms_FD_65485 | JGI IMG/M metagenome (GOLD analysis project Ga0073906, IMG submission 65485) | Mouse cecum microbial communities from Vienna, Austria - Inoculum for glucosamine and mucus D2O microcosms | ecosystem: Host-associated > Mammals > Digestive system > Large intestine >...
CATTGGCTTTAACCGGGAATACAATCTCTACACCGGGACCATGGACGGACAAAAGGTCAGCGTCTGCTCCACCGGCATCGGCGGGCCGTCGGCGGCCATTGCCGTGGAGGAGCTGGTCCGGTGCGGCGCTCACACCTTTATCCGGGTGGGAACCTGCGGCGGCATGGACCTGCCGGTAAAGGGCGGGGACCTGGTGATTGCCCAGTCCGCCATCCGCGCCGAGGGGACCAGCTATGAGTACATCCCCCAGGGCTACCCCGCCTCCGCCAATTTCAGCGTCATCTGCGCCCTCCGGGACGCGGCGGAAGCGCTGGGCAAGGCGGAGTACCACGTCGGGGTGGTGCAGAGCAAGGACAGCTTTTACGGAGAAACCGAGCCGGACACCATGCCGGTGGCATACGACCTGAACCAACGGGTCCCGGCCTATGTAAAATGCGGCTGCCTGGCAACCGAGATGGAGTGTGCGGCAATCTTCTCTGTCGGGCTGGTGAGAAGGGTCCGCTGCGGGGCGATTCTCACCGCCCTCTGGAACGACGGCAGGACCAAGGCGGGGCTTTCGGACACCCCCACGCAGGATTCCGGCAACGCCATCGCCTGCGCGGCAGAGGCCATGCGCCTGCTGATTGCCCGCGATCAACAATAGTAAAAAACCGGCAGGGCCGTGCGTCATAAAGCGCACCGTCCTTCCGGTTTTCCTTTCCGCGGTTTGGCAGAGGGTCAATCCACCCTGCGGCTTATTTTATCCACAAACACGATTCCATCCAGATGGTCTATCTCATGGCAGAGGCAGCGGGCCAGCATGTCCTTCCCTTCGATTTCAATCTCCCTGCCGTCCCGGTCCAGGGCGCGGACCTTGACCCGCTTGGGGCGCTTGACCATCCCAAAGATGCCGGGAAAGCTCATGCAGCCCTCCGGGCCGTCCTGTTCCCCCTCGGCGGAGAGAATTTCCGGATTTACAAGCTGATACTGCACACCGTCCACATCAATGACCACCAGGCGGCGCAGGATGCCCACCTGGTTTCCTGCCAATCCCCCGCAGTTTGGGGTATGGCGCATGGTATCGGTCATGTCGTCCAAAATGGTGCGGATGCGGTCATCAACGGCGCCCACAGGGCGGCAGCGCTTGCGGAGCGTTTCATCCTCGGAAATTCTAATCTCTAACAGTGCCATCCGGCTCATCCTCCTTTTTGTTGCTTTTACAGGATATCGCAAAACCGGCGGGTTGTCAAGATGGGGAAAAGGAGGATTCATGCTTTAGACTTTAGGTTTTCGTTTTGGCATTGGCTTCAGCAACCGCTAAACAAGGTATTCCGTTACAACGCAGAAGCCGGAGCTGGCCTGTTCCTCTTTCTGCGTGTTCCGGTCAAATTCCTCCCGGCTGCATTTCTCAATGCCGGTCAGCGTTCCGTTCCCGGCGGCATCCAAATGGGCATAGTCACGGACAGTATAAATATCCACAGTTCCGTCGCCGCATCCCATGGTGCGCATTGCCCCTTTGAACTTCCCTCCGGTCAGGCTTTCGCCGTTGGAGGTCAGCACATCCCGGAAAAAGCGCACCTTTTCACCGTTGAAATACCACTGGTCATTTTTAATGTCATAGGTGACCCCAAACGCCTCATATTCCCGTGCCATCTCCTCCAGCTCCTTCTGGGAGAGGGGATCACCGGCTATGGCAACAGCGGGAGGCGGATTTTTGATTGCCTCTATATTGCGGGCGGCAAACTCCTTTTCCGAAAATTCCTTTACGTCCACCAGCTTCCCGCTGGGGTCAAACGAACCGTCTGCAAAGCGGACAAAGCTGCTCCTGTCGCGGACGGCATACACATCGACCACCCCTTTTTCGTCGAAAAAGTCATTGCCGACCTGTATTCCGTCCCCTATGGTATAGTAGTCCTCAAACCACCGTACCGTCTTGCCCTTATATTGCAGTTCCCTTTTGCCGCTGTCATAGGTCAGTCCAAAGGGCTCATAGGGCTTGAATCGTTCCTCATAGGAGACATCGCCGGACTCCCCGCCGCTTTCCGCAAAGACGGCGACGGACGGAGCGGCTGTATCCTCCGTCTGAGGGGATTCCCCTTTGGATGCCGCCCCGGCGCTGAACCCGGCCAGGCATCCCGCGGCCAGTATCCCTCCAAAGGCTGATGCTAACAGTTTTCTTGTGTTCATGGAAGAAACACATCCTTTCTTTGAGTGTATCTAAAGATTACCACCCTTTTTTGGGATACATTTGGGTTTTATTTGGGATTTCTGTGTAGCTGCGTTTTTTTCAGATGCGAAAGGAAAACTTCACCCCGGAGGGTGTGTTGCAGACGGCACACTCGCTTTTATGCTGGCGCAGTATCTCCTGCACAATATACAGCCCAAGCCCGCTTCCGCCGGTTTTGCGGCTTCTGGATTGGTCTACACGATAAAATGCGTCAAACAGCCTGGGGATGCTGTCCTCCGGGATATGTGTACCTGTATTTTCAACGGAAAAAGCTGTCTGCCCCTGCTCCGTAAAAGCCGCGATGTGGATATTCGCCCCCTGGGGCGAATACTTGACGGCGTTCCCGATGAGGTTGGAAAACACCTTGTCCATCAACATTTTATTTCCGCTTATCACAACCGCCGGCGGCAGATGGAGATGAATTTGCAGCTCCTTCTCCACAATGAAGTCCTCGGTTTCCCGCAAATAGGCCTTGATAATCTGAACGCAGTCCAGCCGGTCCAGCCTGAGATGATCTCCCGCGGTCTCCAGCCGCGAAATGGTCAGCAGCTCCTGTACCATTGTCTCAAGGCTATTGGCAATCTCCAGCGACCTTGTCAAATATTTTTTATGATTCTTATAGTCGCCGATGCCGAGGAGCATCCCCTCCAACTGCCCCTTTATGACAGTGACAGGCGTTTTCAGTTCATGGGATACCGCTGAAAAAAAGCTTGTGCGGATCTGTTCCATCTTCTTTTCATGGGCAATATCTGCCTCAAGCTTTTTGTTTGCGCTTTGCAGCTCGAACAGCGCGGAGGAAAGATTGCGGGACAGGGTATTAAGGCTTTTCCCAAGTATCCCCAGCTCATCCGTCCGCCCCTCGTCCACCTGCCAATCCAACTGTAAACAGGACATTTTCTCCGATATCCGGCTGATGGCCAGCACCGGGCCTGTAATGATGCGGGAGTAAAGCCAGGATACGGCAAACGCAGCCGCCAAAGCCGTCAGCAGGATAACGGGAAACACGCGGATAAAGGACTGCCTCAGCTCCGCTGTCTCCTCCGCCGTCCCGTAGACGATGAGCATATACCGGTCGCCGCTGTCTGAAAAAGAAAAAAAGTAATTGTTCGATAAGACAGGAGCGGCGTTTCCCGCCTCAACAAGCGATACCTGCGCAACAGCGCCTGTCCATTCATCATCCCATTCATCCGTAGGCAGCGGCACCAAATCGCCGCCGCTGTTGTACAGTTCAACCGAATCAATCTCCATATCCGCGATGAAACAGTCAAACAGTCCGCCGCTGTCCGAAAAGGTTGTTTTTTCCAGTTCGGAAATGAAATCCCCCGCCCGCTCATCTAAAATAGCGTTCAGCCTGTTGGAGTAGGTCTGCGGCATCAGCCAGGCCAGCATTCCAAACCCCAGCAGCGATATGCCCAGCAGCATGGCCGCCGTGAGGAGAAATACTTTAGCAAACAGGCTGCTTTTAAATTTCTTTATCAATTTTATATCCCACTCCTCTGATTGTCTGGATAAAGCCGATTCCCAGCTTTTTGCGCAGATTCTTGATATGCGTATCCACCACCCGCTCATCCCCGTAAAAATCATACCGCCACAGCTTGTCCAAAAGGTTCTGCCTGGTCAGAATGCGGCCCTGGTGGGTCAGCAGCTCGCCCAGCACCTCAAATTCCCGCTGTGTCAGCTCGCAGACGGCTCCGTCCACAGTGGCTGTGTAGCTGTCGTAATCCAAAATAAGGTTCTGGTAGGCAATCGTTTTATGCCCGTTGTCCTTTGTCCCGCCGCTCCGCCGCAGAACGGCGGCAATCCTGCGGACCAGAATCGGTATGGAAAAGGGTTTGGTGACATAGTCGTCCACCTGCAAATCCAGTCCCCGTATCTGCTCTTCCTCCCCGTTTAACGCGGTAAGCATGATGATGGGAACCTGGGACTGCTTCCTGATACATTCGCAGACGGCAAACCCGTCAATTTTAGGAAGCATCACATCGAGCAGCACCAGATCAAACCGCTGGGCGGAAAAGGAGGAAAGAGCCTCTACCCCGTCCCCCGCTATGATAACCTGATAGCCAATCTCCCGCAGCAAATTTTTTAATAACTCCTGAATGTCCGGATCATCCTCAACCACTAAAATTTTTTGCATTGCAGACACCTCCAGGGAATAAGTATACCATAGGACTTTGTGATTCGTGTGAAGTTTTCCACTTTTTCTCCCCCTCTTTTTTCTGCGGAAACGCAAGGGGGGTGGGAGAAAGGATTGTTTTCAGCGGGAAGGTGTGCTATACTTAGGTCAGCAAGTGAATCGAAAAACCGGGACTTATGATTAGGGAGAATCTTAAATGATAGTAATTGAACCTCATGGCACTAATCGCTGCCAAGTCTTTCATTCAGATATCAATATCGGTTTTATTTCTATCCGCTGCAATCCATATCACGCGCAGAATTATTATTTGGATTTAGAGCTTAAGCAATATGATTTGGCAAACGCAAAGGAACTGTTCAGGCTGCTCCGATTAAAACTATCCCGGCCGCTGCAGGTTATGCTGTATTCACGGGAAATTGAAAAATCTGCCTTTTTGCTTGCCGGAGGTTTTCAAAAAAGACGGCAATGCTTTGAAATGGACGTAAGCACTGCTGATTTGAAAGCTCCTATAAACGATTCCATTCCAATCATTGAGGTTGGGCGGGGCGACCCTGCCTATCGAGCTTGCTGCGGCCTGCTTTATAGTAGCTATCGTAAAAATCATGAAGCAATTAATCCTTTAACAGCGACTAAGGAATTATTTTATCGCAAGCTGCCTGACACGGTGATATTTCAGCAGGAAAACGGAGATATTCTAAACTTTGCATTTATTGAAGAAAATGAAATCGCCTACATTGGGACTTCCAGGCAATCTTATTTTCATGACTTCGCACAGACCTTACTTTCTCGGATGCTGACTAAATATAACAGCGTTTCATTTGAATGCGACAGCTGTGATCCAGTTGCAATGGAATTGAGAGCTTTTTTTGATCTCTCAAACATGGATTCTTATGATACCTATATTCTCAACTAAAAAAGGGGTCAAAACGAGAGATTTGGAAATCATTTCCATTTTCAATCGTCTGCTCATATTCTACAGAAAGGGTGTTTTACATGAAATACAAAACTACATTGACGCAAACAAATTTAAGGAGGGCATCTGTATTCTGACCCTCCGAAAGCAGGAGGATTTTATGTCTTTAAATTGGATTAACCCGAAGGATTATTCCTTCAACAGTTTTCTTTTATTGGAACGGTTTCAAATTCACCTGATGATGGAAGCGGGCGGCTGGCAGAGCAATAAAGCCAAATGGAGGGAATGCATGGGGATGGCGCTGAACGCCAATCCCGCCGTAAAATGGTATTTCATCCGCCGCTGCCCGGAGTGCGCCCCGCTGGTCGAGGAGCTGGCCGCAAAATCCCCTTCCCCGATGAACGGAGAACAGATTAGAGAAGCTGAGGAATACGCTTTACTAAGCGTGGAGGACTTTATCATTTATACGACGCCGGAGGCCATGGCCAGGCAGTGCGACTTTATCCGGGGCTGGAACAAGGAACGCCTGTTTGAACTTGCGGACCTGTCGGGGAAGGTTGTTCTGGATGTGGGGGCCGGTTCCGGCCGCCTGACCTTTGCCGCCGCCGAAAGGGCCGAATGGGTTTACGCGGTGGAACCGGTGGGTACGCTCCGTGAGTTTATGCGGGATAAAATTAACCGGGAAGGAATCCGGAATGTCCGGGTTCTGGACGGCCTGGTGGAAGAAATCCCCTTTCCCGACAATACCTTTGATGTGGTGATGTCCGGCCATGTTGTGGGGGATCATTATGAGGAGGAAATCGCCGAGCTGACCAGGGTTTGCAGGCCGGGAGGCTGGCTGCTGGACTGTCCGGGCGATTCCGAACACGATATCACGCCAAGTGACGAACTTACAAAACGCGGCTGGGAGGAAATCCACTACACCGGCAGCTTTGGGAAGGACGTTTTTCTCTATCGAAAGCAGATAGAGAAGTAAGCAAAAAGCGCGGCACATAACCGCACCCGGCGGGCTTTAGGGCCTGCCGGGTTTTTTTCCGTGTTTATGCGGATTCCCCCATCAATTTTTATTGCCTTATTGACACTCCCCTCCTTCCCGTTTATAATAAGTTTATGTAAATAATTTAGCAATTTTATTTTAAGTTTAGTTTACGGAGAAGGCCCCGCAGCGGCAGCCGTCTCCCGATATGGAAGGAAGGCGGTAATCCCATGGGGATTAAAGTAAAAGATCTGGCGAAAATGCTGGGGGTATCTCCCGCGACGGTCTCTCTGGCGCTGAACAACAAGGCGGGCATCAGTCAGGCAACCCGGCAGCGCATTTTTGACAAGCTCAGCGAGCTGGGCTACAGCGACCGGATTCCCATTCCCGCAGCCGAAAATCCGCTGAATATCCGCCTGGTCATCTATAAGAAACATGGGCTGGTTGTCTCGGACACCCATTTCTTTTCTCAGGTTATCGAGGGCATCAACCTGGCGGCCCGCCGTTACGGATATAACCTCCTTGTCACCTATCTCACCGGACAGGACTCCAGGGAGGAGCAACGCCGCCTGGCCAGCCTGGCCCCGTGCAGCGGCGTCATCCTGCTGGCTACCGAACTGGAGGCGGGGGACCTCTCCCCCTTCCTGGAACTGGATATCCCTATTGTCCTGCTGGACAGCTACTTTGAAACAGTGGATGCGGACTGCATTGTCATCAACAACGCCCAGGGTGCGGCGGAGGCGGTGCGCCATCTGCTGGAAAAGGGCCACCGGGAGATAGGCTATCTCCACAGCAGCGCCCATATCAACAACTTCCGGGAACGCCGGGAGGGCATGGAAAGCGCCCTCCACGCCGCAGGGCTGGAGCTGACAGAGAAGATGATCTTCCCGGTGGAACCCTCTGTAGAGGGGGCGCGCCGCAGCCTGGCAAAGCTGCTGGAAGCGCCCGACAGACTGCCCACCGCCTTTTTTGCCGACAACGACCTTATCGCCATCGGCGCGGCCCAGGCCTTCCGGGATGTGGGGCTGCGGATTCCGGAGGACATCTCCCTGATTGGCTTTGACGATATGCCCATTGCGGAAATCATGGAGCCGCCCCTTTCCACCATACATGTGCCCAAGCAGCGCCTGGGGATGCTGGCGGTCTACCGGCTGGTGAGCTGCATCAACGGGGAAACAGACGAGTCGGTTAAAATAGAGGTCCGCACCCGGCTGACGGCGCGGGGCAGCGTCTCCAGCCGGCGGGGTATCGGTGGGGAATAAAACGACACGTACATCATGAAGGAGGAGCAGAATATGCAGTTTTATTGTTTTACCGGCCCAAAGGGAGAAAAAACTTCCATATCTAAAATCGCCATGGGATGCTACGGCATGGGGGACGAAAAAAGCCCTGAGCTCTCCTTCTCCCTGCTGGACTACTACCTCTCCCAAGGCGGCAGCTGCATCGACACCGCCCGGCGGTACGGCTTCGGCATCAGCGAGCAGACCATCGGCAGGTGGATGCGGGAACGCCAAAACCGAAACAGGGTTTTTCTCTGTACCAAGGGAGGCCATCCCCCCAAGGAGGATATCCACATCTCCCGCCTGAGCCGGGAGGAGATTGACAGCGACCTGGAGCAGAGCCTCCGGGACCTGGACACTGACCGCGTTGACCTCTATTTTCTCCACAGGGACGACGAAAAACGCCTTGTCTCCGATATCATGGAAACCCTGGACCGTCATGTCCGCAGCGGGAAGGTGTTGGCCCTGGGCGCGTCCAACTGGAGCACCAGGCGCATTGAGGAGGCCAACCGCTTTGCCCTGGAAAACGGCCTCACCCCCTTTTCCGCCAGCCAGATTCAGTGGAGCCTGGCCTCCGCCACCCCGGAGATGCTCCGCGACGATACCCTGCAAACCATGAACCCCACCGCCTATGGCTGGTACCTGAAGGAGCAGATGCCGGTCTTCTCCTTCTCTTCCCAGGCGGGCGGTTTTTTCCAGCGCTTTATCGCCCATGGCGACGCGCCTGTTGACCGCAAAATACATAAATGGGCAAAATACCTCACCGAGGGCAACCGCCTGCGGGCCCAGCGCCTGGAGCTCCTCCACAGGGAGACGGGGTATTCCGTCTCCGGCCTTGCGCTGGCCTACCTGACCAGCAATCCGGTCCCCACGCTTCCCATCATCGGCTGCGGAAGGATGGAGACACTGCGGGACAGCCTGGCGGAAACGGATATCCTCCTTTCTCCGGAACAGATTGCCTTCCTGGAGGGCTCGTCTGACATGGGCTGAACCGAACCGCGCAAATTTTTATAAGGGAGATCGATAACATTGTCCTCCAAGCAGCAGCCCGCTTCCCTGTATCAGGGCAAAAACCTGACCGCCGTGGTTCTGGCCCTGGCCTGGCCGACCATTGTGGAGCAGATATTCCAAACCGTGGTCCAGTATGTGGACTCCGCCATGGTGGGGCGCATCGGGGCCAACGCCTCCGCCGCCGTGGGCGTAACCAGCACCGCCATGTGGCTGATGAACAGCTTTTCCTTTGCCGTGGGGGTGGGCTTTCTGGCCTGTATCTCCCGCGCCGCCGGGGCCGGGGAGATACGGCAGGCCCGCACCATCTCCGCCCAGGCGGTTCTGGTCTCCCTGGCCGTAGGAATCATTACCGGGAGCGCCGGGGTATTGGTCAGCGGGTCTCTCCCCCGGTGGCTGGGGGCGGAGGCGGAAATCTGCGGCCCGGCTAGCGCCTACTTTGCCATTCTGTGCGGGGCGCTGATCTTCCGCTGCCCTGTCATTGTGTTCGGCTCGGTGCTGCGGGCCGCCGGGGATATGCGCACTCCCATGTATGTCAACGCCGTCACCAACCTGGTGAACATGGTGTTTAACTTTCTGCTGATCTATCCCTCCCGCACCGTCGAGCTGCTGGGCCGCTCCTTTGAGATATGGGGCGCGGGTCTGGGGGTGGCGGGGGCTGCCTGGGGCACTGCCATTGCCTTTGTGGTGGGGTTTGTGCTGATGGTCTTTGCCGTATGCAGGAACCACCTGATCTCCCCCATCGGCTTCCCGCTGAAGCCAAACCTGGAGATTCTGCTCCGGGTCTGGAAAATCACCCTGCCCAACATCATGCAGCGGCTGGTACTCTGTCTGGGGCAGATTTCCTTTACCGCCCTTATCACCGGTTTGGGGACCATTCCCCTGGCCGCCCATTCCATTGCCATCACGGCGGAGCAGGCCTTCTACATGCCCGGCTCCGGCTTCCAGGCCGCCGCCACAACCCTTTCCGGCCAGGCGCTGGGGGCGGGGGACAAGGACAAGCTGAAAAAGATTATCTCCACCGCCGGACGGATATCGGTTATTGTCCTGACCTGCACGGGGTTTCTGCTGTTTCTGTTCCCTTCTGTCATCATGTCGGTATTTACCCCTGACCAGGAGGTCATTGCCCGCGGGGCGGAGGTTCTGCGGCTGGTTTCCATTTCCGAGCCCTTCTTTGGGTTGACGATGGTGCTGGAGGGGGCGTTCAACGGCATGGGAGATACCAAGCCGTCCTTTTACATATCGCTGTTTACTATGTGGTGTTTACGGATTCTTCCTGCATATATCTGTGTAAAGGTGTTTGGACTGGGGCTGGTAGCAGTATGGTGGTGCATGGTGGCGGACGTCATTTCCCGTTCGATGCTGCTGTTGGCGCGGTATCTCAGGGGAAGATGGCTGAAGGCGCTGAAATAGCGGACCAAGCGCACGCCTAAAACTCTATCGTCCATACATAAACCCGCCGTTTCCGGGAATCCTCACTCTAAAAGAGGCGTTTGAAAGTGAGGGAAAAATATGCTCCAGACCACCCTGACCGGCAGCTATCCGGAGGACACGAAATCGCTCTCCCAGCAGCTCCGGGTTGCAGAAAGCTTTGACGTGGTAAACCGGGAATTGGAGTCCGGCGGCGGAAAGCTTTCCTTTTATTTTATAGACGGCTTTGTCAAGGACGAAGTGATGGAAAAAATCATGGAATTCCTGCTGAAGGCCAAGCCGGAGGACTTCAGCCGGGGACCGGAGGCCTTTATGGCCCGCATGGTCCCCTATGTGGAGGCCGCCGTGGAAAGGGATATTCCCAAGGTGATCACAGCGGTGCTTTCGGGGCAGGTGGCCCTGGTGGCGGAGGGAATCGCGGGGGCAGTCCTCATCGACGCGAGAACCTACCCCGCCCGCGGCCCGGAGGAGCCGGAGGATGACCGGGTCCTCCGGGGGGCGAGGGACGGCTTTACCGAAACGCTTATCTTCAACACTGCCCTGATACGCCGCCGCATCCGCGACCCCTATCTGACGGTTCAGCACTTTTCCGTAGGGAAGCGCTCCAAAACCGACGTGGCCCTCTGCTATATCGACGGCAGCGCCGACCCCAAGCTGGTCCGCTCCCTGGCGGACCGGCTGAAAAGCCTCAGGGTGGACGCGCTGACCATGGGGCAGGAGAGCCTGGCGGAGGCTCTGCTCCACGGAAAGTGGTACAACCCCTTCCCCAAGGTCCGCTATACCGAAAGGCCGGACGCTGCCGCGGCCTGCCTGCTGGAGGGCCGACTGCTGCTGCTGGTGGACAACTCCCCCGCGGCCGCGATTTTGCCCACCTGTCTGCTGGACTTTGCCCAGGAGACAGACGACTACTGCTTCCCGCCCCTCACCGGGACTTATCTGCGCATCACCCGAATCGGCATCTTTTTTCTCACCCTGTTTTTCACGCCCCTTTGGTACCTGCTGGTCAGCCATCCCCAGTATATTCCCCCGTGGCTCTCCTTCATCCAGGTGCAGGAGCCTAACTCGGTGCCCATCCTGCTCCAGCTTTTCATCATCGAGTTTGCGGTGGACGGGCTGAAGCTGGCCTCGCTGAACACCCCCAATATGCTCAGTGGCTCCTTTTCGGTGGTGGCGGCGCTGATTTTAGGGGATTTCGCGGTAAAAACCGGCTGGTTCGTGCCGGAGGTCATCCTGTATATGGCCTTTGTGGCGATTGCCAACTTCACCCAGCCCAGCTTTGAGCTGGGGTACGCCTTTAAGTTTTTGCGGATGGGGCTGCTGTTGCTGACGGGCCTGTTCGGGGTGTGGGGCTTCGGCGGCGGATGTGTACTGATAGTCCTGCTGGCTGCCACCAACAAGACCATCTCCGGCCAGAGCTATCTCTACCCGCTGATTCCCTTCCATGGGCCTTCCCTGCGGGCGCTTTTGATGAGGAAGCCTATTGACAGGCATTAAAGTGCCTGCCCCAAAGCCAGACGGAAGCCACGTATATTGCCCCATAGATTCCGGCACATCCCCCAAAGACAAGAAAATTCTCCAGCGGGAAAAAGAAACGCGACACCATTCCAAATATGCAGGGCAGAATCAATACCGGCAGCGCTTTGAGAATCCCTTTCCAGAAACCGGGGATATCCAGCCCTATCTTCTTCCAGTAATACCAGTTCATAAAGAGGATATTCCCGGCAAGGAGGGAAACCGCGGTGCCCGCCGCGGCCCCGGAGGGTCCAAAGGCCCGTATCAGCGGAATGCTGATGAGCACATTGACGGCGGCAATCATCAGGTAAACCACCGACCGAATTTTGTGGCGGTTTTGGGCCCGGAGGATTTCCGGGCCGGTGTTCTGAATCAGGGGAACCGTCATGGGGAACAGGAGCCACAGGGCGGTATCGTAGGATTCCCCGTAGCCCTCCCCGGCCCAAAACGCCATAAACGCCTTTCCAAAGAAGAAAAACCCCGTCAGGATGAGGCCGAGGACCAGGAACTGAATCCGCCCCACCCGGATAAACATCCGGGAAAAGCCGCTCTCCTCCTTCCCCTGAACGGCGATCCGGTGGATTTCGGGAACAAACACATGGGCCACCGGCACCGAAAATCCCACATACATATTGTGTATCTGAAGGGCAAGCCCATAGACCGCCACCGGACCCGTGCCCAGCATCCGGCCAAGCAGGAGCTTGTCCACATTGGCGTTGACGAGATCAATCACCTGGTTGAGAAAGATAAAAAAGGTAAAGGTCCCCATTTCCTTCAGCAGGGAAAGGCGGAACCCCCGGAACCGAAACTGGATGCGGAGCCTTTTCCGGCAAAACCAGATGTTGGAGACCAGCACGGCGATTTTCAGCAGCAGGCCCACCGCCGCCATTCCCACCGAGCCGTATCCCAGGAGAAGGAGCGGCAGGGTCAAAAAAGGGTCCAGCAGCTTCTGGGCAATGGTCAGCAGCCGTTGGAAGACAAACCTCTCATGGGCGGCGGCGTTACAGCGGAATACCATGTTGGGAAAGGTAAGGGTCATGCCCGCGGTCATCAGGACCATGAGGACCCCGGCGGTGCGGTACTCCCCCTCTGTCAGGCCCCCGCCGAGAATTCCCCGGAGATTGCGGGTCATAACGCCGCCGCAGAGGGCGCAGAGCAGGGATACCCCCAGAAAAACGGTCAGAAACATTCCGTTGAGCCGGGCTGTCTCCTCAGGGTCCTTCTCCTCCCTTGCCCTGGAATAAAAGCGGATATAAGCGCCCTCAAAGCCAAAGCTCAAAAGCCCCAGGTATGCCGTAAACGATCCGGCCAGCTGATAGAGGCCGTATTCGCTTTTCCCCAGAATGCGCAGCATGACAGGGGTGTAAAGAAGGGTGGAGACAATCTGAATCCCTTCGGAAAGATAGGACAGTATAACGCCGCTTTTCCTTTGGTCCGCCGGGCGCATCCCGGCTGTCCGGCCTTTCTTTTCCATTTACTTCTGCTGTTCCTCCCTCATCCGATTCAATACCTCCTCCCGCGGCAGGCCGGGGGATTCCCGGCGCTTGAGGGAGTCGTCCTCATGGCCGCACACCGCCTGATATTCGCAGTATTCACAGGTCAGCCGCCCCTCCCTGGAGAGGAGGGGGACGTCGTCGATCTCCCCCCGGTGCAGCCTGTCGGCCATTTCTGTGGACTTTTTGGCCACATATCCCCGCAGGACCTCCCACTCCTCCGGCGTCGCCACGTTCTTTTTGTACTGCGCGCCGATGCCGGAGGCGGTCTTTTTCACCGGGATAAATCTGCCCTTTAAATCCTCCTCCATGGCCTCCAGAACCTGGTAGTCCATCAGGAGCAGGCCGTTCATCCGCATTCTTCCCTCAAAGGCCTCCTTCACCTTTTCCGGCGTGTCCTCACGGCCCGCCTCTACCGCCTCCGCCCTGGCGGGCATATACAGCACCCCCGCCGGAATAGGCCGGTCCCCTTCCCCCCGGCAAAGGGTGAACAGGTAAATGGGCATCTGCATCTCAAGGCCGCTGAGCAGCTCATTCAGGTCAAACTGCTTTCTCCCCGATTTGTAATCCACCACCCGGATATATTCCCGTTCGTCCTCCGGGCAGCTGTAAACATCCACCCGGTCCACCGTCCCCTCCAGCAGCACCCGAACGCCGTCCTCGGAGGTCAGCTCCAGGGGAGGAACGCCCTTGTCCCTGGAAACCGGCAGCTCAAAGGCGGCGGGGACAAACCGGCTCTGGGCCATCTCCGCCCCCAGCCGCCGCAGCAGGAACAGAAGGGTGGTCCGCAGGCGGCGGTACAGGTAGGCAAACCGGGCGGGACTTTCGTCCCGGCGGTCCATGTTTTCCTTGAGATACTGCTCCAGAAGGGCGTCCACCTCCGCCTCCATCTGCTGCTGGGACAGCTGTTCCAGCTCCCCGGAGGGGTATTTTTTCACCATAGCGGAGAGGACAAAGTGCAGCGCCGAACCGGATTCCAACGGCGTCAGCTCCGCCCGCCGCCGGGGCCGCAGGCGGAGGGCATGGCGGAGGAAATACCGGAAGGGACAGTTGGCAAAATCCTCCGAACGGGTGGGGGAGATGTGCATGGTCCGTCCGAACAGCGCCGCCGCCTGGTCCGACGAAAGGGAGTAGAAGGGCTCCTCCCGCAGGGATTCCACCTGGACCAGACGGTCCTGATAGGCTGTCTCCGACAAAAACTGCTCCAAAGCAGCCCCCTCGGCGGAATTCCGCCAATCGGGGGAAGCGGCCCGCTGGCAGAAGGCCGTGAAGGCTGTGGCTTCATTGACCACCCGGTCCAGGGAACGCCTCTCCCCTTCCCGCTCCAGACCGGGGAACATCCTCCTGAGCTGTTCCACCAGGGTGGAGGGAAAGCGGGCCTTGCCGTCCAGCCCCGCGGCGCTGTAGCTGACCCACAGGTATTGGGAGGGAGCGGTCATGGCGGCGTAGGCCCAGTACTTTTCGCTGACCGCCCGCTCCTCCAGGGTCTCGGCGATGTCCACCCCCCTTTCGGAAAGCTGCTTCCGGTCCTCCTCGGTGAGTACCCCGCCCGCCTCCACCCGAGCGGGGAACATTCCCAGGTTCGCCCCGATGACAAACACCGCCCTGGGGTTCTGGGGGCGGACCCGGTCCGCCGCGCCCACCAGCACCTGGTCGTTGGTCTGGGGTATCAGGGAAATCTCCATGGTTTGCAGGGAAAGCCGCAGCAGTTCGGTAAACCGCGCCTGGGGCAGGCGGACCCCCTGCATCACCAGGAAAAACCGGTCCAGTATTGCCGTCAGGTTCTCCCACACCTGGGAGGAAAGGCTGTCGGAGAGCTCCTCCAGGCCGGACAGCCGCTCCACCGCCCCGCTCTCCTCCAGGTAGGCGAACACCGCCTTGGCAAAGCCGCCGCCGTCGCAGTCCGCCAGCCTCTTCTGAAGCTCCAAAAGAGGGGCTATCAGCCTTTGCCGGGTCTCCTCCGTTCGGGCAAGGCGCTGCTCCGCCTCCTGGTCCATCTGCCCCTGGAACCCTTCGGGGTGGTTTTGGAAGGGGGCTTTCCACTGCTCCCCCTCCACCCGCCAGACATAGCAGTAGTTTTCCAAAAGGGCAGCGTCGTACATCTCAATGCCCAGCAGCGGGGACTTGGCCAGCCGCAGAATCCGCCCGGTGTCCGGCAGGCCCTTCACCGCCTCCAGGGCGGTGAGGATCAGGGTGGTCAGGGGATGGGTCTCCACATCCACCTGTTTGTCCATAAAATAAGGTATCCCGTACCGGCCGAATATGGACTCCACCGCCGTCTGATAGGCCTCCAGGCCGCGGGCGATAACGGCTATCTCGCGGTACCTCACCCCTCTCTCCCGCACCAGGGCGCAGATGCGCCCCGCCACCTCTTCCATCTCCTCATAGGGGTTTGGAGCCTGGACAAGGAGCAGGTTATCCTCGCTCCGCCGCCCGGTGTACTCTTCCGGACGGTGGAACAGGTAAGCGGCCATGTGGGAAAGCTCCGGCGATTGTTGGAACCGGTAAAAATCCTTCAAAAGAACGGGAGAGCGAACCGCCTGCTCGGCCTCCTGGGCCATCCGGGTCAGGCGGCGGACCGTCTGCTTGACGGGGGAGAACACGCCGGTCCCCTCCTCCCCGTCGTGGAGGCCGTCGGCGGTAAAGGAGAAGGTCAGGTTAGTCCCCTGCCGCAGCAGGCGGTCCAGCAGGCGGAACTCCCCGGCCATAAAGCCCTTAAAGCTGTCGCAGAAGATGTCGTACTCCTGAAAGACAGGGGTCTCCTTATCCTCCAGGCGGGCGCAGGCGCGCATCAGGTCGTCCTTCTGGTCCACATAACTGCGGTCGATGAAGGACTGATAGACGCTGTAGATGGAAGAAAGCTCCTTCAGCTTTTCCCGGAGGGTCCCATGGGGGAGCCTGCCGCAAAGCTCCTCCATTCCCTCCGGGGGTACGCCTGCGTTTTTGAATTCGCCAATCATTTCCACCATGGAGGAGACAAAGGAGGGATTTCCGGCGTGGCGGGTATAGACGGTGAGGGAGTCCTGGAGCTCACCCAGGGTCAGGCTCATGAGCAGGACCCTGGCGCAGTCGTCCAGGGGGCGGCCCGCCAGGCCCCCGCACTGGCGGAAGACCAGGTTGGCCAGGCGGGTAAAGCTGAGGACCTCCACCTGGAGGGCCAGGACGGCCCCCAGACGCTGGTAGACGGCTTTTTCCGCCTCAAAGGAGAACTGCTCCGGTACAAGGAGGATAGCGCGTCTGCCGGACTTGACAGACTGGCGGAGGAGAGAATAGATGTATTCGGTTTTACCCGTCCCTGCCTCTCCCAAGATGAATTGAACCATAAAGCTGCCGCCTTTCAAAAAAAGATAATAAACAAAAGCATCTGTATTTCATTATAGCATATAACCCCTTTTGCTCAACCCCTTTATTCCCCAACCCTTTTGATTTCATCCTTTTTGCGTTTCATTTCACATGGATTTCTCGTTTTCTGCTTTTCTTTCATCCCATTTTATGGTATACTGATAGAAATGTACGGTATGGCAGCCCCTTTTTTCGTGTTCCCCATGCCGTCTGCCCAAATTTAAACGGAGAGGTGTAATGCTACTGTGACAAAATTTTCAGAAATGCCCTACCAGCGCCCCGACCTGGCCGCCTATCAGACGGAACTGACCGCCCATATCCAAAGGGTTAAGGACGCCAAAACCTGGGACGCCCTTCGCGCCGAATGGCTCGGCCAGGACCAAAAGCGCCGGGAATTGATGACCGTCCGCAACATCGCCCATATCCGCAATACCGTCGATACCACCGACAGCTTCTATGAGGCGGAAATCAAGTACTTCAACACCAATATGCCCGCCATCTCCCTTCTGGAAAAGCGGGCCCAGGCCGCGCTGCTGGAGTCCCCCTTTCTGACGGACTTTGAAAAGGAATTCGGCTCCATCCTGGTGGAGACCATGCGCAGCAGCCAGCGCCTGGCCGACGAACGGTTGATCCCCCTCCAGGTCAAGGAGTCCGAGCTGGCCCAGCAGTATTCCAAGGCTTCCGCAACCGCCGTCACTGAGTTCCGCGGCCAGAAGTGCAACTTCTATGGCCTGCTCAAGGCCATGCAGTCCACCGACCGGGATACCCGCCGGGAGGCCTTCCTGGCCTGGGCTGGTTTGTACGAGAAAATCGCCCCGGAGCTGGATGCTGTCTATGGGGAAATGGTCAAAATCCGCACCGAGATGGCCCACATTCTGGGCTTCTCCACCTATACCGAGATGGCCTATCTCCAGCGCCGCCGCTTCGACTATACCGCCGGGGACACCGCCCGCTTCCGCCAGAAGGTCAAGGAGGTCATCACCCCTGCCTGCGCCAAGTACTTTGAGAAGCAGCGGGTCCGCATCGGCATCGACAGGCTATACTGGTACGACGAGTCCCTGGAGTTCCCGGAGGGCAACGCCGACCCGGAGGGCACCAAGGACGAGCTGCTGGCCAAGGCCCTGGAGATGTACAAGGAGCTTTCCCCCGAAACCGGCGAGTACTTCCAGTTTATGATGGACGGCGAGATGTTCGACCTGGAGAGCAAGCCCGGCAAGCGCCCCGGCGGCTACTGCACCTCCCTGCCCTCTTTGCGCTCTCCCTTTATCTTCGCCAACTTTAACGGCACTGCCGCCGATATCGGCGTCCTGACCCACGAGGCAGGCCACGGCTTTGAGGGCTACACTGCCGCCCGCTGCCTGACCCTGATCGACCAGTGCCACTCCACCAGCGAAATCAACGAAATCCACTCCATGGCCATGGAGCACTTCACCTACCCCTGGATGGAAAAATTCTTCGGGGACAAGACCCCCAAATACCTTTACAGCCACCTGTGGGGCGCGCTGAACGTTTTGCCCTATATGTGCTGTGTGGACGAGTTCCAGCACCGGGTATACGACAATCCCTCCATGACCCCCGCCCAGTGGCGCGCCGTCTGGCACGAGCTGGAGCAGGAATATATGCCCTGGCGCAGCTACGACGGGAATGAATTCCTCTCTCAGGGCGGATTCTGGATGCAGAAGCAGCACATCTTCCTGTTCCCCTTCTACTACATCGAGTACGCGCTGGCGCAGATCTGCGCCTTCCAGTTCTACCTGCGGATGACCGAGAACCGTCAGGCCGCCTGGGCGGATTACTACCGCCTCTGCCAGGCCGGAGGCAGCCTGGGATACTTTGATCTGCTCAAGCTGGCCCATCTGGACAACCCCTTCCAGGGCAATACCGTGGAGGAGGCAATCTCCGCCGTCACCAAGGCGCTGGACAATCTGGAGCAGAAACTGAAATAACCCCCCTTTGCGCAGACATCCCGCTTTTAACCGCCTGGAACCCGTATGTTCCGGGCGGTTTTCAGCAATATCCTCAAAAAAATCCCATTTCCCCCTTGTAAAACCCGGCGGCAGCGTGTATAATAATAAAAACTCAGCGGAGAAAAAAGCTATACCCCATTTTCCCAGTCCTCCAGAGAGCCGGAAGGGTGGAACCCGGCGGACCGGTTGGGGTTATCCACTTTTGGAGCTGCCGGTGACGAGCCGGAGGTTTGCGGCCTTTATCCCGCTTTCAAGAGGCGTTTTTTCAGCGGAAGGAACGCAATTTGGGTGGCAACGCGGAGCTTCTCCGTCCCATAGCGGGATGGAGAAGCCTTTTTTTCGCGTGGAGCCCTTCTTTAAAAATTTCAGAGGAGGAATGTTCAAATGCTGGACATCAAATTCGTCCGCGCCAATCCTGACGCGGTAAAGGAAAACATCCGGAAAAAATTCCAGGATGCCAAGCTGCCCCTGGTGGACGAGGTGCTGGAGCTGGACCAGAAATACCGGGAGGCCAAAACCCGCTGCGACTATCTGCGGGGCCAGCGCAACAGCCTGAGCAAGCAGATCGGCGGTCTGATGGCCAAGGGCCAGAAGGAGGAGGCCGAAAAGGTCAAGGCCCAGGTGGCCGAGGCGGCCAGAGAGCTGGCTTCCCTGGAGGAAAGGGAAACCGAGTGGGAGGCGGAAATCAAAAAGCGCATGATGGTCATCCCCAATATCATCGATCCCTCGGTGCCCGTGGGTAAGGACGACAGCGAAAACGTGGAGGTGGAGCGGTTCGGTGAGCCCAAGGTTCCCGACTATGAAATCCCCTACCATGTGGACATCATGGAGCGGCTCCGCGGCATTGACCTGGACAGCGCCAGAAAGACCAGCGGCAACGGGTTTTACTATCTCTGCGGGGATATCGCCCGGCTGCACTCCGCAATCCTCTCCTATGCCCGCGACTTTATGATTGACCGGGGCTTCACCTACTATATCCCGCCCTTTATGATACGCAGCAACGTGGTCAACGGCGTGATGAGCTTTTCCGAAATGGAAAACATGATGTATAAGATTGAGGGGGAGGACCTGTACCTCATCGGCACCAGCGAGCACTCCATGATCGGCAAGTTCATCGACACCATGCTGGAGGAATCCCAGCTTCCCCAAACCCTCACCAGCTACTCCCCCTGCTTCCGCAAGGAGGTGGGTGCCCACGGCATTGAGGAGCGGGGGGTTTACCGCATCCACCAGTTTGAAAAACAGGAGATGATTGTGGTCTGCAAGCCAGAGGAAAGCCCCATGTGGTATGACAGGCTGTGGCAGAATACCGTGGACTTCTTCCGCTCCCTGGACATTCCGGTGCGGACGCTGGAATGCTGCTCCGGAGACCTGGCGGACCTGAAGGTCAAGAGCGTGGATGTGGAGGCCTGGTCCCCCCGCCAGAAGAAATACTTTGAGGTGGGAAGCTGCTCCAACCTGGGCGACGCCCAGGCCAGAAGACTGGGCATCCGTGTCAAGAACAAGGAGAAGGGCAACTACTTCCCCCACACCCTGAACAACACGGTGGTGGCCCCGCCGAGAATGCTCATCGCGTTTTTGGAGAACAACCTCAATGAGGACGGCTCGGTCAGGATTCCGGAACCCCTCAGAATGTATATGGGCGGCAAGGACTGCATCAGATAATCATAAACGGCTGGCATGTGAAGACATGCCAGCCGTTCAGCTTTTATCATACTTTTTCTTGAAAGAAAAAGTATCAAAAAGAACTTTAATACGCACCAAACCATCAATCATTTAGACTTTTCGCCCGGTAACGAAAGTAAGGTTTTTATTCGGAAATAGTAT
>Ga0073906_1003050_pt1 | contig 20076 bp, 13 predicted proteins | sample Inofromicrocosms_FD_65485 | JGI IMG/M metagenome (GOLD analysis project Ga0073906, IMG submission 65485) | Mouse cecum microbial communities from Vienna, Austria - Inoculum for glucosamine and mucus D2O microcosms | ecosystem: Host-associated > Mammals > Digestive system > Large intestine >...
GGGGTCACGCCGCTGTCGGGGGAAGTGGCGGGGCGCACCGTGGGGTCGTCCTCGTACTCCATGTGGTCGACGGCCTGGTCGTCGGGGTCGAGCCTGCCGCTCTTGTCGGCGATGGCGTCCGCGGCGTCCCAGACATCCTCGTTGGTGGGCGCGGTGACGTTCTCGTTTGCCTTGTAGTCCATGGGTAGGGCCTCCTTGGGTCGGTCGTTGGGGGCTTGGTACCCACTATCGGGAGGCAGGGCACCGCCCGGGACCGGATTCACAGGAGAAACGGGCGTCGCCGGGCCGCCGACCACAGGCACCGGGTCGGAGGGGTCGCCCCAAGCCGGGACATCGAACTGCCGCATCCAGATGGCGGCGGCGGTGACCGCGAGCATGGCGAACACGATCTCGACGGCGACGGTCACGTAGGTGGCCAGCACGACGAGGGGCAGCCACGCCGAGAGGAGCGGGCCGACGGTCTGGAGGAGCCAGTACAGGGCGTAGGCGTCGCCGTCACCCCAGGTGGCCAAGGCCGCGACCTGGGCGATCGCGGGGAACGCGGCGGCAAAGAGACAGAGTCCCACGGCAATGCCGATGACCACCTCGACGACGGTGCCGAGGAGATCGATGCCCAGGACCCGGACGAGGCCCGAGAAGTCGTGGCTCACCATGGTCCACACCTTGGAAAAGCCGTAGCCCGGCCCGATCCTGCCGTAGATGACGGCGCGCAGGGCCGCCACCATGATGAACACGCCGCAGACCCACTGGCCCACGAAGAGGACGAGGTTCATGAAGGAGGAGACTCCGGAACCCATGGGCGAGAACGCGGCCTTGAGCACATACACGACGGCGGCCAGCAGCGCGCCCCAGCCGAGGTAGACCACGAAGGCCGTCCAGCCTGCCTTGAAGCAGCCGCCCACGTCCACCCGGGTCTGCTTGGGGGCGGCGTCCACGCCCCAGGCCGTGAGACGGGCCCAGGCGAAGATGTAGCCCATCATGGCGATGGGGCCCGCGATGGGCACGAACATGCAGAGGGCGAGGACGAGGACGGGCTTCCACCAGCCCTTGTCCTGGGTGAGCATCGCCCAGGCGCGGGACAGGTAGTGGCCGTTGCCGAACGCGGTGTCAGCCATGGAGACCCCTTCATCGAGAGCTGCGCGGTTGAAACGAGGGTACCCCAAACCGGGCCGTCCTCAGGCGCCCTTCCCGTCGGTCCCGCCATCGGAGGGGCCGTCCCCCTCGCCGCGACGGTGCTCCAGGCGGTCCATGGTCTCCGGCGTGCCGAAGATGGCCTCGGCCGATCCGGTGGCCTGACCGGCGTCGGCCAGGCGCTCCTCGGCGGCGAGCTCCTCCTTGATCTCTGCCTTGAGCTCGTCTTTCAGCTGGGCGCGCTCCTGCTCCTCCACCCGCTTGTGGCGGGCCTGCTCGGCCACGGTGAGCGGCCGTGTGGGCTCCTGGGACCCCCGCACGCCGTGGCCGTAGCGGCTGGCGCGGTAGGGGATGTGGTAGCTCACGTCGCCGGGCTGCCGCGCCTTGAGGCGCCGGGTGTAGTCGATGACCCGCGGCGTGAGGTCCACCTGGGAGGGCGTCTGGATGTTGTAGCGGAGGCTCGCCCAGCGCAGGAGGCAGCACACGGCCACGCAGGCCACCACGGCCACGCCCTTGACGAGCCCCATGTAGACCAGGCCGTAGTACGCGGCACCCGAGAGCAGGGCGCAGCAGGCGTAGAGGTTGCCCGGGCGGAAGATCTGCGGGACGTCGCCCAGGAAGATGTCGCGGAGCATGCCGCCGCCCACGCCCGTGAGCACGCCCATGAGCAGGCAGGCCACAAAGGTGAGGCCGGCCACCACAGCCTTGTCGGTGCCCGTGGCGGTGTAGATGCCCACCGAGAGGATGTCCACGACGGCGGTGATGCGGTCGATGCGGCGGAAGAGGCCAGAGAAGAAGAAGGCCACCATACCGGCCACGGCGGCCACGGGGATGGCCCAGGGGGAGTCGAGCATGAAGACGGTGCCGCGCTGCATGATCATGTCGCGGATGAGGCCGCCGCCGAGGCCGCAGAGCATGCCGAGGCCTGCGGCGCCGAAGAGGTCGAGCTTGCGCTCGGTGGCGGTGAGCCCGCCGAAGGCCGCGCCCACCACCACGGCGGCCATGTCGATCCACTGGGGCATGGCGAGCACCGAGAACTGGGGGTTCAACGACGTGAAGAACGACTCCATGGACGGCTCCCCGGCTCGAGGTGTGGACTCACGATTTTGCTGTGGCACATGCGCGCGTTGTGTTATTCTAGCCGTTGCAATCGCATCTGGAGAGTTGTCCGAGCGGCTGAAGGAGCACGATTGGAAATCGTGTAGGCGGTAACCCCGTCTCCCGGGTTCAAATCCCGGACTCTCCGCCAGATTCCTAACGCGGCGTCCCACGGGGCGCCGCGCACCCTATATACGGAGGGGTGGCAGAGTGGTTGATTGCGGCGGTCTCGAAAACCGTTTACGTGCTCCGCACGTACGAGGGTTCGAATCCCTCCTCCTCCGCCATTGAAAGCCGGAAGGCCCGGGGCACCCCGGGCCTTCTCCTTTTTCGGCCGGCCCGTCACTTTGGTCGGGCTCGTCGGCTGTCACGGCTTCGATGAGGGGCGACCCATGCCGGAGAGCCCTGCGGCATGGGGCAGGCATCCCCCCGGAGCCTCTCTCGGAGAGAGGCCCATGCCGCAGGCCGCTTTGGCATGGGCCGGACACCCCTCGAGGGGCCCTTTGGGAGGAAAACCCATGCCGCAGGGCCCTGCGGCATGGGTTCAAGAGCCTATCGGGGCAGGATTCCATACCGCAGCGGTCTTCGGCATGGGCCGGGCCCACCTGCGAGCTGGAACCCCTGGACCGAAATCCCGGCCGTGCCGCCCGTCACCCGCGGTGGGCGAGGGCGTCGCGCACCCAGAGGACGGCGACCACGACCCAAGGGAGCCACATCTCCCCCAGCGTCACCAGGAGGCCGCCGGGCGGGAACGCGTAGTGCATCCCCTGGTACGGGACCACCCACTCCCAGCGGAGCCAGGCACACAGAACCCAGAGGAGCATCAGGTACGTGGCAGGGTTCTTGATAAATGACCTAATAAACATACTTACCTATCTTTACGGACATACATTGTTCTGTACATATACGGTCCATCGAGAACTACCATGCGTAAGGGGAACTGACAAATTAGCCCCTACAGCTGATGAAGCGTGATTTGGAACATATGTTCCAAATCCAGTACTCAGACTAAAGTTATTAGACACGCCGCGAGTAACGATCTGGTTCGTCACACCAGCAGCCTGGCAACCATATCGCAAGGTCCCTGTCGTACCAACAGTAACCGTGGGATCGAGCCTCTCCCACCGACCCGAGACTCCCGTCAGCAAAACAGATGAATTACTAATCCTGTAGTTAATTGTAAGATATGCACGCGCAGAGGCCGATGAGTCAGTCGCACTCGTTGAAGTGGAGTAATCCTGAGCTCGCGTGACAACATCATAAACTACCTGAACAGTCGACTCAGTATCCGTTACTGGATACTCCTGCTCATGTATTTTTTTAACCTCACCACTACATCCGTCTTGCGAGACAACAAAGGCCTCGCAGTCAATGAAGTCGGTGACATTATCGGCCGCCAAAGCCGGAATGTTCCAGGCAAAAAGAAGGGCAAAGACCATGGAGAACAAGCTTGCTTCGAACACTCTCTTGCTGTTTTTCATATTTCTCCCTTCGCCTATCAGGACTACATCATTAAAATAACATCACTATTCATCGAAAGATAATATATGTCCCTTAATTCCATAAACGGTCATTAATTCACCCTGAACGGTATCTGTCGTACTTTTCGAGAAATGATTCACCGCCATGGCCCACCGCACACCCGAAGGATCGCCCGCCCCCATGGGCCGCTTCACCGCCGCCGTGCGGTCGTGGTTCCTCTCGGAGTTCGAGGCGCCCACGCCGGTGCAGGCCGAGGCCTGGGACGCCATCCAGGACGGCGAGAACGTGCTGGCCATCGCCCCCACGGGCTCCGGCAAGACGCTGGCGGCGTTCCTGGCCGCCGTCGACCGCCTCGTGGCCAGCCCGCCCTCGCCCGCGGAGCCGGGCGTGCGGATCCTGTACGTCTCACCCATGAAGGCGCTGGCGGCCGACGTGGAGCGGAACCTGCGGCGGCCCCTCTCCGCCATCGCCGACGAGGCCGCGGCGGCGGGCCTCGACATCGCCGCCCCCACCACGGCCATGCGCACCGGCGACACCACCCCGGCCGAGCGCCGGCGCATCGCGAGCAGGCCGCCCCAGATCCTCATCACCACGCCGGAGTCGCTCTACCTCATGCTCACCTCCAAGGCGGCCCGGGTGCTGGAACGCGTGGAGACCGTGATCGTGGACGAGGTCCACTCCCTCGCCGACTCCAAGCGCGGCGCCCACCTGGCCCTCTCCCTGGAGCGGCTCGACTGCCTGCTGGAGCGCCCCGCCCAGCGCGTGGGCCTCTCGGCCACGGTGCGGCCGCCCGGTCGCGTGGCGCGCTTCCTGGGCGGCAGCCGCCCCGTACGGGTGGTGGGCGCCGGCGCCGCGCCCGACATGGACCTCTCCGTGCGCGTGCCCGTGCCCGACATGGTCCGGGTGGCCGCCCTCTCCACCCGGGCGGCCGAGCGGGGCTCCGCGGTGCCGCCGGCCGATGCCTGGAAGACCGACCGCACCATGGCGGCGGCCATGGCTGCCGGGAAGAACAGCAACATCAAGGCCTCCAAGCCTTTGCCCCGAGAGAGCCGCGTCGGCTCGCGCTCGGTGTGGCCGCACCTGGAGGCGAGAATCCTCGACCTGGTGGAGGCGCACTCCTCCACCATCGTCTTCGTCAACAGCCGCGGCCTCTGCGAGCGCCTGTGCGCCCGGCTGAACGAGCTCCACGCCCAGCGCCACGGCCTGGCCCCCGCCGCCCCCTCGGGTCCCGAGAGGGCGTTCCACTCGGCCATGGGCTCGACCGAGACCCACACGCAGCCGCTGCCCGAGGACTTCGCCCCCGTGGCCGAGGCCCACCACGGCTCGGTGTCCAAGGAGCGCCGCGCCGAGGTGGAGGCTCGGCTCAAGTCGGGCGGGCTCCGCTGCGTGGTGGCCACGTCCAGCCTCGAGCTGGGCATAGACATGGGCTCCGTGGACCTCGTGGTGCAGGTGGCGCCGCCCCTCTCGGTGGCCGGCGGCCTGCAGCGCGTGGGCCGCGCCAATCACTCCGTGGGCGGCCGGTCCCGGGCCGTCATGTTCCCGCGCACCCGCCTGGAGCTCGTGGACTGCGCCGTGGCGGCCGAGGCCATGGGGGCCGGGGCCATCGAGGAGACGCGCTTGGTGGAGAACCCCCTCGACGTCCTGGCCCAGCAGACCGTGGCCGCCGTGGCCGAGCGCCCCTGGAAGGCCGACGAGTGGTTCTCCCGCGTGACCATGGCCGAGAACTACCGCGACCTGCCCCGGGCGGCGTTCGACGCGGTGCTCGCCATGCTGGCCGGGGACTTTGGCGCCGAGGGGCTCGGGGCCTTCTCGCCGCGCCTGGCCTGGGACCGCGAGACCGGCGAGCTCACGGCGCTGCCCAACAGCCGCAACCTGGCCGTGTCGGGCGCAGGCACCATCCCCGACCGCGGCCTCTACCCGGTGTTCGTGGAGGGTGAGCGCACAGGCAGGGAGCGGCGGCGCGTGGGCGAGCTCGACGAGGAGATGGTCCACGAGAGCCGTGTGGGAGACGTCATCACCCTGGGCACGAGCACCTGGCGCATCAAGCGCATCCACGACGACCGCGTGCTCGTGGAGCGCACCGGGGCCCGGGCGTCGCGCCTGCCCTTCTGGCACGGCGAGGGCGCGGGCCGGCCCTTCGAGGACGGCCTGGCCAAGGGCGAGTTCCTCGACGCCGCAGCGGCCGGCACCCACCGGAACCGCCCCGACGGGGCGCTCGCCGTGCGCCTGGCCGCGGCGGGCCTCACGGACGAGGCCACCGACAACCTCTGCGCCCTCCTGTCGCAGCAGCGAGCCTCCACCGGGGCCGTGCCGGGGGCGTCGCACCTGGTCATGGAGTACGTGGACGACGACGGGGGCGACCTCCGCCTCATCCTCCACTCGCCCTTCGGCCGGTCCGTGCACGCTCCTTGGGCCCTGGCCGTGGCCGACCGCGTGCGGCGGCGCTACGGGTTCGACCCGGAGGTCATGGCCGCGGACGACGGCATCGTCCTGCGCATGCAGCCCGCAGACGAGCTACCGGGGCCGGAGCTCTTCATGTTCGACGGCGACGTCCTCGCCCAGACCGTGCGCTCCTGCGTGGCCGACACCGCGCTCTTCTCCGCACGGTTCCGCGAGTGCGCCGCCCGCGCCCTCCTCATGCGCCCCGCGGGCTTTGGCAAGCGGGCGCCCCTCTGGCTCCAGCGTGTGCAAGGGGGCCAGCTCCTCGAGGCGGCCCGGCGCACCGAGGGCTTCCCCATCCTCCTGGAGGCCATGCGCGAGTGCCTGCGCGACGTCTACGACCTGCCGGCCCTGGAGGAGGTGCAGCGGCGCCTGCGCAGCCGGCGCACGTCCGTGACCGTGGCCCATACGGCCACGCCGTCGCCCTTTGCCGCCAACCTGCTCTTTGGCTACGTCATGGAACACCTCTACGACGACGACCGCCCCCACGCCGAGAAGGCCGCCGACCTGCTCTCCGTGGACCCGTCGCTCCTGGCCGAGCTCGTCGGCGGCGACGACCTGGCCTCCCTCGTGCCGTCCGAGGTGGCCGCCGAGGTGGAGGCCGAGCTCCAGTGGCTCGCACCCGGCACCCAGGCCGCCTCCGAGGACGACGTCGAGCGCATGCTGCGCCGCCTGGGCCCGCTGTCGGACGGCGAGGTGGCCGAACGCTGCGACGAGCCGTCCCGCGCCGTGAGGTGGCTCACGGCCCTCGCCGACCGCCGGCGCGTGTTCCGCGCCGTGGTGGCCGGCGAGGTGCGCTGGGTAGCCGCGCCCGACGCCGCCGTGCTGGCCGACGCCCTCGGGGTGGCCGTGCCCGCCTGGGCCGCGGCGGAGCGGGAGGTGTTCGCGGGTTTTTCCGGTGCCGAGGCCTCCGTCGTCGAGAGGCACCCGCTGGACGGCCTCATGGCGCGCTTCGCCGCCTGCCACGGCCCCTTCTCGGCGGGCGAGGTCGCCCGCTCCCTGGGGTGCGGGCCGGCCGTGGCTGCGGAGTCCGTGGCGCGGCTCACTCACGACGGCACATTGCTGGAGGCGCCCTTTGGCCACGATGACGACGGTGGCCCCCGCACCGCCGTGGAGGCCTCGGTCTTCCGGCGCATGCGCGCCCGGGCCCGGGAGCGGGCCGTGGGCGCGACGGCCCCCGTGGACGGCGCCACCTACACGGCCTCGCTCCTCAGTCGCCAGCAGGTGCCCCGCGCGGGCGAGGAGGCCAGCGACCCCGTGGACCTGCTCGCCGACGCCGTCGCGCTCTTTGAGGGCGTCTTCCTGCCGCCGGAGGTGTGGGAGGGCACCGTCTTCCCGGACCGCGTGCCCGGCTACCGGCCCGCCATGCTCGACGAGCTCCTGGCCTCGGGCGACGTGGTGTGGCAGGGCAGGCTGGCGCCTGCGTCCAAGGACGGCGGGCAGCGCCGGCTGGCGGCGTTCTGGCCCACCGACTCCCCCTTCGCCCCGCTGCCGGCCCCCGGCGCCGGTACCGCACCGGCGCGCCCGGAGGCGGCGGATGACGGGGGCGAGGGTCCCAGGGCGCGGGTGTGGGACATGCTGGCCCGGGAGGGCGCCGCGCCCTTCGCCGTGGTGGACGCGCGCTGCGGCGAGGCCGCGGGAGGTGCGGCGGCCGTGGCGGAGACGCTCGAGGCCCTGCTCTGGGACGGCGTCTGCCTCGTCGACTCGTTCGACGCCGCGCGGTCCAAGGCGCGCGGCCAGGTCCCGGCCCCGAGACGCCGGTCGCACAGCCGCTACCGGGGGCACGCCGCCCGGCGCGCGGCCCGGGCCCTCTCCGAGGTCCCGGCCGTGTCCCCCGCCGCGGCGACATCGGGGCGCTGGTCCCTCGCCTGCCCGAGCGACGCCTCCGACACCGAGCGGGCCTGCGCCCTCGCGGAGTCGTTGCTCGACCGCTACGGCGTGGCCTGCCCCGCCACGGCCGAGGCGGCGGGGGTCCCCGGCGGCCTCTCCCAGGTCTACCCCGTGCTCAAGGCCATGGAGGAGGCCGGGTCGCTGCTGCGCGGCGCCTTCGTGGAGGGGCTCGGCCCCCTGCAGTTCGCCGCCGTCGACACCGTGGAGGCGCTCCGCGAGGCACGCGACTGCGCAGGGGACGGCGAGGGTCCCGCGGCCGCCCGCGACCTGCGCGTGCTCTGCTCGGCCGACCCGGGGCAGCCCCTGGGAGCGGTCCTCCCCTGGCCCGACGGCACCGAGCTCCCCAAGCGCTCCGCGGACTCCTGGACGGTCTTCCTCGGTGGGATGCCCGTGCTTTGGGCGGCGCCCCGCCTCAAGACCGTGGCGCTCTTTGGCTGCGAGGACGCCTGGGGCGGCGCCGTGGCCGCCGTGCTCGACGCCATGGAGGACCGGGCGCGGGCCCAGGGCCGGTCCTGGGCCCTGGAGCGGATCGAGGTGCGGTCCGTGAACGGCAGGGCCGTCCGCGAGGGCCCCCTGGCACCGGTGCTCGCGGGGCTTGGGTTCGTCCCCACCCCCGACGGCATGCGGTTCTACCCGAAGCCGTACTGACGGGCGCCCCGCGGCGCCCGGGCCCGGGCCTGGCCGACGTTCTACGTGAAACGCAAAACGCCCGGGTCTGGGATCCCAGACCCGGGCGCTCGCGGCCGACGGGGGCGAACGGCTACTTGGAAACCTTGCCCCTGCGCACGTTGTCCTTCTTGCGCTCGATGGCGTTGAGGATGCGCTTGCGCATGCGGATGTTCTTGGGCGTCACCTCGACGAGCTCGTCGTCCATGATGTACTCGAGGGCCTCCTCGAGGGTGAAGGTCTTGGGCGGCGTGAGCTGCACGGCGATGTCGGCGGTGGAGCTGCGCTGGTTGCCCAGGCTCTTGGTGCGGGCGATGTTGACCACCATGTCGCCGGGCTTGGAGCGCTCGCCGACGAGCATGCCCTCATAGCACTCCTCGCCGGGGCCCACGAACATGGTGCCGCGCTCCTGCAGGGTGCCCAGGGCGTAGCCCACGGACTTCTCGGTGCTCATGGAGATCATGGCGCCGTTGTTGCGCACGCCCAGCTCGCCGGCGTAGGGTCCGTACTCGGAGAACGTGTGGTAGAACACGCCCTCGCCGTGGGTGGCGTTGAGGATGCGGTTCTTGAGTCCCATGATGCCGCGTGTGGGGATCTTGAACTCCAGGTGCGTGTGGGTCTCGCCGGCCTGCATGCTCGACATGGTACCGCCGGACTCGCCGAAGGCCTCGATGACCTTGCCGGAGAACTCGTTGGGGCACTCCACCACGGCCAGCTCCACGGGTTCCAGCCGGTGGCCGTGCTCATCCTCCTTGAAGAGCACGCGGGGGCGGCCCACCTGGAACTCGAAGCCCTCGCGGCGCATGGCCTCCATGAGGACGGAGAGGTGCAGGATGCCGCGGCCGGCCACCTCGACACCGGTCTTGTCGCCCAGCTCCTCGATGCGCATGGTCACGTTGTTCTCGGCCTCGCGCATGAGGCGCTCCTTGAGCTGGCGGGCGCCCACGATGTCGCCGTCGCGGCCCACGAGGGGGCTCGTGGAGGCCTCGAAGACCACGGAGAGGGTGGGCGGGTCGATCTCGATGGGCTCCAGCTCCACGGGGCTCTCGGGGTCGGTGTAGACGTCGCCGATGTCGGTGCGGTCGATGCCCACCACGGCGCCGATGTCGCCGGCGCGGATCTCGTCGCACTCGGTGCGGCCGAGGTAGTCGAAGGTGAAGAGCTGCTTGGCCTGGGCCATGGCGCGGCTGCCGTCGTTCTTGACCACGAGGATCTGCTCGCCGGCGTGGATGGTGCCGGAGTAGACGCGGCCGATGCCGATGCGCCCCACGTAGCTGGAGTGGTCGATGGTGACGCACTGCATGGCCAGAGGGCCGTCGGGGTCGCAGTCGGGGGCGGGCAGGCAGTCCACGACCATGTCCAACAGGGGGTACATGTCGTCGTTGCCGTCGTCCGGGGAGAGGCGGGCGAAGCCGTTGACGGCGCTCGCGTAGACCACGTGCTCCATGGCGAACTCGAGCTGCCCGTCGGTGGCGCCGAGGTCCATCATGAGGTCGAGGGAGTCGTTGACCACGGCCTCAGGGCGGGCGCCCGGGCGGTCGATCTTGTTGACCACGATCATGATGGCGAGGCCGGCGTCGATGGCGTGGCGCAGCACGAAGCGCGTCTGGGGCATGGGGCCCTCGAAGGCGTCCACGAGGAGCAGGGCGGAGTCGGCCATACGGAGCACGCGCTCCACCTCGCCGCCGAAGTCGGCGTGGCCCGGGGTGTCGATGACGTTGATCTTGACGCCCTTGTACTCGATGGAGATGTTCTTGGCCAGGATGGTGATGCCGCGCTCGCGCTCCTGGTCGTTGGAGTCGAGGACACGGTCCTCCACCTGCTGGTTTGCCCTGAAGGCGTCGGTGGCCCGCAGCAGCTTGTCGACGAGGGTGGTCTTGCCATGGTCGACGTGGGCGATGATGGCGACGTTTCTCAGGTTCTCTTGCAGCATGGAGCTCTCTTTCTTATAACAGCGGTTCTGTCTCCCCCGCCGGGGCCGGGTCGCTCCAGCGGAGGGCGCTGCCCGAACCCACCCCGTCGAGCAGGAGGAAGGCCGAGTAGTCGACGTCGTTGCCCTTGTCCCCAAACTCCGTGACGAGCGCGTCGGAGAAGCCCGACCCCGTGTCGACGGCGCCGGCGTAGGCGATGGCGTAGCACACGGGCCTGGAGAAGCCGGGCTCCTTGAGGGTGCCACCCGCGAGGCGGCGCACCCAGTCGTGGGCGGCCTCGAGGCACATGTCGGCCCCGTCGTCGTCGAAGGCGCAGGTCACACGCATGGAGTTCCCGTCCAGCGCGGTGGCCACGACGCCGAGGTCGGCGCTCTCGGCCAACCGGTCGAGGCATTCGCCGATGAGGTTGCACGACAGCTCGTCGAGCTCGGGGCTGATCATGGGGACCTCCTCTGCGGCATGGCGGTGGCGACTGTACAACGCTACACCCAAAGGGCCGCCTTCATGGAGTCACCACTCCGAGAGCCGAGGGCGCGCCCCTGTCGGCGCCTGCCATCAGACAAGAAACAGGCAACGTGACAGATGGGCCAGGCACCTCTGTCACGTGTCGCGCCATGGGAACGGGGGCCTGCATCGGTGGATGCGGACCCCCGTCCCAGTTGCTTCCGATTGTGCCCGGGGCATGGGACCCCGCGTCAGAGGACCTTGCCCAGGAACTCCTTCAGACGCTCGCTCGGCGGGTTCTCCGAGAAGAGCTCCTCCGGGGAGCCCTGGGCCTCGATGAGGCCGCCTTCGGTGAAGATCACGCGGTCGCTCACCTCGCGGGCGAAGCCCATCTCGTGGGTGACCACGATCATGGTGTCGCCCTCGGCAGCCAGGCGGCGCATGATGTCGAGGACGTCCTTGACCATCTCGGGGTCCAAGGCGCTCGTGGCCTCGTCGAACAGCAGCACGTCGGGCTTCATGGCCAGGGCCCGGGCGATGGCCACACGCTGCTTCTGACCGCCGGAAAGCGACCGGGGCATGGCGTCGGCCTTCTCCGCAAGACCCACGATGTCCAGGAGCTTGCGCGCCGTGGCCTCGGCGTCCTCCTTGGAGACCCCGAGGTTGTGCATGGGGGCGAAGGTGACGTTCTCGAGCACGCTCATGTGCGGGAACAGGTTGAAGTTCTGAAACACCATGCCGATGCGGCAGCGCACGGCGTCGATGTCCACGGAGGGGTCGGTGAGGTCGATGCCCTCGAAGCTCACCGTGCCGCTTGTGGGCTCCTCCAGGCGGTTGAGGCAGCGCAGCAGCGTGGACTTGCCGCCACCGGACGGGCCGATGATGGTGATGACCTCGCCACGCTTGACGTCGAGGTCGATGCCCTTGAGCACCTCGTTCTTGCCGAACGACTTGTGCAGGTCGCGCACGCTGATGATGACGTCGTCAGCAGATTGGACGTCGGTGGGGGCGGTCTTATCGCTCATTATTCGGAAAACCTCCTCGTGGCCCAGTTGGCAAGCATGGTGAGCAGCGAGATCGTGACCAGGTAGAACAGGGCCACGATGAAGAGCACCTCACTGACGCGCAGGTTGGCCGCGTAGATCTGCTGGGCCTGGTAGAGCAGCTCACCAAAGCCGATGGCCAGAAGGATCGAGGAGTCCTTGACCATGATGATGAGCTGGTTGATGAGGGAAGGCGTGGCGATCTTGGCCGCCTGGGGCAAAACGATGGAGCGCAGGGTAAGGCCCGCAGAGCAACCCAGGCTTCGGGCGGCCTCGGTCTGGCCGGTGTCGACGGACTGAATGGCGCCGCGCACGATCTCGGTGATATAGGCGCCGGCGTTGAGGGCCAGGGCCAGGGCGCCCACGGCAAAGACCGACAACTTGACGCCCACGACCTGAGGCAGCGCGAAGTAGAAGAAGAAGGCCCAGATGAGCAGCGGCGTGCCGCGGAAGAGCCACACGTAGAACGAGGCGAGCCCGCGAAGGATGCGGTTATGGGCGATCTTGAACAGGCCGAAGATGATGCCCAGGACCAAAGCGCCGGCAAAGGCCACCACGGTCACCAGCAGCGTGTTCTTGACGCCGGTGAGAAGCGCGGGCGCGCTCTGCTGGAGAAGGCCCACAAAGCTCGGCTGCTCGGCCTTGACGGCGTTGTTGCCCAGGTACTTCTCCATGATCTGGTCGTAGGTACCGTTGGCCTTGAGCTTGGCGAGGCCCTCGTTGAACGCCTGGAGAAGGTCTTGGTTCTTGCCCTTGGCCACCACGGCTCCATAGGAGTTGCCGGCCTCCTTCTCGGTGACCGCCTTCATGCCGTTGCCCTGCTCGATACCATAGGCCACGATGGGGTAGTCGTCGAACATGGCGTCGGCCTGACCGGCCTGAAGCATCTGCACCATGGTGGAGGTCTGGTCAACGGAGATGGTCTTGAAGCCGTACTTCTCGGCGATGGACTTGGCAAAGGCCTCGCCCTCGGTGCCGGTCTTCACCGCGACGGTCTTGCCCGCGAGGTCCCCGTACCCGGAGATGTCGCTGGACTCGGGCACCGCCATGAGCACGCCGGAGTCGAAATAGGGGTCTGAGAAGTCGTAGGTCTGCTTGCGCTCGTCGGTGATGGAGGCACCGGCGATGGTCATGTCGGAGTTTCCCGACTGGGTGGCCACCATGGCGGCGTTGAAGCCCAACGACTCGATCTTGACGTCGAAGCCCTCCTCCTTTGCGATGGCCCGGATGAGGTCCATGTCGATGCCCACGAGCTCGCCGTTACTGTCGCGATACTCGAACGGCGCAAAGGTGGTGTCGGTGGTAACGGTGAAGGTCTTGCCCTTCACCGAGTCAGCGTCGGCCAAGGTCGGCGCTGGAAAGGCGAGAAGCACGGCAAGGCAGAGGGCCCCGAGCACAGGCAGTATGCCGCACAGGCGGCGTTTATTCTCGTTCATCCACACACTCCAAGGACTGGCGATAAACTGTAAGCTTATATTATAAACAAGGGGAACAGGGCTACACAGAATCCTGCGTCCTGTTCACAGGGATGTAAGACGCACCCCTTGTCCCAGTCAACGTATCCTCTTCCAGTTATCCTAACAGCCCTTGGCCAAAGACCGTCACCCCAAAGAGACCGTGACGTCGCAGGCGCGGGCCACCGCGGGGTCATGGGTGACCACCAGCACGGCCCTTCCGTCGTCGGCCATGGAGCGAAGCAGGGAGACCACGCCGTCTCTGTTCGCCGCGTCAAGAGAGCCGGTGGGCTCGTCTGCCAACAGGATCTTGCCCGGTTTGAGCATGACGCGCGCCAAGGCGACCCTCTGCTGTTCGCCGCCGGACAAGGCGCATACCTTGGTGGTCGCCACCCGCTCCAACCTCACCGCTTCCAGTGCGCTTTGAATGGCCCTTTGCTTCTCGGCCTTGACCTTTTTCACATAGCGGAGGGCCATCATGAGGTTTTTCTCGACGGTCTCCGTCTCCACGAGGGCAAACGATTGGAACAAATAGTTGATATTGTCGCGGACAAACTGCGTGGCACGGCGCGTCCTCGGGCGCGGGGCCGACTGCCCCATCAACTGGACCGACCCCTCGTCGGCGCTCTCAAGCAGCCCCACGATATCGAGCAGTGTGGACTTCCCGCAGCCCGAAGGACCGCACACCGCAACCATGGACCCGCATCCAACCTGCAGGTTGACGCCCTTGAGCACATGGTGGTCTCCAAACGACTTGGTCACGCCCGCAAGCGAAACGGCGGGCGTGTGTGCCTGATGCTTCATCAGACCTCCTTTATCAGGGCCTCTGAGCGGACCCGCTCCAACGTCCCAAGGGCCAGAAAAAAGACGGCGCAGTCCACTGCTAGAGCTACCGCGAGGCAGACGAATGCGACGGGTCCCACGCCAAACAACAGGGACACCAGCAGCGACGCGGCAACCACGGCCGCCACCGCGACCACCGTCGTTCCGTAGCGAGCAAGCCACCCCCATCCCAACAGGCGCTCAACGCAGTAGCGCCGTCCCGATCCCAAAACCAAGAGACGGGCAATCAAGACGCTGGCAAACCCGTCGAGCACGAGCACTGCCGCAAGAAGCGCGAGCATCGACCCGACTGCGGCGCCCATGGCCGAAAGCAGCTCCCCATAGGCATGGGCCAACGTGTCGATGCGGATGTGGTTTTCGGAAAACCCGTTTTGGGCCAGCCACGCCTCAAGCTCGTCGGCTCGCTCACGGGTAATGGGCATGAGAATTGAGGCATCGGGCCCCATCACGGCGACCGCGCTCTTATCTACGATGGTCGCGTTTGCATCGGTGACGATATTGAACACGGGGTCATGGACCATGTTGGCCTGGTCTGGCTGCACCCTTTTGTTGTAGGAGAAGAAGTCGCGGTCGCCTTGGTAGGTCACTACCTCGATGGAGCCATTCCACTGCTCCTTCTCGCTCTGATACTCGGAGTCGAACAGCCACTTAAAATAATCGACAACATGCCTGCGCTCGTCGTTGCCCATGGTCGACGGCACCGCCACCACGCGGCCGTGCTCCCCCTCCGAAACCGTAAGGCTGCTTCCGTCTTCGGAGAGCACGTTCTCCCGCTTGAGATAGTTCGAGTTGACGTTCATAACGGTACAAGCCGCAAGGTCGGGCGACGCAATGCCTGCCTGCACCTGCTCTTGGGGGGCGTTGGCATTGACGTAAACGGCCCCATACTCGTCATTGAGCATCTTATATAGATCTTCATATTTATTTCCATAGGAATGATCTCCCGACGAGAGGCTCTCCACCTCCTCATTGGTGAGCCGTGAATCAGCCAACACATAGAGGTCGTTTCCTTTCTCACCCCACACGGCTTCCAGCCTCCACTGCTGCCATATGTCGCTCAGGGAGGAAGAAACTGCCACAAAAGAGATCACAATCATGACGGCGAACGCCATTTTCACCCCATACCCGATAAAAAGCGGCCCCTTGAGGGACACGCCGCCCTTGACGGACGTGACCGGCGAGACCCCTCGAGAGACCAAGGTCGCGGCGATGGACCCCACGACAAGCGTGAGAATCGCAAGGCCAAGCTGAACGCCCACGAGCACTGCGGGAAACGTCGTTCCAAGCGGTTTGACCACAAGCACAATGACAACGTCCTCTACCGCCGCAGAGAGCAGCTGGGACCCGAAGGCCACCTTCACGATGTCCCAAACCACGGCCCCAGTAGACCAACCAAGCATTTTTTGGACGCCAATGCGGGGAGCGCGTGAGACAGCAGCCGAGGCAATCGTGAGCACATAGGCAGCGAGGGCAAGCACCGAGATCACACCGGCTATCACGAGCAGAAGGCCAATTCCCCTAACGCTTTTGGTCCCCACGTTGAGCAATGCGTCGGGGGACTGCCCGAAGACGCCGGCCAAGCTCTGGAGCACAACCTGGGTGTCATAGGTTTTTGTGGACACAATGCGATAGATGCCGTTGACAGACGGCATCGAATCCATCGCAGCGGTCACCGGCCGCACCACAAGGGGGTCGCCGCCGCCAAAGTCGTGGAGAACACCCACCTGCCGATCGTCCCCCGTCTCATAGCTGGCCAAAAACCCGTCGGGGGACTGGGGAACCCGGCCGCTCTCCAAACGCAGCTGGTCGACTGGAAAGGTGTCCCACTGAAAGCAGCCTACCAAACTGCGGGTGGTGCGGCCTTGGTCATCGAGGCCGTCGTACACACGAAAGATCGAGACGTCGTTAGCCTGAGACACGGCCGAGACCCCCGCAAACACCTCATCGGGGCCACTCGCGCAATCTCTGACTTGAATCGTCACAGTACTGGCACCGCTTCCAATGGCATCCATCCGCAGTGCATCGAGATGGTTCCAGAGCGCAATCAGCGACACCGAGGCAAACGCCATGAGAAGCGCTGCAGACACCAAGGATGCAAGATTTCTTCTCACGGTGGACTCCTTTTTAAGAAAAAAGTGCCGCCGGACGAGATTTGCCGGCGGCACCTGAAAGGGCTCTTACCAGATGTCGTAATAGGCGTTATAGGTAGGCGCTGCCCACCAAAGATCGGCGTAGGAGGTGCGTCCCGGTGCCACGGCCATTGAGCAAGCTGATTTACCAGTTGCCGTGACCGTAGAGGAGTGCCAATGAGACGAGCTGGTGAGGTTTGACCATCCATGCAAGATGGGAATGGAACCATAGTCCCAAGAGGCACCGTACTTAACCCTGACGACGGTGCGAGGCATGATCGTGTTCTCGCTGAGCACAATCTTTCCGTCGTGGCCGTCGAGGTCCTGAGCCAGCGCCGGCGTGCAGACAAGGAAACCTGCCAGCAGTGCGGCCAGGCAGAAGGCAGCTGCCCCAGTCTTCTTCTTGGAGCTCACGTGGTTACGCATCACAACCCCCCTACCGTCGGCGAGAGGGCATCTGTCCCTCTCTTTGACGAAAGACGATACACTGGGATACCAGTGGCATCCCATCATAATTCGATTTTAAATCGAATTTCCGAAAGACCCGGCAGTCCCTCGTTGTCGGCACAATCAGTCACACAGGGCAAAACGCCGACCCGCCAGACGCCGCAAACAAAAAAAGCCCGAGGAGCAAGCCTCGGGCGATATGTCAAATGGTGGAGACGATGGGTCTCGAACCCACGACCTCAGGCTTGCAAAGCCCGCGCTCTCCCAGCTGAGCTACGTCCCCATATATCAATAATCGCCCCAGCGGCGACTCGGCTCACGCTGGGGCGATTATTATCAAAAAAGTGGTGGGCCCAACAAGGTTCGAACTTGTGACCTCCCGGTTATCAGCCGGACGCTCTGACCAACTGAGCTATGGGCCCAACGCAAGAAATGATGCTATGCCTTCCAACCCGCCCCGTCAACCCACGTCGGAGGATTTTTTCTCCGAGGTGCCTCAGGGACGGCCGCTGCCGGCACCCGTGGTGAAGTCCTCGGGCGAGAGCGTGGAGATGAACTTGTCGAACTCCTGGATGTCCAGGCGGTCCTGCTCGCGCTTGACCGCGTCGAAATCCGGGTAGCTCGCCGTGTTCATGACCGACTCCGCCACGAAGATGGGGCTCTTGCTGCGCACGGCCAGCGCGATGGCGTCGCTGGGACGGGCGTCCAGGGAGAGATGGCAGCCGGACTGCGTGGTGAGGTTGACCTCCGCGAAGAACGTGGTGCCCTCCACCTTGGTGATTGCCACCGACGTGATGGTGGCCCCGAGGCCGGTGATGGCCTGCCCGAGCAGGTCGTGGGTCATGGGGCGGTCCGTCCCCGGATGCTCCACGCCCATGCCGATGGCCGTGGCCTCGACGGAGCCGATGCGGATGGGAAGGGGCTCAACCCGGCTGTTGGACCGAGGTTTGAGCACCACCAAGGAGGCCACAGGACCGCCGCCGATGACCACCGTCTCTATGTCGACCCTAATCATCGTCATGGCTCGCCTCCTTTGTCTCTCGCGTGCTCTTCTTGAAAGTCGCCTGTGCTCCCGTGTTCCGTACGTACCCATCCGAACGAGAAAACCGTGGCGGCACCGTGGACCGCATTGGATGGTTAGCATAGCCGAAGTCCCATCCGAGGGCGTCGGTGACGGCCCTCGATTCGCCAGCCGGAATCCGGGGACCATCGGGGACGCGAGGGGCCCGGCCGCACCGTGGCGCGACCGGGCCCCTCATGGAGGTCAACCCTCGGGACGGGCCGGCTAGTCGTCGAGCAGCGACTCGTCGTAGCTCTCCTCGCCGCCCACATCGAGGGGCTCGTCGTCGGCGCCCTCCGCCTCGACGCCGAGGGCGAGGGAGCTCTGTCCCTCGTCGACCTTGGGGGCGTCCTTGGCCTTGGGCTTGCCGGCCACCATGCGAGCCACGCTCGTGACCCTGTCGCCGTCGGCCACGTTCATGACCTTGACGCCCTGGGTGGAGCGGCCCAGGCGGCTGATCTCGGCCGTCTTCACGCGGATGACCGTGCCGTCCGTGCTCATGATCATGAGCTCGTGCTGCGGGCCCACCACCTTCACGGCGGCGAGGTCGCCCTTCTTGGCGGTCATCTGGATGGTGAAGACGCCTTGGCCGCCGCGGTTGTGCTCGGTGTACTCCGAGACGGGCGTACGCTTGCCGTAGCCCTTCTCGGTGATCACGAAGAGGTCGCCCTTGCCGTTGGAGACCTCCATGCCCAGCATGAGCGCGTCGCCCTTGAGGGTGATTCCCTTGACGCCGGCGGTGTCGCGGCCCATGGGGCGAACGTCGCCTTCGTCGAACACGATGGTCTTGCCGTCAGACGAGGTGAGGATGATCTTCTCGCCGGGCTTCACGCGACGCACGGTGACCAGCTGGTCGCCGGCGCGGAGCTTGATGGCGATTATGCCGTCGCGGCGCGTGCGGTCGTAGGCGGAGAGCGCCGTCTTCTTCACGTTGCCCCTGGCGGTGGCGAACATGAGGTACTCGTCGGCCGGGAAGCCGCTCGTGGTGAAGACCGAGGTGGCGTGCTCGCCGTCGGCGAGGTCGAGCAGGTTCACCAGCGCGTTGCCCTTGGCCTGGCGGCCGCCCACCGGCAGCTCGTGGACCTTGAGGCGGTACACCTTGCCGAGGTTGGTGAAGAAGAGGATGTAGTCGTGGGTGCTGGCCACGAACAGCTCCTCCACGAAGTCGTTGTCCTTGAGGGTGACGCCCTGGACGCCCTTGCCGCCGCGCTTCTGGGAGCGGTAGTCGGCCACGGGGGTGCGCTTGATGTAGCCGGCGTGGGTGATGGTGATGACCATGTCCTCGTCGGCGATGAGGTCCTCCACGTCCAGCGTGATGGGGGCGTTGGAGATGGTGGTGCGGCGCGGGCGGCCGTACTTGGCCTTGATCTCGCCCATCTCGTCCTTGATGACGCCCATGAGCTTGGTGCGGTCGGCCAGCAGGCCCTCGAGGTAGGCGATCTCCTCCTTGAGGCGCTCGATCTCGGCCACGAGCTTCTCGCGCTCCAGGCCGGTGAGACGCTTGAGGCGCATCTCGAGGATGGCGTTGGACTGGATCTCGTCCAGACCGAACCGGTCGAGGAAGCGCTCTCGCACCTCGGCGTCGGAGTAGGAGCTCCGGATGATGTGCACGACCTCGTCGATGTTGTCCACAGCCACGAGCAGGCCCTCGCGGACGTGCAGCTCCCTCCTGGCCTTCTTGAGGCGGTACTGGGTGCGGCGGGTCACGACGTCGACCTGGTGGTCGATGTAGTGGCCGATCATCTCGCGCAGCGTGAGGGTCTTGGGCACGCCGTCCACCAGGGCGATGTTGATGGCGCCGAAGGTGGTCTGGAGCTGGGTGTGCTTGTAGAGGTTGTTGAGCACGACCTCGGGCACCACGTTGGTCTTGAGGTCGATGACGAGACGCATGCCCTTGCGGTTGGTCTCGTCGCGCATGTCGGAGATGCCCTCGATCGTCTTGTCGTTGACGAGCTTGGCAATCTTCTCCTGGAGCAAGCCCTTGTTGACCTGGTAGGGGATCTCGGTGATGACGATGCG
>Ga0073906_1003051_pt1 | contig 20070 bp, 19 predicted proteins | sample Inofromicrocosms_FD_65485 | JGI IMG/M metagenome (GOLD analysis project Ga0073906, IMG submission 65485) | Mouse cecum microbial communities from Vienna, Austria - Inoculum for glucosamine and mucus D2O microcosms | ecosystem: Host-associated > Mammals > Digestive system > Large intestine >...
ATATTAGCCCGGCCGCTCTGGCCGTGGCCGGGCGGAACGCCGCTAAATACACTCTGGATATTGATTTTCGCCAGGGAGATTTGCTTTCCGCCCTGCCCGCGCCTGAGTTGCAGCAGTATGACTTAATCGTCAGCAACCCGCCTTACGTGGAGGACAATGCCGAGTTGCCGGCCGATGTGCGGCAGGAGCCTGCCTTGGCCCTTTTTGGCGGCCCGAACGGTCTGGATTTTTACCGCCGTTTAATTAACGAGGGCGTACAGGCTTATCTCAAACCCGGCGGCTGGCTGCTGCTGGAAATTGGCTGTGCACAGGCTGAGCCGGTAAGCAAGCTTTTACAGCCGGCCGGCTTCAATCAAATCTGCCACGGACAAGACTTGGCCGGTTTAGACCGTTGGGTGCAGGGCCGCCGACCAATCAAATAACCAACCAGGAGGACAAATTTATTAAAACTGCAATTATCTACTGTTCCCGCCATCAGGGCAACACAAAAAAACTGATAGACGCTATCGCCAGTCAATATCCCGTGGAGCTTTTTAACGTTAATGAGCTAAAAGACAATATCGACTGGGCCGCCTATGACGTTGTTGGCATTGCGTCTGGTGTCTTTATGGAAAAATTTTATAAACCGATACTTAAATATGCCGAGCGTTTTATGCCTAACGGGCAACGCATTTTCATCCTTTTTACCTCCGGCGCACCCGGCGCGGCCCGCTTCAAAAAACTTCAAGAAATTGCCGACGCAAAAAATGCTCACATTCTTGGCGTTTACGGTTGCCGGGGGTATTACAACTTTTTTCCCGTTTCCTTGGTTGGCGGCCGCCGACAAGGCCATCCCAATCAAGAGGAAATCAGCGGCGCTGTTACTTTTTACGCTGATTTATGCCGTCAATTTGCTGAAAATGATTTTCATTATCAGCAAATCATTCATACCAAAATTTAAGCCAGCGACTACTTTTGTCATAAAAGGAGGGCGGCCCAAATGCAAACCACACTTATTGACTATTTTCCAGAGTACACCGTAGGCAACGGCGCAGCCCTGCTGCAAGCCGGCCGGCTGGTGGCATTCCCCACCGAAACGGTTTACGGGCTGGGGGCGGATGCTCGCAACGCAGCTGCGGTGGCCCAGATTTATCAGGTGAAAGGCCGCCCCTCTGATAACCCGCTGATTGTGCATATCGCCGAGGAATGGCAGGCTGAGGAATTAGCCGAAGTTTCGCCCCTAGCCCGCCGCTTGATGACTGCCTTTTGGCCGGGGCCGCTCACTTTAGTGCTGCCTCTGCGCCCCGGCGCGCTGCCTGCCGTCACCACCGGCGGCCTAAACACCGTGGGCCTGCGTATGCCAGCCCACCCGGCGGCTTTGCAACTGCTGCGGGAAGCCGCTCTGCCGGTGGCCGCGCCCAGCGCCAACCTCTCCGGCCGGCCCAGCCCCACCGAGGCCGAGCACGTGTTTGCAGATATGCAGGGCAAAATTCCGCTGATAATCAACGGCGGCGAATGCCTGGCCGGTCTGGAATCCACTGTTTTGGATTTAGCCTCGCCGGTGCCGGCCATTCTGCGCCCTGGCGTGCTGACCGCGGCTGATTTGGCCGAGTTTTTGCCTGGCCTAAGCGAGCAAACCAAACTGCCAAACGGCGGCATTGCCCGCGCTCCGGGAATGAAATATCGCCACTACGCGCCGCAGGCCAAAGTGCTGCTCTGCCCGGCGCAACAGCTTTATGAAACCTATTGCCAGCATTACCAGCGAATGATCGAGTCCGGCATTGAGCAACCCAAAATTGCCGTGCTGGCAACAATGCAAGGCTTAACCGGGCTGGCTCAGGCCGAATATTGCTTTTTACTGGGTGAAAATCTATTTCAGGTGGCCCAAAATCTGTTTGCGGCCCTGCGCTGGACGGACGACATTCAAGCAGACCTAGTGCTAGCTGAAGCTTTCCCAGAACAAGGCGTGGGCATAGCGATTATGAACCGGCTAAAAAAAGCGGCCGGTATGAATTAAAGCAACCTCAAAATTGAGGTTGCTTTAATTTTATGCTAAATTCTTTTTTATCGGGTTAGCCTTTCTGGCAGCAATAAAAGCTTTTTCCATTTCCGGGGTCAGCTTAGGGCAATCGTCGTCATAAACAACCGGCATTTTTTCCGCGGCCTCAAACATTTTTCTTTTTTCTTCTTTCGTCATCAAAGGAGCGTCACTTAACTTAAATGTTATCATAATACAATCTCCTTTCTCTGGCAGTAGCCAAGCGTGCTGAAATCAATCTTATTTTAGGGTTTCTTTCTGTATAAACAACAAATAGTATTTTATCAGCCAAACCAATCGTAATATAACATTCTTCTTCAATACTATGAACATCGTCATAAATCTCTATGCGATGTTCATCATAAAAAACTTCAAGTGCAGCCTCAAAAGCAATGCCGTGCTTTTGAAAATTCTTCTTTGCCTTTTCTTCGTCCCACTCAAATTCCCAATCCATTTTCACCCTCACACATTGAACCGGAAAAGAATAATGTCGCCGTCCTGCACCACATATTCCTTGCCTTCGCTGCGTATCAGGCCGCTTTCCCGCGCTTTCACCATGCTGCCGCTGGCCATCAAGTCATCATAAGCCACTGTTTCCGCCCGAATAAAACCGCGCTCAAAATCGGAGTGAATTTTGCCCGCCGCCTGGGGAGCTTTGGTGCCGCGTTTAATCGTCCAGGCGCGGGTTTCGTCCGGGCCGGTTGTCAAAAAGCTAATCAGACCCAGCAGCTCATAGCTAACCTTAATCAAACGGCTCAGGCCGCTTTCCGTCAGGCCAATCTCCGCCAGAAAAATCTCCTGCTCATCCGGCGGCAACTCCACAATCTCCTGCTCCAGCTCTGCACAAATCGGCAGCACCGCCGCGCCCTCACGGGCCGCAGCCTCCGCCAGCTGCTGAAAATAAGGATTGGCCGTTTCATAATCGGCAAAGGCCGCCTCATCCATATTAGCGGCGTATAGCACCGGCTTCAAAGTTAGCAGATTAATATCCCGCAACAGCTCCCGCTCATCATCGCTGAAATCATAGGCTCTGGCCGGCTGACCCTCCTCCAGCAGCTTTTTCAACTCGCCCAGCAGAGCAGCTTCCGGCGCCGAAGCCTTATCGCCTTTCAAAACCAAACGGCTAGCCTTTTCCCAGCGTTTTTCCACCGTTTCCAAATCCGCCAAAATCAACTCCAAATTGATGGTTTCCATATCCCGCAGTGGGTCCACGCTGCCCTCCACATGCACCACGGTATCGCTATCAAAGCAGCGCACCACATGCACAATCGCGTCAACCTCTCGAATATGCGAAAGAAATTTGTTGCCCAGGCCCTCGCCCCGGCTTGCGCCGCGCACCAGGCCGGCAATATCCACAAATTCAATCACAGCCGGCACCGTTTTGGCTGATTTGTGCATCTCCGTTAAAACCTGCAAGCGATTGTCCGGCACCGCAACCATGCCCACATTAGGCTCAATGGTGCAAAAGGGATAATTAGCCGATTCCGCCCCGGCATTGGTGATGGCGTTGAACAAGGTGCTTTTGCCAACATTAGGCAATCCAACAATTCCCAGCTTCATTTTATAATATATTCTCCTTTGTCAAGCTATATTTTAAACAATTTGCGCGTTCTGGCTTCAATCTTAGCGCTCACCTGACTTTCAAAGTTGGTAGCGTCCAGCATCAGCTTGCTATATTCTTCCTCCACAGCGTGCACGTAGCCCTCATCCGCCACCAGTGGCAGATTAACGCTAACCATCACCAGCAGGCCTTTCAAAGCCGCCAGCAGCAGGCCCGCACCGCACACCACATCGGAAACCGCCATCAGGCTGCCAATTTCCGCCAAGCGCACGGCCACCTCCAGGCCGTCGCGGCAAAGATGCGCCATCGTCAAAGGCAAATCCGCCGCTTTCATACTACATTCAGAAAGCACTCGCGCCTTAGCCGCCAGCTCCTCCGGCGTACCATCCGGCAAGCGATAAGCCTGCGCCAGCGGTGCAAAAACCTCCGCGTCCTTATCCACGCCCTGCATTAAAGCCAGCCGCAAGGATTCCGCCCGGTTGTGCAGCTGCTTCACCTCAGCCTCCACCGCGGCATATTTCTTTTTGCCAATCGTCAGGCTAGCCACCATAGACATCAAGCCCATGCCCAGCGCGCCGCTGAGAGCTGCCGCACCGCCGCCGCCCGGCACCGCGCCCGGCCCGGCCAGCTGCTCCATAAAATCCTGACAGCTTAATTCCATATAGTTCGTATTTTTTTCTTCCATTATAATATATCTCCTATAATATATATCATACTAAATTTCTAAGCAAATTCAAAAATTGTGCAGATGTACTACTATTGAATTTGCGTACTAGAATAATCCGGTTACCTCGCCGGTATCCGTATTAACATCAACGCGTCTATAAGCAGGGTCGCTGCCCATACCAGGCATCAGGCTAATATCGCCAGCCATCGGGCAGAGGAAACGCGCGCCGCCGTAAACCAGAACATCGCGCACCGGCAAACGCCAGCCCTTAGGCTCGCCTTTCCAGGCCGGGTTATGGCTCAGACTCAGGTGTGTTTTCACCATCATTGTAGCAAAATCATTATAAGCCGGGTCCTGCTCAAAGGCAATAGCCTTGGCTTCCGCCTCCGGCGTCCAATCCACACCGTCCGCGCCGTAAACCTCGCGGGCAATCAAATCAACCCGTTGCCGCAAAGGCATTTCCAACGGATAGAGATATTGCAAATCCACCGGCTCCTCGCAGGCTTCCACCACAGCTTCGGCCAGTTCGATTGCCCCCTCGCCGCCTTTCAGCCAATGCTCGGAAACCGCAAAGCGAGCCCCGGCCGCTTCCACCGCCTGGCGCACAATGGCAACTTCCTCCGGCGTATCAGTGTGGAAAGAATTAAGGCAAACCACCGGTTTAATGCCCGATTTTTGCACCGTGCGAATGTGGTGCAGCAAATTGCACAGGCCTTGCTCAACCAACTCGCAATTCTGGCTAGTGTAAGCCGTATCCAACGGCACGCCGGGCTTAACAGCCGGGCCGCCGCCATGCATCTTCAAGCTGCGAATAGTAGCCACCAACACCGAAACGTTGGGCTGCAAGCCGGAAAGCCGGCACTTAACATTCCAGAACTTTTCAAAACCAATATCCGCAGCAAAACCGGATTCTGTCACGTGATAATCAAACATCTTCAACGCCAAGCGGTCGCCAATAATCGAGCTTTGGCCAATAGCAATGTTAGCAAACGGGCCGGCATGCACCAAGCAAGGCTGATATTCGTTGGTGCAGCACAAGGTTGGATTGATAGTGTTGCGCATCCAGGCCGTCATCGCGCCGTCCACCTCCAGCATTTTGGTGGTCACCGGCCGGCCCTGCTTATCGTAAGCCAGGATTATGTTGCCAATGCGCTCGCGCAGGTCAGCCAAATCGCGGGCCACAGCCAAAATAGCCATCAGCTCCGAGGAAACAGTAATCGCAAACTTGCTGCTCATCGTAAAGCCATCCATGCGGCCGCCCAAACCGATTACAATGTTGCGCAGGCACTGGGCCGCAAAATCAATCACCCAATTAAACTGCACCCGGTTTACGTCAATATCCAACCGCTTTAAGCCGCGTTTAGCCAAAGTCGCATCGTCATAATTATATTCGTGCTGCATACGAGCGTTCAAAGCCACCATGCCCAAATTGTGAGCGTTGGCAATGTCGTTAATATCACCAGTCAGCCCCAGTGAAAATTCCGTCATCGGAATTAGCAGGGCATTACCGCCGCCAGCCGCCGTTCCCTTGATGTTCATGGTCGGCCCGCCGCTGGGCTGGCGCAGGCAACCGCCCGCCAGTTTGCCCAGCTTGCCCAGGCCCTCAATCAAACCAATAGAGGTGGTGCTTTTGCCCTCGCCCAAGGGTGTGGGCGTGATAGCCGTCACCTCAATAAACTTACCGTCCGGCTTGTTGGCCAAACGCTTCATAATCTTCAAAAAATCCAGCTTAGCCACTTTGCCGTAAGGAATAATCTCCTCCGGCAGCAGGCCCAACCGTTCCTGCCAATCGTAGGGTTTCGGCATATTTTTTTCGGCCTCAGCCGCTATTTGCCAATCAGCATATTCTCTGGGGTCTAACATATTTTCTCCGCCTTTCTAATATGAATTATTAGGTTGCCGTGTTCGGCCAAATTCTTATTCACATTATAGCAGATGTATTCTATTTTTACAATGCCTAAATGCGCAATTAATTTTTTTAACAGATTTAACAGCGGGGAGGGCGATTTGCGCCAATGCCAAAATGCCCAATGAGCGAGCTTGGAACTCGCAGCCTAAAAATACTTAGTGAGAGCTATGATATTTTAGTCAACGCCGCCCACAAGCTGGAGCAGACGGAGCTGGTGCCGGAGTCCCAAAAGCGCCGGGCCTGGCGGCGAGCAGAAAGAGCTGCCCGCGTGATAGACAACCTTTTGGCCAACTGGGAGCAAGAAACCTGCCCGCCGCTGTTTTACAGCTGCGCCTGGGAGCAATGCGAACGCAGCCTGGCCGTCCTAAATTGCCTAACCCCGCTCAACCAGTGGGATTTGCCGCAGCTGGCCCTGCTTTTGCAAAACCTGAGCGAACAGCCGCCCAAAGAGGAATAAAGCAGTTGACAAAAGTTGTTGTTTGTTATATAATAATAAAAGAAAAGAGTCATCCGCCTCGGCGTCTGGCCCTCAGTTTTTAGCTAAAAAATAGCCGCGATCTTTGCTAGGGAAGGCGGCTATTTTTTTGTGCTTCTATTCTTCAAAAACTCCACAGTCTGCAAAGCAAGCTGAACAGCCTGCATTACAAGAGCCGCAATGCTTATCCAAATCATTGCACCACCCTCTTTCCTCACTATGTAAGTGAGAGAGGGCTTTTTTCCACCCTCTCATCACTCCGCTTTTACACATCGTGGTTCCTCAAGGGCCAGCCGCTTTAACAAACAACTCTTTTCTAGCATATTTTAACATAAAAACAAGAAAAGTGCAACCTATTTTGTAGATTGCACTTTTTCTATTTACTTACCCAAATAAGCCTTTTTCACATTTTCATCCTGCAAAAGTTCCTTGCCGGGGCCGGTCATAGTAATGCGGCCGGTCTCCAGCACATAGCCAATATCCGCGATGTGCAGGGCCATGTTGGCGTTCTGCTCAATCAGCAACACCGTCACGCCCTGTCGATTAATCTCTTTGATGATGTCAAAAATACCCTGCACAATGATTGGAGCCAAACCCAACGAGGGCTCATCCATCATAATAACCTTTGGCTTGCTCATCAAAGCCCGGCCCACGGCCAGCATTTGCTGCTCGCCGCCGGAAAGCGTGCCGGCCGCCTGCCAGCTGCGTTCCTCCAGGCGCGGAAAAAGGTCGTAAACCCAGCGGATGTCCTCCGTCAGATTGTCTTTGCGCAGATAAGCGCCAATCTTCAAGTTCTCCAGCACCGTCATATCGGGAAAAACCCGGCGGCCCTCCGGCACCAGCGTAATGCCGCGGCTTACAATTTGGTCGGTCGGTTTGCCAATCAATTCCTCGCCATTGTAGGTTATGGAACCGCTTTTAGGTTTCAACAGGCCGGCAATGGCTCTAAGCGTGGTGGATTTACCCGCGCCGTTTGCGCCAATCAGTGTGATAATAGCGCCCTCCGGCACCTCAAAGGATATATCCCGCACGGCCTCAATGCCGCCATAATTAACCGAAAGATTTTCAATCTTCAGCATCGTCCGTCACCCCCAAATAGGCTTCAATAACTTTCGGGTTGTTGCTGACCTCCTCCGGCAGACCTTGAGCAATCAAGCTGCCAAAATCCAACACGTAAATGCGGTCGGAAATCTGCATAACCAAATCCATATGATGCTCAATCATAAACACCGAAAGATTGTAATGGTTTTTAATCTCCAGAATAAAATCTGTCAAATCCTGCGTTTCCTGCGGATTCATACCAGCCGCCGGCTCATCCAACAGCAGCAGCTTGGGGTCCGTGGCCAGGGCGCGGGCAATCTCCAGCCGCCGTTGAATACCATAAGGCAAAGAGCCGGCAATATCATCTTTCAGATGGCCCATATTTTGAATTTCCAACAGCTCCATAGCCTCACGGCGCATGCGCTGCTCCTCCTTGTGGTTAAGGCGGAAAGTGGCGCTAAAGATATTCTGCCTGGCGCGCATATGCTTAGCAATCAGCACATTTTCAAACACCGTCAGCTCCGAAAACAGGCGGATATTCTGAAAGGTGCGGGCAATGCCCAACTTGGTAATCTTATCCGGCGATTTAACAATAGCGTTTTTGTAAAGGCCCAAATTCTCGCCCTTATATTCCTTGGCCATTTTGCCCTTGGGATAATTCTGCACCATGGTTTCCCCGCAAAAATCCACCCGGCCGTTGGTCGGCTCATAAACCCCAGTGATAACGTTAAAAGCCGTGGTTTTGCCTGCGCCGTTGGGGCCAATCAGAGCCACAATTTCGCCCTTATTCACATCCAGGGAAAGGTTGTTCACCGCCACCACGCCGCCAAACTGCATAGTTATATTCTCAACGTGCAAAACACTATTACTTTCACTCATGAGGCGCCGCCTCCTTTCCCGCCTTGCCGCCAAACACACGACGGAAGAAGCGATAAATGCCATCTATGGAAAACTCCTTGGTGCCCATAATACCCTTGCGATAGAACAGCACCACAAACATAATGATTACCGAAAAAACTACCATACGGAAACCGGAACGCAGGAAAGGCACCTGCATACCGCCAATAAACTGCACCTCGTCCAAAAAGCGCAACCACCATTCCGAACAGGCGATAAACAAAAACGAAGCGATGATTGAACCGGTGATGGAGCCAATGCCGCCGATTACCACAATCAGCAAAATTTCATAAGTCATGGCCGAGGTGAACGCACGGGCCTGCACCATCATCTGGAACATAGCCAGCAGCGCGCCGCCAATGCCGGCGAAGAAAGCTGAAGTCACCAGCGCCATTTCCTTATGCACAAACAAGTTGATACCCATAGCCTCCGCGGCAATTTCATCATCCCGAATGGCTTTGAAAGCGCGGCCATAGGAGGAATTGATTAGCAAGCAGATTACGGCAATGCACAGACCGGCCACAATGAACGGAAACAAGGTGGAGCGAAAAACCGGGAAAGAACGCAACAGGTTGGAAGCGTTGGTGATCGGCCCCAGCTTGTCATATTGGATAATGGCCCGGATAATTTCCGCAAAACCCAGGGTTGCAATAGCCAAATAATCGCTTTTCAGACGCAGCACCGGCAGACCAATCAGGAAAGCGAAAAAGCCAGCCGCACAGCCGGCCAAAATCAACGCCACCGGCACCGGCAAAGCAAAATCAATGATACCACCGTCATAATACATATAAACCGCAGCGCGTGATTCCGGCGGAATGGTAAAAATGGCGTAGGTATAAGCGCCAACCAGCATAAAACCGGCCTGGCCTAGTGAGAATAAACCCGTAAAACCATTTAACAAATTTAAGGAAACCGCAATCAGCGAGTAAATAGCGCCTTTTTTCAGCACCGTAAAAATGATTGAGCTGGCCGGCAGAGTTTGCTCCATCCACCAAATGCCACCCAAAAGCGCCGCCAACAACAGCGCGGCAATGCTATATTTAACCTTGGGGTTAAGCCCCGCCGGTTTCAGCATATTTTGTTCGATAGCTTTGTCCTGTTTTGTCATTTGCTCACACCTTCTCCGTCGTTTTTTCGCCAAACAGGCCGGAGGGCCGCACAACCAGCACCAAAATCAACAGTACAAAAGTAAAGGCGTCGCTGAATGTGGTGTAGCCCATTGCTTTGATAATGTTCTCACAAATGCCGATGATGAAAGCGCCAAGCACCGCGCCAGGAATGGAACCAATGCCGCCAAAAACAGCCGCCACAAACGCTTTCAGGCCAGGCATAGCGCCAATGGTTGGCAAAACGGTGGGATATTTGGTGAAGAACAAAATGGAACCAACACCAGCCAAAAATGAACCGATAACAAAGGTTATACTAATAACATTGTTGATTTTAATGCCCATCAGCTGAGCCGTTTCAAAATCCTTGGAAACTGCCCGCATGGCCATACCCACCTTAGTATATTTAATTAAGGCCGCCAGACCAATAACCAAAACCAGCGTCAGCACTGGGGTCAGCAAAGTAATCCAGGAGGTGGTGACGGAGCCGAACGCAATAGTTTCGCTGATAAAAGGAATCGTGGGATAGCTGCGCGGCAAACCGCCGGTGTAGTAAGTGGCAAAATTTTGCAGCAGATAGGAAACACCAATGGCGGAAATCATAATAGACATACGGGGAGCCGTGCGCAAAGGCTTGTAAGCAATGCGCTCCACCGAAACGCCCAAAATCACGGTAAGCAGCAAAGTCAGCGGCAGAGCAATATAAAGCGGCAAAGTGGTTGATGTATAAACCATAAAAAAGCCGGCGGCCATAAAAATATCGCCGTGGGCAAAGTTAATCAACCGCAATATGCCGTAAACCATAGTATAACCAATCGCAATCAGCGCATATTGACCGCCCACCGAGATGCCAGTAAGCAGCTGCTGAATATAATAAGACAGGCTATCCATAGGCACAAAACACCTCTTTCTTCTTTTTTGAAATTACTTGTTTTTTTCTGATTTTTTTCAAGCAAACTTTTTTCTACTATTTATATATATACTTTTTAATCTAATTCCCAAAGCCCCTTTCCTGATAAAAAAGCATTGATTTACAGATGAGTTAGGTTCCCCGCTCATCAGCAAATCAATGCTTTTTTACAAAGCGGCATTGACATTTAAGCGGCAGCCGCCGGCGGGCCATTTGGCCCGCCAGCTTTTTGCCGGCTTACAATCGTATAAAATTACTCGCCTACGGACTGAGTCTTCAAGAACTTGAAGTTGCCGTTTTCAACATCAATGGTCTTAACGTAAGCCATATCTTTGTTGGCGTCGCCAGTTTCATTGAATGTGATGGAGCCGGTTACACCAACGTACTCAACGCCAGGCAGAGCGTCACGAATGGCAGTGCCCTCGGTGGAGTTAGCAGCCTTGATGGCTTCAATAGCCACATTGTAAGCGTCAAAGCCCAAAGCAGACACAGCTGCCACGCCGTCGCTGCCGCCGTTGTTGGTCAGGTTAGCAGAATCAGCGTTCAACCAAGCCTTAAAGCCGCTTACAAACTCAGCAGCAGCCGGGTTGGAAGTATCGTTTTCATCAAAGAAAGTGGACAGATAAACTTCAGTAGCCTTATCGCCAGCATTCAGAATGATAGACTCATTCTCCCAAGTGTCGCCGGCCAAAATCGGAATGGTGATGCCCATTTCGCGAGCCTGACGAATCAGCAAAGGAGCAGTCTGGATGGAAGAGGGAGCAAAGATTACGTCAGCGTCGGAATTCAGAACGTTGGTCAGGATGGCGTTGAAATCAGTTTCGCCAGTCTGGAACTGAGCTTCCTGAACATTACCTTCCAAAGCGGTGAAAGCCTGTTTGAAGTAATTGCCCAAGCCAGCGGAGTAATCATCGCCCAACTGAGTGATGATAAACGCATTGTTGGCCTGCAATTCATCTTTAGCAAAATTAGCCATAACAGTGCCCTGGAAAGGATCCAGGAAGCAAACGCGGAAGTAGTAATCGTTGCCGTCAGTTACCTGCGGATTGGTGCAGGAAATGCCGATTGCCGGAATCTGTGCAGTTTTGAAAGTGTCGCCGCCGGCAATAGCCACGCCGGAGCCATAGCTACCCAAAATCACGGAAACATTGCTGGCTACCAGGTTTTGAGCTGCGCTGACAGCCTTGGTGGTGTCAGATTGATTGTCAACCTCAACCAACTCAACCTTATAAGTCTCGCCGTTGATTTCCACATTGGGTTGCAAGGAATGAGCATAACGAACGCCCAAAACTTCCTGCTTGCCGCCGGGGCCGTTTTCACCAGAGGCGGGCTCAAAAATGCCAATCTTAATAACTTTGTCGCCGCCTGCATTGCCCTGCTGAGCGGGCTCCTTTTGTGTGTCGCCGCCGCAGCCGGCGCAAATGGCCAAAGCCATCGCCAACACGGCAACCAGTGCCAATAACTTTTTCATTGTGATAGAACCTCCTAAAAATGCTTTGTCTTTGCAGCACAACCATGTCCTTTGGCAACGGACATTTGTCTGCTGTATATTGATAGTATTATACAACAATTAAAGCGAAAATGCAAGCCTTTGCCTATATAAAAAGCTGTTATCCACCAAAAATAATAAACCTTTTGGCGCAAACAACCAAAAGGTTTAAATTATTAGGCAAAAAACCGACAAAACAGCATTGGCAAAAACACTGCGGGAATGTAATTTGTTACCTTTAAATGGGTCAAATCCAACATATTCAAAGCCAGCCCCACAATCAGCAGCGAACCTGCGCACGACATTTCCGCCACCGTTGCAGAATCCAGCAGCGGCTCCAAGGTTTCAGCCAACAGCACAATAGCGCCCTGATAGAGCAAAACAGCCCCAGCCGAAAACAACACGCCCGCCCCCAACGACGAAGCCAGCAGCACGGCGGCAATGCAGTCGATCAGTGATTTGGCAATGATAGTGCTATGGTCGCCCACCAAACCGCTTTGCAAAGAGCCCACAATCGCCATTGCTCCCACGCAGAACAGCATACTAGCCGAAACAAAGCCCTCCGCCAGTGATTTGCGGGTTCGCCCGCCCTCGTTCAAATCCGCCTGGCCGCCAAATTGCTGTTCCAGCTTTTGTCCCAAACGATTCAGCTTGCCGTCCAAATCCAGCAATTCCCCCAGAGCGCCGCCCAAAGCTACAGATAAAATGGTGACCAATATATAATTACCCTCAAGCGCGCCGCTGATACCAATATACAGCACGCAAAGGGCCAAACCTTTCATTACCGTATCAGCAATGCGTTGCGGAAAGCTGCGATTGAAAAACAAGCCCAGCGTTCCACCCAAAAGCACTGCCGCTACATTTATAAAAACCGAAACCATTGTTTTAACCGCCTTTCAAACCAAAATCAATCGTGCCAAATGATAAAATAACCGCAAAGAGTGTATATATTTTAGCACAAGGGGCATTGCTTGTCCAGCCAAAATTTTGCTAGCCGAAAATTTTAGGTTTCAATCATTTGGAATGTATACATTACCTTAAAATATTGTTTTTTAACACATAATATGCTAATATTTAGAATAGTATTAGAGCTATAGGAGGTTATACATGATGGAAGAATTAACTTTGTATGAAAAAGTTGGTCAAATCATCTCCATTGTCGACGGCTGGGTTTGGGATTGGCCGTTGATGGTTTTGATTTTTGCCACTGGTATTTTGCTTACTCTGCGCAGCGGTTTGGTGCAGGTTTTGCATCTGCCCAAAGCATTGCGCTTTATGTTCCAAAATGAATCCGACGGCGAGGGTGAAGTCACCAGCTTTGGCGCGCTCTGCACCGCCCTTTCCGCCACCATCGGCACCGGTAATATTGTGGGCGTGGCCACCGCTATCTGCATTGGCGGCCCTGGCGCGCTTTTCTGGATGTGGCTAGCCGCCTTTTTTGGCATGGCCACTAAATACGCCGAGGGCTTGCTGGCCATTAAGTATCGCACCATTGAAGCAGACGGCCATGTGTTGGGCGGGCCTTTCTATTATATTGAGCGCGGCATGGGCAAAAGCTGGAAATGGCTGGCAATGCTGTTTGCTTTCTTCGGCGCCACGGCCGGCTTGCTGGGTATTGGCACCGTAACCCAAATCAACGGTGTGGCCGGCGCGGTGGAAGCTCTGTTTGACCCCACCAAAGCCCACATCGCTTTCACCATTGGCAAATACAGCTACACCTGGGCCACCACCATTACCGCCGTTGTAGTTTCTTTGCTGGTTGCTTTGGTTATCATCGGCGGTATCAAACGTATTGCCAAAGTGGCTGAGGTTGTGGTGCCCTTTATGGCCGTATTCTACATTGTCATTTGCGTTATTATCCTGGTTTCTAACGCAGCAGCCATTCCTGGCGCTTTTGCTCTGATTTTCAAATCTGCTTTCACCGGTACGGCTGCCACTGGCGGCTTTGTCGGCGCTACTATCAAACTGGCCATTTCCAAAGGTGTTGGACGTGGTATCTTCTCCAATGAGGCCGGCTTGGGTTCCGCCCCGATTGCAGCGGCGGCCGCTTCCACCAATTCTTGCGTGCGCCAAGGCTTGGTTTCGATGACCGGCGTTTTCATTGACACCATCATCATCTGCACCATGACCGGCCTCACCATCATCATCACCGGCGCATGGTATCAGCCAGGGCTGGAGGGCGTGGCCGTCACTTCCTACGCATTTGCCCAAGGCATGAGCTTTGCGCCGTTTATCGGCCAGCTGTGCGTTACCCTCAGCTTAATGTTCTTTGCATTCACCACTATTTTGGGCTGGGATTACTACGCCGAGCGTTGCGTGGAATATTTAACCGGCGGTAGCATGACCGTTGTGAAGTTCTATCGTTATCTGTGGATTTTGGCTGTGTTGGTTGGCCCTTTCCTGGCCCTGGACCCGGTTTGGGATTTGGCCGACGCGCTGAACGGCCTGATGGCATTCCCCAACCTGGTGGCGCTGGTGGCGCTGTCTGGCGTTGTGGCCGCCGAAACCCGCGATTTCATGATCAAGCACCGCGATTTTTAAAGGTTTCTACTATAATAAATGTAAAAAAAACAGGGGTTAGCAATGCTTGCCTCTGTTTTTTAGGAGCAAATGCAGCCCTAATTTACGTCCCACCCTTGTTTTTTAGCCCATTCTGTACTATAATATAAGTATTATAGTACGCAAAAAAGCTCATATTTGAGGTGAAAATTATGAAACATCAAATTACTATAACCTGGCAAACCGACGGTCAGGAATACACTAAAAGCTGCCCGCCTGGCCAAACGCTGGAGCAGCTGAAGCCATCCCTAATCAACGGGCAAATGCCAATCGTGGGAGCGATTGTCAACAACCTGCTGAAAGACCTGCGCTATCCGCTTTTCTGTTCCTCCGACATTGAGTGGCTGCACGCGGACAGCCCCATGGGCAGCCGTATCCTGCAAAACTCGCTGGCCCTGTTGCTCTCCGCTGCGGCGGCTGAGCTTTTTCCTAATCATCAGCTGAATATTATGCACTCCTTGCGCTTTGGCCGCTTCTGCCGCCTAACGGAGGACGTGCCCAGCCGCCCTTTGGCCGCTAGCGACATTGCCCGCCTGGAAGCCCGTATGCATGAGCTGGCCCAAGCAAATTTGCCTATCACCAAAGATGTTATTAACAAAAATGAATCTATTGGCTATTTCAAAGCCTGCGGCGATTTTGCCAAAGCCCAAACCCTTTACAAAGTGCCGGACAAACAGGCCACGCTTTACTCCATTGGCAAACACACCCGCCAGATGTTCAGCAAGCTGGTTCCAAGCACCGGCTACCTGGACAATTTCAGCCTGGCTCATTTTGACGACGGATTCATCCTAACCGACCATTACAACACGCCTGAGGAACTGCGCGGCAGCCAACAGCTGGCTTATCCGAAAAGCCTAAACGCCACTTTGGATAATTACAGTAAATGGTCTAGCATGCAAAATATTAATTATTGCTGCGATCTAAACCGCTTTGTGGAGAAAAATGATTTCAACAGCCTGGTGATTATGGCCGAAGCCCGGCAGGAACGCAGCCTGCAACATATTGCCGACCAGATTTTCCAAGGCTTCCCCCAAGTGCGTCTGGTGCTGATTGCCGGGCCCAGTAGCTCCGGCAAAACCAGCTTTTGCAACCGCCTGGCTATTGAGCTGCGCAACCAAGGCCTGCGCCCAATCACACTTTCCATGGATAATTACTTCCTGGACAATGCCGACACTCCACCAGGCCCGGACGGCCTGCCGGATTTTGAGGCCGTCACCGCTATTGATACGCCGCTTTTTAACCAACATCTGCTGCAACTGATTTCCGGCCAACCGGTGGAAATGCCTGTTTTTGATTTCAAAACCGGCACTCGCTCCGACCGCACCATCCCCGTGGAGCTGGGCCAAAACAACATTTTGCTGGTGGAGGGCATTCACGGCATTAACGAAGCCTTAACCAAGGACATTTCGGCCGCTAACAAACTGAAAATTTATATTTCCTGCATGACCACTCTCAGCCTGGATAACCTGATGCCCATTTCTACCAGCGACAACCGGGAAATTCGCCGCCTGGTGCGCGACGTTAAATTCCGTAACATTTCCGCCGAAAAAACCCTGCTAACCTGGGCCAAAGTGCGCCGGGGTGAGGAAAAGAACATTTTCCCCTTTCAGGACGCCGCAGATTATTACTTTAACACCTCGCTAATTTATGAATTTTCCCTGCTGGCCCCAATGATTAGCCCGCATCTGCTTTCCATTCCGGAAACCAGCCCGGCCTACCCGGAAGCCCGCCGCCTGCTGAAATTGGCCAGCTGCTTTGTTCCTGCCGACCCTAAGGCAGTGCCGGCCTACTCGTTGTTGCAAGAGTTTTTGGGAGAGAGCGTTTTTGAAGTTTGATTTTTAGGATATTGACAATTTAAAAATACTATGCTAAAATAAATATAGAATATTAACACCTAGCAATATTCTCAAAAAAACGAACCCCCTCACTGGTCCTGAGGGGGTTCTATTCCTTTTCATTGCGAGGCGGCTTAAACCTAGGCTGTGGATGATTTTACCGCCGATTGCGATCCAACCATTTGAAAACATATCGGGAGATTATGTTTCCCACAATCGTAACCACGATGTCTATCAATACACCTAGCAACACTCTCACCTCCCAACTATTACAAGATTGCCTGTTGGGCGGTAATATAAAAATTATATCATATAACGACACATATTTCAACGTATATGCAATATTAAAGCAGCGTTTCTCAAACGAAACACTGCTTTAATATTTCTTTTAATCAAAAAATCTCTTAATTATAAAATTACAAGCCTTTTTCCTGGATTATTGCCTGAAGCTCCGCTTCAAGGGGCAGGCTTAACCCTGTCTTATCCGCTGGTTCATCATCTAACAACTTCCAAGGAAGCTCCATCACGTTCAAATTACAAGTTAGGCCCCGTTGGCGCGCTAATTTAATGAGAGCCAAACCCCAACTATCAATAATAACAGCAGAGTGACTTCCTTGCCGACGCAACGCCTTTATACGTCCCTTGAGAGCCTAATCAAAAACAGACTGATTCTGATAAGCAATGCTCCACATAGCCAAAAGCAGCTCGTTCTGAATTTTCATAGAGTCCTCCGGTAAGAGGCGCTGTTTTGCTTCTGTAAAATTACCGTTAACAGCAAGAATACAATCAGCATTATTAGAATAACAATGATACTTATTTACCCGACAGCGCAGCCTCGGCCTCCGCCATAATTTCCTGCATAATTTCGGCGCAACTGGCCCGCTTGGTTATCAAGCCAGAGATTTGGCCAGCCATAAAGCAGCCGCCCTCCAAATCACCCTGCTTGGCTTTCAGCAAACCACGCTCCGCCAGAGCTTCCAACTGAGCCTCGGTGGTGTTCGGCTGTTTTTCCAGCTCCGCATAGCGCAGGGGCATTGGCGTTTTCAAAGCCCGCACCACGTGAGAGGTGCCGCGGCCAGTCACAATAGTGTCAGTGTCCACCGCATCAATAATCCGCTGTTTGTAGAGGTCAGAAACCGGGCATTCGTCCGCCACCAGGAAAATAGTGCCCAGCTGCACGCCAACCGCGCCCAACACCAGCATTGCCGCCAGGGAGCGGCCATCGGCAATGCCGCCTGCGGCCAGCACCGGAATATTCACCGCCCGCAGCACCTGAGGCACCAAAGCCAAAGTGGTCATCTCGCCAATGTGGCCGCCGGATTCCGTTCCCTCTGCCACCACAGCATATGCGCCCGCGGCCTCTGCCTTTTTGGCCGCCCGCACATTGGGCACAACCGGAATAACCTTAATCCCAGCCGCCAAAAGCTTAGGCATATGAGGAGTTGGATCGCCTGCGCCAGTGGTCACCACCGGCACCTTAGCTGTTGTCACAAAATCAATAATTTGGGCAATCTCCGGGCTTTGCAACATCAGATTAACACCAAAAGCCCGGCCTGGTTCCAAAAGCTGTTGGCAACGGCGAATTTCCTCCGCCACCTGAGCGGCTGTCAAACCGCTGCTGCAAATCAGACCCAAACCGCCGGCGTTGCTAACCGCCGCGGCCAGCTCCGCCGTGGAAATATAGGCCATACCACCCTGAAAAATCGGATATTTCAGGCCCAAATCTTCACAAAGCTTACCTTTAATCTGCATTAAACAAACACTCCTTTGCTTAAATATTTTTTATTTTTTTGTTATATATTCTACGCCCATATATTTAACCAGAGCTTCCGGGATTTTAACGCTACCATCTGGCTGCTGATAATTTTCCAGAATAGCGGCCACCGTGCGGCCCACCGCCAAACCGGAACCGTTCAGAGTGTGCACATATTCCGGCTTGCTTTTCGCGTCGCGGCGGAAACGGATATTGGCCCGTCTGGCCTGGTAATCCTCAAAGTTGCTGCAAGAGGAAATCTCCCGATAAATCCCAGCTCCGGCCATATAAACTTCAATATCATAGGTTTTGGCAGAGCTAAAGCCCAAATCGCCGCCGCAAAGAGTCACCACCTGATAAGGCAGACCCAACATTTGCAGCAGCACCTCGGCGTCATGGGTCAGCGCTTCCAACTCATCATAGCTGTTTTCCGGCATACAGAACTTAACCAATTCCACCTTATTAAACTGATGCTGACGAATAATACCGCGGGTGTCGCGCCCGGCCGAGCCGGCCTCCGCCCGGAAGCAAGCCGAGTAAGCGCAATGATGAATTGGCAGCTGCGCGCCGTCCAAAATTTCATCGCCATATAGATTGGTTACCGGCACCTCAGCGGTGGGAATCAAATAATAGTCCGTTCCTTCAACGTGGAACATATCCTCAGCAAACTTGGGCAGCTGGCCGGTGCCAGTCATCGCCTTGCTGTTCACCATAAAAGGCGGGAAAATTTCCACGTATGTCTTGCTGGTGTGCACATCCAGGAAGAAGTTGTAAACTGCACGCTCCAAACGAGCGCCCAGCCCACGATAAACCACAAAACGTGCGCCGGAGATTTTAGCCGCCCGCTCAAAATCCAAAATCCCCAGTTTCTCAGCCACTTCCCAGTGATTTTTGGGATTTTCAATCTGCGGCAGTTCGCCCCAGCGACGCTGCACCGGATTGTCAGCATCCGAATTGCCAAAAGGCACGCTCTCATTAGGAATATTAGGAATAGCCAGTAAGCTGGTGCGGATGGTTTCTTCCGCCTTTTTCACCTGAGCGTCCAGCGCGTCAATCTCATCGCCCAGGGCCCGCATTTTTTCCATAATCGGCGTAGCGTCCTGGCCGTTCTTCTTCAGCACGCCAATTTCCTTGGATACGGCGTTGCGCTCCGCTTTCATCTGCTCCACTTTGGCCAAAAGCTCCTTGCGGCTGGCCTCCGCTTGCAGGAAAGGCTGCAAATCCACCTCCATATTACGTTTTTTCAACTTCTCAACCACCAATTCCGGATTGGCAGCCACAAATTTTGCGTCTAACATCTTTTAAATCCTCCTAATATTAAGTTTAACATTACAATTTTTTATTTATTATTTACTACATTCTCTCTCTTTATATATTCCAACTTAATTTTATCAATAGTTTTTCCGCCAATGCCAAAATTTTTATCTGATACCTCTTTAATAGTGGTAACAAAAAATTCCTGCGGTACCTGCATAATTTCAGAAGCCGTTTCTGTAAGCCGCTTAATCAAAAGTTCCTTTTGTTCATCAGACAAAACACCACTTTCAACAGTAATATATGGCATTTTATACTCCTTTCAATTCAGATTACTACAACAAAAGCAAGCGCCCCAGTGCATTCACGTCCTCCACGTAATAATCCGCGCCGGCTGCCAGCAGGGCCTCCTTGCTGCCAACGCCCCAGCCCACGCCAATCGCCTGCATACCTGCCGCCTTGCCGCAGGCAATATCCACCGGGGCGTCGCCCACAAAGGCCGACTGCGCCGCTTGCTCAGTCCGGTCCATCTCTGCCAGCGCCAACAGGGCCGGCTCAGGGTCAGGCTTATGCTTTTCGCTGGCTTCCACCCCAAAA
>Ga0073906_1003056_pt1 | contig 20032 bp, 17 predicted proteins | sample Inofromicrocosms_FD_65485 | JGI IMG/M metagenome (GOLD analysis project Ga0073906, IMG submission 65485) | Mouse cecum microbial communities from Vienna, Austria - Inoculum for glucosamine and mucus D2O microcosms | ecosystem: Host-associated > Mammals > Digestive system > Large intestine >...
ATGTACGGCTCAAACGCCAGCTTGAAGAAAAGGAGATGGCAGTCGAACTGTTAAAAAAAGCAAAAGAATTCGAAAGGATGTGAGGTTTGGAAAACAACGCTTTGAATCGAAATACATGGCGATTCAATATTTTACCGAAAACATCGACCTTATCAGAAACAGCTAACTACACTATAGCAGGTTTTCCGGTTGACAAAATTACAGGTGGAGCGTATAATCCGATGTATAAGGATTCCGGGAAGGTTATTCTGGCTAAAAGTGGCAAAGATGAGCAACCTCTATGTATGTATTATTTCGATGCAACGGGTGGTGAAAGCGGAGCCCCTATATATAACTCATCATATAAAGTTGTAGGTATGCATGAGTATGAAAAAAAGATTTATCTTATAATTATGGTGTAAAATTTACAAGTTCAATAATAAGTTTCCTGCTTCGAGATAGCCAATAGTTTCGCTGTCTTAAGAGGGCATCAGCTATGGTGCCCTCTTAACTTCATAATGAAAGGGGCTGAACAGATGCAAAAGAAAATGAGAATTGCCTGCCTGGCAGCCGGGGGTATGCTTCTGCTGGGCCATCCGGTTTACGGTGCGGAGGAGCTGCGGAAGGATATAACCAAACCGGTGGCGGATTCTTTCATCAGTCTGGCGTTTACCGGCGCTGGGAAAAAGGCGGTGCAGCCGGAACCGTCCCAGTCACCGGCGCAGACCTCATCGTCTGTAGGGCCGAAGGCGGACGAGGCGGAAAATCCCTACACCAGTACCAGCAGCGGCTCCTATGAAAGCCTCCAGGAGACGGATATCCCGGAAACTGCAAAGAAATTAAAGGAGGAGATTTCCCTTTCTCAGCCCATCCACCTGCTGGACCGGAACGGGAATCCGGTGATTAACGCAAATATTCACTGTTCCCGCACCGTAGAGCAGGCGGACGGGAAGGTCTACCGGAGGGCGGGCCCCTATTTTGCCTGGAGCAATTACCAGGGCCTGACCAATCTGCCCGTTTCCGCCGGGTACGAGGAAATCTCCATTTATGTAAAGCTTCCCCATATGAAAACCGCCGATAACCGGCCGGCGGAGGCGGTGTTTTCCATACCGGTTTCCCGGCTGAATGCGTCCCAAACGCTCACCCTTCAGTTAAAGAAGGATTACATCCAAAGGGAAGAGTATAAAAGCTTTCGGATTTATGTCTGCGACCGGCAGGGGGTTCCCCAGCCGGATTACTGGTTCCGGGCGGAACCGGCGGATTCATCGGGGGCCAGGACGCAGGCGGGGATGATAGATACCTCCGGCCTGGGCTATACCAATGCCGGGGGCTGGCTGGAAACGTGCCTGGACTTTGAAGCGGGAAATTACACGCTGTATTCGTATTCCAGAGAATCCATTCTGGCGAGGATGTTTTATGGAGAACATGAAATCCGGCGGGAATTTACGGTGACAGAGCAGAAGGAAACCACCTATGTTTTGGTGGTGGTAGTGTGAACGAAAAAGGGATGTGAAGAAATTTTGCTTCTTCCAGCCCTCTATTTTTAGGTCAGGTAAAAACCCCCTTGACTCTGACACAATGGTATACGCTACAATAGCTTTGGGCCCAAAAAACACACATATATGTGGGAGTACGAACATGATCAAAATCGGAGATTTTTCCAAGCTGTCCAGAATCAGCATCCGTATGCTGCGGCACTATGCTGAAACGGGGCTGCTCGCCCCGGAGAAGATTGACCCTTTCACCGGGTACCGCTATTACAGCGAGGCGCAGCTTCCCATCGCCAACCGCATTACGGCTTTAAAGGATATGGGGTTTGGACTGGCCGCCATTGGGGAAATCCTGGCGCAGAACCCCGAACTTTATACCTTTTTTTCTGTCCACACTTATATACTAACACCATATGCAGCCAGCCGAACTCATTGGTTTCAATGCTCCCTGCGATCTCCGTCACCGACCAGGAAGGAGAACGGGCGCTTTGGTGAATGGGGGGCTGGGGCTGTTCCTCCGCCATCCGGCGGGCCAGAAGAACGGCGCTTTCCAGATAGGCCAGCAGGTTGGTGAGCTGCCGCCCCTTCTCGGCGGCGCTTAATAGCTCGCCCTCTGCATTGGCTTTGCGGAGCAGCTCCCGAAGGCTGGCGATTTCTTTTTTCGTGGGCATGGGGAAACCTCCCTTCAGTTATTTTCCTGCTGCCAGGCCAGCATCTGTGCCTCCAGATCGGCCCGGCTGGTGGTGATCCAGTCGTATTCCAACTGGGTGGATTGGAAGACTACCGAAATGCGGTTGTGCCCGGCGCAGAGCAGCCCTTCCCCTCGCTTGCTGCGGATGACCTGCATCATCTCCTCGTTGGAAAGGCCCATAACCTCCTTGACCCGAACCGCCTCTTCCTCCTCCAAGGGAAGGACAACTTTAATGTGGGAGTTGTTGAGGATGGCCCTGCCGAACTTGCCATTCTCCAGAGCAAAAAAGTCGTTAAGGTCCTGGGTAGCCCCGATCACAGCCGCACCGAAGGCCCGATAGGTCTTGAAGCATTCCAGCACGAACTCCGCCGCCTAGGGGTTGGAGGACGCCCCGATGAGGGCCCACAGCTCGTCCAGAATCAGGGCTTTTTTCTTGACGCGGGATTCCTTGCACTTCTCGGTGCAGAAGTCGGTGGCAGTAAAGGTGCCGGCTGCCAGCAGGTCCTTGCCGATTTCTGAGGTGTCAATCACCACGAACTGGTTATCTAAGTCCACATTGGTGGCCTGCCCCAGCCGCTTGGCGGAGCCGGTGACAAAATTTGTATTTTTGGCTGATTTCTCTCAAGCTCCCGGCCCCTGATAAATACTCTTCAACCGCCTGCCGTTTCATCTCCGGCGGATATACACGGTTTCGCTCATACGACAAAAAAATGCTGCTCCTTCTACTTCAGCTATCCACCTGCGGAGTGTTTCTTTGCCCACTCCTGCTTTCTGGCTTGCTGCGCTGATGCTGATTTCTCCTGCCTGCCATCTGTGCACTATATCAACTTTCTCTTCGGGCCTTATTTCTCTTTTTCTACTCATAATTATGCTCCCTTCCATGGGGATAGTTTTATTTTTTCTCTGTCTCTCATAAAGGGAGCATATCATTTAAGGCGATTATCTTTTTTTGTATTTCTATGTGACGGCTCTGACAACATATATAGTATCTGTTTGACAGCAACCGACGAATTACTTCCCCTGATTCAGTGATTATTTGACATATTCAGGGGTGAAAAGTTGAATTTAGCATGAAAAGAAAAACAGCCAACAAACAGCCCAACAAAGCCATTTCTTGACCGTATTTCCGATGGAGACGCACGGGCTCGAACCGTGGACCTCTTGCGTGTGAAGCAAGCGCTCTGACCAGCTGAGCTACGCCTCCGTATAAAGTTGTTTGACACGATAGGCTTGTCCATCTCTTCAGCCAGCGAAGAGATGGACAACTGCCTTGGTGGAGACGAAGAGGATCGAACTCTCGACCTTACGGATGCGAACCGTACGCTCTCCCAGCTGAGCTACGCCCCCGAAATCAGTGCATATCTATTATAGCAATTTTTCAAAAAAAAGCAACCCCTTTTTGAAAATTTTCTCAAAAGGGGCTGCTTTTTGCCTGTTTTGGGCAATGCGGAGAGATTCCGCATTGCGCTGGCGCTATCTTCCCCCAAACAGGGAGGACAGCCGCCCGGCAACGGTATTGAGCCGCCCGATGGCCTCATTGAAGGAATCCACATCCAAGTCCTCTAGGTTCTTTAACGCCTGTCCCACATTTTCGGTCATTTCCGTCATGTTCTTTTCGCTGTTGCTAATTAATTGGTCAGTATTGTTCATCAGCCCCTCCAGGTCCAGGCTGATTAAGTTCTCCGCCAGCACCTCCAGGTCTGCCATGACCACGTTGGCACGATTGGACAGGCTTTTTAGCTCCTGTCCAACGGCCTTTACCTTGGGGATGATACTGACAGCTCCCGCTATCAGTACGACCAACAGCACGCCGGTCAGCCGCTGCCAGAAAAGCTGTTTTTTCATTAGGCGGAGCAGCTGGGCATCTGATGAGGCGTTGGATTGTATGTTGCTCATGGTATTTACTCTCCTTTTCGTTGCAGAATGCTCTTCCCTTTGTTATAGAGGAGAAAAGTTAGTTTGCTTTTTGTCGAACCATGTGTTATGATAATATTGTGGTTCTGCCATAAACGGTAGGCGGTTGGCCCCTTGCAGGGGGCCATTCCCGCTTGGGAATATTTCTTTGGCCCCCTTACATAACGAAAGGGGGCTGTGCTATGACAACAAATGAAGTTTTAACTCTTTGTTTGGTGATCATCGGTATCTGTGGCTTGTTCATAGATATTTACAAAAAGAAATAATCGTCGTACCCCCTCTAAAAGTGCGACGATATATTTCTAAACATCTTTAGCAGGGGTCCAACCGTCTACTGGCAGGACCACCTTTTATGCCTTTATTATACCGGATGCCCTTCCCTTTGTCAACCAAAAATTTTCTTGCTAATTGTCGAATCATGTGTTATCATAATACTGTGGTTCTGCCATAAACGGTAGGCGGTTGGCCCCCCTGCAGGGGGCCGCTTGTAATGAGCGTTTCTTTGCCCCCTTACATATGAAAGGGGGAATGTTTCATGACTTTAACTGAAGTATTACAGCTTCTGCTATTGATCGTAAACCTCTGTGGCGTTTTCGTCCAGATTTCAAAGAAATAATCGCCGCTACTCCTGAGAAAAGTTCGGCGATTATTCTCTAACTTTTAGCAGGGGTCCAACCGTCTACTGGCAGGACCACCTTTTATGTCTTTATTATACCCGACGCATTCCTCTTTGTCAACACAATTTTCCTTGCTGCTTCTCGTTTTTGATATGTCATAAAAAGGTCCGGACAGGCGGATGCCTGCCCGGACACAAATGTACTTGGAAAATAGATATTGATTAGCTGATCAGAGCAAGGGCGCGGCCCAAAGCGTCGTTCTGAGCCTTCAGATACTCATCCAGGTGGTACTGGGAGTAACCGGCAATGTAAGCATCCCACTGATCAATGGGGGTAGTGCCGGTAATAAACTTCTGGAGCTGCTCGTCGGAGTAGGTCTTGAGGTCAGCCTCATAACGGGTGACAATATCCTGCTCCGCGTCGTTAAAGCGGATGGCCTTGGTCAGGTCGTCACGGATATAACCGCCCTCCTCGTACAGCTTAGCAGCATTTACAACCTCTGTAAACTCACGGTTGGTGGGCAGGTAGATACCATTGCACTCCAAACGGGACATTCTGGTGATGTTGCCCTTTACGCGCTCTTCCTGGGGCAGGGTGTTGGCGTCCAGGGGCTCCTGGTACTCAGGAATGGTCTGGTACTCGCCGTTGGCGTCCTTGGTGAAGGAAACGCCCTCAATACCGTAGTTGAGCAGTTCATAGCCTTCGTCGGAGAAGGAGTAGTTGAGCATTTCCATAATACGGTCAACCTTTTCCTCGGAAGCCTTGGTGAAGATTGCCAGAGCATCTCTCAGACGGGGATAGTGAATGGTGGTCTGGCCCTTGGTGGTGCCGTCGGGGGACAAGGGGGAGATGGCCTTATACCATTTGCCGGTAACACCCAGGTTTGCCCACTCGTTGATTGCCCATTTAATACGGGAGGAAGCATTGTCGTGGGTCATGAACACGCCGTCATTCAGGACCTTCTCCTGCCATGCAGCGGTATCGGAGGTCGGGAATTCGGGGTCAATCAAGCCCTCGGTATACAACTGGTTCAACCAGATGACAACATCCTTCATGCGCTCGTCGGCGCTGCCGAACTTGACGACATTGTCGGTGTCAACAAAGGCGTACTGGGGAACACCGCTCCAGCCCTCGCACAGACGCTGAATCAGACCGGCGGTCTTCATTCTGGTCATGTAGGGGGTCAGCTTGGGGTCTTTCTCCTTGGCTGTTTTCAGCAGCTCGTAGCATTCTTCCTTGGTCATGTTGTCCTTGACGGTGATGCCCCAATCTTCCAGAAGGTCGCCGCGGACCATCAGAACATCACCGACCTTCTGCTCAGACAGGTTGGAGAGAATCTGAATCTTGCCGGTGTCCTGGTTGGCGGACAGAGCGTAAACATAGGGATCGTCATAGAAGTACTTTTCCAAATTGGGGTATTTGCCTTTGATAAAGTCGTCCAGCTCCCACCAAGCGTCTTTATACTTGTTCAGTTTGGTCCAGCTGCCCTGTACCACTACGTCGGGAATATCGCCGGAAGCCATAGTAATGTTAAATACAGATTCCTCATCGGTGGCAGGAACGTTGTACCAATCCCACTTGACACCGAATTTCTCTTCATACATCTTGTCGAGCATCCAGCCTCCTTCAGGAATATCCTCAAGGGCAGAGGAAGCGTGCATAGGGAAGTAACCGGTAATGGTAAGTACTTCTCTCTTTTCTTCCGGTGCAGAGGGACTTTCAGCCTGAGAGCTGGAGCCGCCGGTGGAAGAAGAGCCGCCGGGAGCGGCAGAAGAACTGCTGGAGCTGTTGGAGCCGGAGCAGGCTGCCAGAGAAACCAGCATTGCCGCGGCAGTCATAACTGACAGCGCACGAGTAAGCTTGTTCATAGTGAATATCCTCCTGTTTTTGAAATGTTGAATTTATATTAAACAGCGGGACAATCCGCGCCGTTTAACAGCTGTAAACTAACCCTTGATGGAGCCGACCATGGTGCCCTTTACAAAGTACTTCTGGATAAAGGGATAGACGCAGAGAATCGGGATGACCGCAACCATAATAACGGCATACTTGATGGTTTCCGCAATCAGGTTGGTGGAGTCCTCAATGGTGGTTCCGACATTATTGGCAAGAAGATCGTTGACCTGGTTTTGCAGAACAATCTGGCGGAGCACCAGCTGAAGGGGATACTTCTCGGAATCCCGCAGGTAGATCATGGCGCCGAACCAGCTGTTCCAATGGCTCACCGCATAGAACATGCCGATGGTCATAATGGACGGAATGGAAAGGGGCAGGATGATTTTAACCAGAATCTGCAAGTCGCTGCATCCGTCAATGGTGGCGGCCTCCTCCAATGCATCCGGGATACCTTGGAAGAAGGTACGCATGATAATCATATTCATGGTGGAGAGCGCGCCTGGCAGAATCAGAGCCCACATGGAATCGTAAAGCCCCAGGCCCCTGACAACCAGGAAGTTAGGAATCAGACCGCCGGAGAAAATCATGGTAACAGCAATGAAAAAGGTAAAGATATTTTTACCATAAAAATCCGGACGGGACAGGGGGTATGCTCCCAACATTGTAATAATCAAGTTGACAGCAGTGCCAACTACAGTATACAAAATGGTATTCCGGTATCCCTGCCACACCACCTTATAGCCCAGAACCGCTTTATAGGCGTTGACGTTAAAGCCCTTTGGGAGCAGCGTAACCTGACCGGCGGAAACATAGGCGTTCCCGCTGAGGGAGGCGGACAAAACAAAGATAAAGGGATAGAGCATCACGATGCTCAGACAGATCATAAAAAGAATGTTAAAAACCTCGAAGACACGCCTTGACATAGCCTTTTGGATCATCGTTTCCGTCCTCCTTTCTTACCACAAGCTGGTATCGCTGTATTTTTTAGCGATTGCGTTTGTAGTGGTCAACAAAATCAACGCGATAATGGAGTTAAACAGGCCGACTGCCGTTGAGAAGCTGTAGTCCGCTTCTACCAGGCCGCGCCGGTACACATAGGAGGAGATAACGTCGGAGGTCTCATAGATAGCGGGATTGTACAGAAGAATGATCATATCGGAGCTGACCGACAGAAGGTCGCCCACGCGGAAGATCAGCATAATGACAATGGTGTTGGCGATGCCGGGCAGGGTGATGTGCCAGGTCTGGCGCAGCCGTCCGCCGCCGTCGATGATGCAGGCTTCGTACAGCTCCGAATCAATGCCGGTTAAGGCGGCCAGATAAATGATGGAGCCCCAGCCGACGCCCTTCCAGATATTCATTAAGGTAAAAATCGTTCGAAAATATTTGGGGTCGTTGAGGAAATATGTACGGGTACCGCCCAAAGCCTCAATCATATTGTTGATCATGCCATTGCCGGGGGAGAGGAACTGCACCAGCATACTGGCAATAACCACAGAAGAAACGAAGTGGGGCAGATAACTGATGGTTTGAGTGACCTTCTTAAACTTGCCGTCCTTCAGCTCGTTGAGCAGTAGGGCGAGAATAATAGGCGCGGGAAATCCGAAAATCAAACCGTAAAAGCTGATGAGAAAGGTATTGCGGATCAACCGCCCGAAATAAGGGGTTGTAAAAAAGGCCTCAAAATGTTTAAACCCCACCCACGGGCTGGCCCAGATACCTTTAAAGGCATTGTAATCTTTAAAAGCAATGACAATACCCGCCATAGGCGCATAGTGGAATACAATATAGTACACAATCACAGGCAGAAACATGACATACAGCAGGGCGCTTTTTTTCAGCTTCCTGAGTACGGATTGGCCTTTACCCGGCACGGGCGCCGCCGCGGTCAAACTGGGAGAGTTGTTTTTAGATGGCATCTTATCTACACTCCTTTGTTGAATTAGGATATAAAAGGATGCATTCCGGACAGGGAACGCATCAAAAGCGCACAGCACAAAAAGCACAATCAATCACATAAATGATATATTATTTTATACATCACTTGTACCAAATTCATTACATTTACAATAACACATTTTTTATGATTTGTCAATTATGTCTGAGAAATAAACTGTTTTTTTAACTTGTGTATACAATGTGACCAAAAATCATGTGATTGATTTGTCTATATATAGATACAATATAAATTTTGGACCCACATGTGGGAACCAACCCATACACAACATAAACGCAGCGAAAAAAAGATTGTATGTTCTTTTTTGCTGCCGCCTGCCGGATGGTTTATGCGCATTTTTTGACGTTTTTTTAATTGGTTTTCAGGGAAGGAAATGGACAGAAGTTCCATTTATTTTTCTGTTTATCAGGAATAACCTGCATTTACATTCCAAACAGTCCGGAGCAGCTTATAGCAATTTTTGACGATTTTTATTTTTTCCCTTTCTGGAATCCGCTCCAAAGGGAAATATTTTCAGCCTCATGTTGGCTTTTGACATTTTCGTTTGGATTTTGAGAAGGGGGCAGGCACTTTTGGCTGCTCCCGATATTGGCAAACAAATAAAGCATTCATTTGTCCATTCCCCTTTTACCCGATATTCACAAAAAATTTTTGCGCAGCCCCCTTTTTTGGGGGTGAACGGGCGCGGCGGAGCAGAGGGCGCATATCAATGTATTAAGAATTTCCTGATTTTTCCAGAAATCCGTTATCGTCTTTTTTCACAAAAAAACTGTGAAATGGGGAATGATTGTTGCTCTATAAAATACAGTTGACTTTTCAGGAAATACACTTTATAATATGTCTTGTTCACATAAAACCGTCTTCTTATATTTAAAAGAATACGACGGCAACCGAAACGATTCAGGAGGTAATTCAAATGCCAAGAGTATACAACTTTTCCGCCGGTCCCTCTATGCTGCCGGAGGAGGTTCTGCGCACAGCCGCAAACGAGATGCTGGAATACGGCCAGTCCGGCCAGTCGGTCATGGAGATGAGCCACCGCAGCAAGGAGTACCAGGCAATCATCGATCGATGCGAGGAGCTGTTCCGCCAGGTGCTCTCCATCCCCGCCAATTACAAGGTGCTGTTCCTCCAGGGGGGCGCGTCCTCCCAGTTCGCCATGATTCCCCTGAACCTGATGAACCAATCCGGCAAGGCGGATTTTGTCCTCACCGGCCAGTGGGCCACCAAGGCTTATCAGGAGGCCCAGAAGTACGGGGAGTGCCATGTTGTGGCCTCCAGCAAGGATAAGACCTTCTCCTATATCCCGGAGCTGGACCCCGCCGCCTTCACCAAGGACGCGGACTACTTCCATATCTGCTACAACAACACCATCTACGGCACCCGCTTCCATGACCTGCCCGATACCGGCAGCGTCCCCCTGGTGGCGGATCTGTCCTCCTGCATCCTCAGCGAGCCCCTGGACGTGACCAAATTCGGGATGATCTACGCCGGGGCCCAGAAGAACATGGGGCCCGCCGGGCTGACCGTCGTTGTCATCCGGGAGGACCTCATCGGCAATGCCCGCGAAAGCTGCCCCACCATGTTCAACTACCAGATTCACGCGGACAACGGTTCCATGTACAACACCCCGCCCACCTATGCCATCTACATCTTCAAGCTGGTGCTGGAGTGGCTCATCGGCCTGGGCGGCCTGGAAAAGATGAAGGAAATCAATGAGCGGAAGGCCGCCCTGCTGTACGCCTTCCTGGACCAGTCAAAGATGTTCCGGGGCACTGTGGAGAAAAAGGACCGCTCCCTGATGAACGTCCCCTTTGTCACCGGCGACACGGAGCTGGACGCCAAATTCGTCAAGGAGGCTGCCGCCGAAGGGTTCATCAACCTGAAGGGACACCGCACTGTGGGCGGAATGCGGGCCTCCATCTACAACGCCATGCCGGTGGAAGGCGTGGAGAAGCTGGTGGCCTTCATGAAAGACTTTGAGGAGAGAAACCGCTGATTTTCTGACACGGAGAAAGGATGTCGTCCAATATGTTTCAAATTCTTACATTAAATAATATCTCCCCCTGCGGGCTGGAGCTGTTCACCGGCAGCTATGTCCACGGCGAAAAGCAGGAGAACCCCGACGGGATTCTGGTCCGCTCCGCCGCCATGCAGGATATGGCGCTGCCCGCCTCGGTAAAGGCCATCGCCAGGGCCGGGGTGGGGGTGAACAACATCCCGGTGGAGGCTTGCGCCGACAAGGGGATTATTGTCTTCAACACCCCCGGCGCCAACGCCAACGCCGTCAAGGAGCTGACCATCGCCGGACTGCTGCTGGGCAGCCGGAAGGTGGCCGAGGGCATCCAGTGGGCCGCCTCCCTTTCGGGCAAGGAGGACCTCTCCAAGCTGGTGGAAAAGGGCAAGGCCCAGTTCGCCGGGCCGGAAATCCACGGAAAATCCCTGGGGGTGATAGGGCTGGGGGCCATCGGCATCCAGGTGGCCAATACCGCCGTTTCCCTGGGGATGGAGGTGTACGGGTATGACCCCTATGTCTCCGTCGATGCGGCGTGGCGGCTTTCGCGGGCCATTCGCCGGGCACAGGATATCAAGGACATTTTCGCCAACTGCGATTACATCACCATCCACGTTCCCTATATGCCCGCCACCAAGCACATGATTGACGCGGAGGCGTTCGCTGCTATGAAGGACGGGGTCCGTCTGGTAAACTTTGCCAGAGGGGAGCTGGTGGACAACGCCGCCGCCCTGGAGGCCCTGAAGAGCGGCAAGCTGGCCGCCTATGTGCTGGACTTTCCGGCCCAGGAGCTGATGGGGGTCCCCGGCGTGACCATGCTGCCCCATCTGGGGGCATCCACCCCGGAGTCGGAGGACAACTGCGCCAGAATGGCGGTTTCCCAGCTGATGGATTTCCTGGAAAACGGGAACATCCACAATTCGGTCAATTATCCGGACGTGTCCATGGCCCGCAGCGGCGGGGCCAGGTTTGGGGTCTGCCACAAAAACATTCACGGCAGGCTGACCCAGATCACCAATGTTTTTGCCAAGGAGCAGATTAACATTGAGAACATGACCAACAAATCCCGCGGGGAATACGCCTATACGCTGATCGACTGCTCCGCCCCCTCGGAGACAGTTGCCAGGGAGCTGGAGGCGATTGACGGGGTTATTCGGGTGTTCAGCTTCTGAAATGGATGTCAGCCCAGAGCTTCCGCTCCGGGCTGAGCTCGTCCATGACCGGCTTGATGTATTCCTGAAAATGGAAAATACTATCAATTTTTCTGCTAAATTATGCAAGTTCTCCTGTTTTTATCCAATTTGTACAGATTTAGGTATCAGGTTTTTCTAAATCCGAGAGTTTTTTCTGGAAATGTTTATTGTAAAATGGTTACAAAAATGTTAAAATGGTTACGGGTACTCATGTGGTAAATTTGATTTTAGGGAGGTGTATTGTTTCAGACAAAGGAGCGTCTGAAGCATAACGAGTCATGAGTCTTAAAAAATCATTCCTTTCTCTTGTGATGGCTGCTATTCTGGTAGCCAGCACCGCGACAGTTTCCGTGTCGGCGCGGGAGGCACAGAGAATTCCGATGCCTGCTTCCAGGACTTCGTCCTCCGACGAGGCCAAGATCGCTGTACGGATTCCTTTCCAGCAGTCCGCCGCTTCTGAGGATGCCCTAAGGACGGCCACCAGAATTCCTTTTGGCAAAGAGGTAGCTGCTGAAGAAGAAACGAGAACGGCCGCCAGAATTCCTTTCGGCAAAGAAGCTGCTGCTGAGGAAGCCGCCAGAACAGCCGCTAGAATTCCCTTCGCTAAGGAAGCTGCTGCTGAGGAAGCTTCCAGAACAGCCAGCAGAATTCCATTTGCTAGGGAAGCCGCTGCTGAGGAGGCCACCAGAACAGCTACCAGAATTCCTTTCGCTAAGGAAGCTGCTGCTGAGGAAGCTTCCAGAACAGCCGCCAGGATTCCTTTTGCTAAGGAAGCTGTTGAGGAGGCCACCAGAACAGCCGCTAGAATTCCCTTCGCTAAGGAAGCTGCTGCTGAGGAAGCTTCCAGAACAGCCGCCAGGATTCCTTTTGCTAAGGAAGCTGTTGAGGAGGTCACCAGAACAGCCGCTAGAATTCCTTTCGCTAAGGAAGCTGCTGCTGAGGAAGCCACCAGAACAGCCGCTAGAATTCCCTTCGCTAAGGAAGCTGCTGCTGAGGAAGCCACCAGAACAGCCGCTAGAATTCCCTTCGCTAAGGAAGCTGCTGCTGAGGAAGCTTCCAGAACAGCCGCCAGAATTCCTTTCGCTAAGGAAGCTGTTGAAGAAGCCACCAGAACAGCCGCTAGAATTCCCTTCGCTAAGGAAGCCGCTGCTGAGGAAGCTTCCAGAACAGCCGCCAGAATTCCCTTCGCTAAGGAAGCCGCTGCTGAGGAAGCTTCCAGAACAGCCGCCAGAATTCCCTTCGCTAAGGAAGCTGCTGCTGAGGAAGCTTCCAGGACCGCCGCTAGAATTCCCTTTGGCAAAGAGGCTGCTGCTGAAGAAGCAGTGAGAACTGCCACCAGAATTCCTTTCGGGAAAGAAGCTGCCGCTGAAGAAGCCGCAAAAATTGCTTCCCGCATTCCCTTCCCGCAGGACGCTGAGCCGGAAGCAACTTCCACCCGCACTGCTTTTACCGTTTATATCAACAATTAAGCAGACGGACAAAATGATTTCCCGGATTTAAACCAAACACATAACCACCAATACCACATTTCTGAGAAACCCTTGCATTTTCTGCGGGGCCGGAGTTATGCTCCATACTTCCCGCATGAACGCATCCTTTCATTCGCCCATGAAGGTATTTGCCCCGTTTGACAGTCAAACGGAGGATATCTTCGTGGAATACATCTCCTTCGTAATTTCCCTTCCGCTAAAACGCGGACGGCTTTACAGAGAAAGGGCCTCTGCCCGGAGCGCATAAGACGCTTGCGGACAGGGCCCTTTCTTTTTTGTTGTGTTGTTTCAGTAGGCCACCAGCTCAAACTCTCCAAAGCCTTCAACGCCAAAGGGGTTTTTCAGCCCCTCCGCCACAGGGTAAAAGCTGCCCCAATGCCTCCAGGCTGGGTTGCCGCAGCATTTGTACAGATTCCCCCGGATGGTCTTTCCCGCCTCAAAGGAGAACTCCGGCCAGATGCGGGCCAGCGTCTCATAGGGAATCAGGGCCTGTCCGCCCCAGTACTCCCCCTGAAGGTCCTCCCCGTGGATGGGAACCGCCTCCGCTGCCTCGTCATCCCGCCACACAAGAGCATCATTTTCCCAGAGGGAGAACTCCTCCAGCCCCTTTTCGCCGATGGAAAGGGAAAAGTATTTCCTCCCGTCCACCGAAAACCCGGCGCGGATACGGCTCTGGGGGGAGACCGTTACCTCAAAGGAGATAAGCTGTAAATAAAAGCCCTCCTGCCCGAAAAAGAGCCTCCCCTGGGAAAAGGGACGGTAATCCTCCGGAACGGGGTGGTGGAAGCAGGTAATGCCCGCCGCCGGGAGGCTGTCATAGACAGGATGGCCTGTGGAGACCGAAATTTTAAAACCCATATAAACCGCCTTTCTGTTGGTTGATACCATTACTATACCATATTTTGCCCGGCTTTTCTATTTCCTTTTGCGGCAAAAAGGTAAAATTTTAAATACGGCGGCGTTCGTCTGTGTAACAGGCAGCAGAGGAAAAATCCGATCAACTTAAAAAAGCGTCAAAATATTGTTTCTTGTAACCCCTGTTTATTTATGATATGATGATACTGCGGTAAAAGAAGCTTTTTCCGGCATTGCCCGGTTCTGAGGCGTTATCATACATATTATTGCGGAAACGGAGGCCCCCTATGGACGAAGCACAGAAAGCATCCCAATTTCTGGATTCCCTGAAAGCAAACCTCTCCCAGGTGATGGTGGGCAAGGAGCAGGCGGTGGATATGCTGCTCACCGCCCTTATCTGCGGCGGACACGTCCTCATCGAGGACCTGCCCGGCCTGGGCAAAACCACATTGGCGCGGGCCTTGGCAAAATCCTTAAGCTGTTCCTTTAAACGGATACAGTTCACCCCCGACGTTCTCCCCTCCGATGTCACCGGCTTTACGGTCTACAACCTTTCCACCGGGGAAAAGGAGGTGCGCTTCGGCGCGGTTATGGCCCAGATGGTGCTGGCGGACGAGATCAACCGCACCAGCCCCAAAACCCAGTCCAGCCTGCTGGAGGTGATGCAGGAGCATCAGGTGACGGTGGACGGCGTGACCTATCCCCTGCCGGAGCCGTTTATGGTGCTGGCCACCCAGAACCCCTCGGAGCTCACCGGAACTTATCCCCTCCCCGAAGCCCAGCTGGACCGCTTTCTGCTGAAAATCTCCATGGGATACCCCTCCCGCGAGGAGGAGTACGCCATCCTTTCCCGCCACAAACAGACCGCCGCCGGGCAGGGAACCAGGGTGGAGGAGCTGTCCCCGGTGGGTACGGCGGAGGACGTGCTCTCCCTGCGCCGCTTTTTCCGGCAGATGAAGTGCTCCGACGGAATCCTGAATTATATCGTTCAGATTGTCCAGCGCAGCCGCACCAACGAGCAGATTGCTTTGGGCATCAGCCCGCGGGGCTCTATCGCCCTGATGGAGGCATCCATGGCCCATGCCCTTTTGAAGGGCAGGGAATATGTCATCCCCGACGATGTCAAGGAGATGGTCGCGCCGGTGCTGGCCCACCGCCTCCGCCTGAATTTCCAGGCCAGCATGAACAACCGCACCGCCCAGGATGTGGTCAGGGAGATGGCGGCGTCTGTGCCGGTTCCGGGGGCGTCACGATGAAGGGCGCGGGCATTTTCTCCGAGATGAAGCGCCTGCGCGTCCCCTATGTGATAACCATGGCCATCAGCCTGCTGGCGGGCCTGCTCACAGGGCTGCGGGCGTGCTTTTTGCTCTTTTACACGCAGCTTTTTCTGCTGCTGTTCTGCGCCGTGGTCATTGTGTACACCATTGCATCCTTCGCCTATCTGCAAACCGTCAGCCAGGATAAGGCGGTCAAGGGGGATGTGATCCGCCTCCACCTGGAGATACACAACGAAAAGCCCTATCCCTTTACCATGATGCAGGTGCATATCAGTGCGGTGTCCAGCCGGGAGAATCAGGTTCTCCCCTTCCACCTGGCCCCCAAGGCCTCCATCGTCTTTGAACTGCCCATAGAGTGCAGCTGGCGGGGGGAGACCGGCGTGGGCATGAGCATGGTAGAACTCCGGGATATGTTCGGCCTGCTGCACATCTCCTTTCCCCTGAGCTTTCTCCCCTATTACCGTCCCCGGCGGCTCACCATATTCCCCAAGGCCGACGCCCTCTCCCTGACCATGACCGGGACGCCCCGCCGCCTGCAAACCCAGGGGATGCTGACCCAGCCCTCCGATTCGGGCAGCGATCTCTATGGCCTCCAGGAGTACCGCCCCGGCGATACTGAGCGGCAGATACACTGGAAGGTTTCGGCGGCCCACAACGCCCTGTATACCAAGCGGTACGAGCGGGAGGCCCGCCCCCAGTGCGTCATCCTGATGGATGATTTTATGCCCCATGCCGGGGAGGAGGGGAAGATTGCCGCCGACCTGCTGTGCTGCGCCGCTGCCACCCTGTCCCGCTGGGCGCTGTCCCATCAGAACCGGGTGAATCTCCGGGCGGGGTCCCCCCATATCCCCGCAGTACAGGGGGAGAACCTTTCGGATTATGGGGTTGTTCAGCAGTGGCTTGCCCTGTTGCCCTTTGAAGGGGTCCGGGGAATGCCTGAACAGAGCATGGACCTGCCCGCCTCCGAGGGAGTCAGGGACCTTCCGGTCTACCTGCTCACCGCCTGCCCGGATGCCCTGTCCGGCGTGATGAAGGAAATACTTCGGCGGGGCGCAAGGGTGGTCTGTGTCTGGGCCCAGATGTCCGGTACCTCGTCCTTTTCCTTCCCGGACGGGGTGCTGGACATCCCCCTGGAGCCCGGCTGTGATATCGGCGTCAGATTGGGGGAACAGCTATGAATCGGTTTCGGCAGTGGCTTGCCCGGCATCCCTCTCTATGGGAAATTGCCATCGACCTGCTGGCGGCGTGGTTTTTTGCCTCCGGCTGGCTGATTGCCCTCTGCGGCGGATGGAGTGCCCTTTCCGCTGGCATGGCCGCCGGACGGGCCGTGGCCTTTGGCCTTGCAGGGGTACTGATTGCCTTTTTGCTCTCCCGGAAATGGTGGATATGCCCCGGCCTGGCCGCCCTGGGCGGTCTGGCGCTGTGGGGCCTTTCCCACACCCGGCGGTGGGAGTCCCTTGCCGCCCTTTTTCAGGATTACGTCGGCTGGTGGACAGCCGGATTTCCCCAGGGCGGGGACATTCCGTACCATATCCAATGGGTACAACTTCTGCTGGCCGTCGGGGTGGGGGCGGCAGCGGTGCTGGTGATGCGCCGGGTGTTCTCCTTTCTGCTTCTATTGGCAGTTAGTACCGGGGCCGTTGTTTCCGCCGCCCTTTTTCCGGCGGAGGTTTTTTCCGGCTTTGCCCTCTGCCTGGCGCTGGTGCTGATGGGGCTGATTATCGTCCTGCCCCGCGTCTATTCCCGCTATCTCCGAACCCGCGGTGTGCAGGGGATTTCCACCGGGGAAGGGGACGCCGCCAACCGCGCCGCCCTTCAACTGCTGGCAGTTCCGGCGGCACTGGTCTGCGTGGGGCTGGCCTTCTGGATGGTGCCGGAGGATACCTCGGACTGGCGTTCTGAATCCCTGGTCCACTTTATCTGGGACATGGGGGACCTGCTGCGCCTTTCGGCAGGGCAGTCGGAGGGTTACTGGGAGTTTCAGCTATCCGGGGCAGGCTATCAGAACTCCTCCGGCCGGTTAGGGGGGCCGGTGGAGCTTTCCGACGACATCCGTCACTTTGAAATCAAGTCCGAGATTCCGGTGCTGCTGCGGGGCAGCGTCCAAGACTTCTACACCGGAAGGGGCTGGAACGACTCCGGCGACAACGGACGGTTCCGCCTGGAAAGCCCTATGTGGAGCGGAAGGAGAAGGGATGTTTTCGGCCTCAGCCTGCCCAAGGGCAGGCGGGCGGAGGAGCTGTACCGGCGGCTGACCCGTGAGGTCTCCTTTGTCATCCATCCCAGGAACTACCAGTACTGCGCCCTTTTTACAGCCGGGCGGCTGGAGGACGTGTCCTTTTCCACCGGCGGGGAGGACATTTATTTCAACAATCAGGGGGAGGTTTTCACCAGGGGATACATCTCCGGGAGCTATCAGGTATCGGGGCGGGAGCTGCTGCCCCGCAGTCCCGAAGTGGATCAGCAGATGCTCATGCTGGAGCGGCTGGCTCTGGAAAATAACCAGGCCGGCGCAAAGGATCTGGAGGAAATCTCCCGGCAGTATCTCCAGCTCCCGGACGCCCTGCCCCAGAGCGTCTATGATACGGCGCGGGAGATTACCAAGGACTGCGCCACCCCTTACCAGAAGGCCGCCGCCCTCTGCGACTGGCTGGCCCGAAACTGCACCTACACCCTCTCTCCCCAAACGCCGCCGGAGGAAAGGGACTTTGTGGACTATTTTCTGGAAACGCGGGAGGGCTACTGCGTCTATTATGCCTCCGCCATGACAGTGATGGCCCGCTGCGCCGGAGTGCCCTCCCGGTTTGTCTCTGGCTTTGGGATGCGTCAGGGGGAAAACGCCAACTGGTACTACACCTCTGACGCGACGGCCCACGCCTGGACGGAAATCTATCTCCAGAACATCGGCTGGATTGCTCTTGACCCGTTAGGGTGGAACCCCAGTCCCACGGACCGTCCCGATGAGGAGGACACCGCCCCGCCTGTATACCCTGAACTCCCGGAGGAGGATGAAGAGGAAGAGATGGATGAAATCCTTCCCATAGAACCGGTGGAAAAGCCTTGCAAGGCTGCTGTGTGGCCGTTTGTGCTGGCAGTTCTTCTGCTGGGGATTAGTGGGGGCATCTGGGTGATTTACTGCGCACCAGAATGGGCATGGACCCCAAAGAGGCTGAAAAATCGCCTGCCCGGCTCTGGACGGAGGGCGGAGGCGATATACCTGGACCTGATGCGGCAGCTTGCCCTGCTGGGATATGTCCCGGAGACAGGGGAGACGGACTACGAGTTTGCCCAGAGGATTGATGAGCGGCTGCGCGTTGAGGCGCTGGAGAAGCCCATGTACCGGGCGGCGGAAGCGGTGGTGGGGCTGCGGTTCGGGGAGATTCCCCCAGAGGAGGCACAGTTGGACGGCATGGAGCGCTACCACCAGGAGCTGGAGCGAATGGTGAAGCGAAAGACGGGCAGGCTCGCCTATTTCTGGCGCAGGGGGATACCATGCGTGTGGGGAGCGGTCTCCGGATTATTAACAAAACGTTCGAATTTTTAATTGTAGAAGGGATTACATTTTTGGCTAAAACAAAGGCAGCGCTTTTTGAGATCGCTGCCTTTGTTTTTTGGGGCCACTTTTTTACAGCCCCTTGTGTTCTGTTAATCCACCGTATTTTCCCCTGTCAATCAAAGGCATGATTACCCGTGATACTTTACTGGCCAGACCCCTTCGGGCTGAATCTCCCCAAAGAGGGCCCCTGCCGTCACCTTGATGTTTTCTGGCGACGTAGCAAAGGTGATGACCACACATTTGGCATTATGGGGGATAGAGATTTCCTCATAAGGCGTGTTGGTGACAACAACGACCTTTTTCCCCGCGGCGGAGGCTTTTTCAATCAACTCCTCAATCGCCTCCCTGTTGCAAAGCTTGCCGCGGATAAAATAATTGGTCACAACGACGGTGTCGAATTCATCCGCTCTTTCAAACACTGTCTGCTGGTCCTTTTCATCCCAGGTGTAGTCCGTCTCCTGGTAGACCGTGTTTGGATTATACTTCAGGCAGTTCTCATACAGAATCCCGGAGTGCCACTGGAAGCTGTTGTACGCCTTTACCTTCTGCTCCACAACGAGAATTTTTTCGTCCTTCTTCAAGGGCAGCCAGCCCTCCTTGTCCCGTCCCACCAGAACAGAGCGCCTTGCCGCCTGTTTTGCCAGATTGACGATTGCCTTATCCTGAATGACCGCTTCCGGGATTTCCTCGTGGTTGTTGTGGTCAAAGAAAAGCCCATAACGGTATTTCAGGTCCAGAATCCGGTAAACCTTTTTGTCCAGCTCCTCCTGGGAGATGCGCCCGCTTTCCACAAAGGAGCGGATGGCGGCGATGGTTTCCTCCACCAGTTCGTTTTCCGCTTTCATCAGAACCAGGTCAGCGCCGGCCTCCAGGGACATGGCGCAGGCGTTGGCCACGCCGTAGCGGGTTGCCACCGCGCCCATGGTCATGCTGTCGGTGGTAATCACCCCGTCGAAGCCCAGCTCCTCCCGCAGCAGTCCGGTGAGGATGGGTTTGGAGACAGTGGAGATGTTGTCGGGGTCAAAGGCCGGGAAGATGCTGTGGGCAATCATGATGGAGGGCAGTAGGTCCTTTTCAATCAGCCGCTTGTAGGGGAGCAATTC
>Ga0073906_1003065_pt1 | contig 19984 bp, 24 predicted proteins | sample Inofromicrocosms_FD_65485 | JGI IMG/M metagenome (GOLD analysis project Ga0073906, IMG submission 65485) | Mouse cecum microbial communities from Vienna, Austria - Inoculum for glucosamine and mucus D2O microcosms | ecosystem: Host-associated > Mammals > Digestive system > Large intestine >...
AAGAATTAATAAGAGATAACCCTGCTGGACAAGGAAAACAACAAACTCCAATTATATTGATTAGGAAAAAATGAAATTTAGGGACGTTCGAAAAATTTCACTTTTGAAACAAGGAGTATTTATGAAAAGAATTATAATAGTTATTGTTTTAGTGGTTGCTCTATTATTTGTTGTTAAAGAAGATCATAGCAAAACTAAAGAAATACAAATTGAAAAGAAAAATGTTATTGCAAATGAAATACAATTTGATGAGAAAAGTAAAGAAAATGATGATTGGAGACTTGTTTTAGTAAATTATGAAAACGCCTTGCCAAAGGACTTTGCTCCAGAACTTAGCGATATAGATAAAACGAGAAAATTTGATTCAAGAGCAATAGAATATTTGATGCAAATGCTTGAAGATATAAAGTCACAAGGATATAGAAATATATGGCCACAATCTACATATAGAAGTGTTGCAAGACAAGAAGAGATATTTAATAAAAAAGTGAATTCGTATATGAGTATGGGAAAAACAAAAGAAGAGGCAGAAATTTTAACTCTTCAAAAAATTAACAAACCAGGAACAAGTGAGCATAATTTAGGACTAGCAGTAGATTTTAATAATGTTGATTATAATTTTGAAAAGTCAAAAGAATATAAATGGTTAACGGAAAATGCTGAAAACTATGGATTTATACTTAGATATCCAAGAGAGAAAAAAGATATAACAAAAGTTGATTGTGAACCATGGCATTGGAGATATGTAGGTGAAGAACATGCAAAAAAAATGAATGAACTTAATATGTGTTTAGAAGAATATGTAGAATATTTGAAACAAAATTAAAAATAAAAGTAATTAGGACGCTCAAAAAAATAAAATTTTTGAGCGTCTAATGTCTTTTATTCCAAAAAGTGAAATTTTTGGAGAGTCCCTAAATTTCATTGATAATTGTTTACTTTTTTGATAATATATAATTTGAAAATACTAGAAGTATTAAAAGGTGCAACTTGAGGTAGCAAAGAAAATTTAAGTTGCAAACAATAGTTGGTAGAAAAAATATCTATGCAACTTTAAAATTGAATATAGGAGGTGTATAGATATGAGTTTTAATGAAAACTTACAAATATTAAGAAAAAAGAATAATATGTCACAAGAAAAATTGGCAGAAAAACTTGAGGTATCAAGGCAAGCAGTTTCAAAATGGGAAAGTGGAAGTGGCTATCCAGAAACAGATAAATTAATTTCTATTTGTGAAATATTTGAATGTAGTATTGATGAAATATTGAAAGGAAAGATTTCAGAAAATACTAATGAAGATAAAGCAAAATATGAAAAGCTAATGAATAGATTTAGTAAAGGTATGGCTTTAGCTGTTGGGCTTATATTAGTTGGTGTAACAATTTTTTTGTACTTTGCAGGGTTTGAGGAAAGATATTCTATAATTGGTCTTGTAATATTATTGCTTTTTGTATTAATGGCTGTTCCAATATTTATAATATTAGGAATGGAGCAAGAAAATTATAAAAAGAAGAATACTCGGACTTCCAAATATGTATACAGAAGAGGAAATTGAAAAATTTAATTCTAAATTTGCAAAAGCTATTGCTTTGGGAGTTGGACTAAATATATTAGGAGCAATACAATTAATTTTCTTATATGGAATGGAAATTTTTAATGATGAAAGCACAATACCAGTAGTTATTTTATTAGCGTTAACAACAATTGCTGTTCCAATATATATTTATTATGGAATTCAAAAATCTAAATACAATATTGAGTTATATAATAAAATGGCGTCAAAAGAACCAGATGATAAAGTAGGAAAAATTTGTGGTATTATAATGCTAATTGCAACAATAATTTTCTTTTGCTTAGGAGCATTTAGAAGTTTATGGAATGTTGCATGGATTGTATATCCAATAGGTGGTTTGATATGTGGGATTGTTTCTATAATACTTGAAAAAGATTAGCTTAAAAGCTAATCTTTTTTGCATAAAAGTAAATTTCTTGAAGAAAATAAACTTATGAGAAAAAAAGTTTTTATTAAAAATCCTGAAATTTTTCAAGGTGAAAAATTTCTAAATACAAGCAAAAATTATTTTGAAGGTTGGTATTTCAAATGCAATAACAGTGAAGAAGGAATTTCGTTTATTCCAGGGATAAATATAGAAGAAAACAGTAAGAAATCTTTTATACAAGTAATTACAAATAAAGAATCTTATTTTGTAAATTATAATATTAATGATTTTAAATTTAAAGACAAACCTTTTGAAATTCAAATTGGAAAAAATGCTTTTTCTAAAAGTGGTATGAATATAAATATTGAAGATAATTCTAAAAAACTAGTAATCAAAGGAAATGTTAGATTTTCAAATAGAATAAACATTGAAACTAGTTTACTAAATCCTAATATAATGGGACCATTTTCTTATATTCCTTTTATGGAATGCAATCACGCAATACTTTGTATGAAAAATACTACAAATGGCACTATTAATATTAATGATAAAATAATAGATTTAGATAATAGTACTGGATATATTGAAAAAGATTGGGGATGTTCTTTTCCTAAAAGATATATTTGGTGTCAAGGAAATAATTTTTCTAAAAAAAATATTAGTTTTATGCTTGCAATTGCAGACATTCCTTTTGGTTTATTTGATTTTAGAGGAATTATTTGTGATATAATAATAGATAAAAATGAATATAGGTTTGCAACATATAATAATGCAAAGATTTTAGAATATATTATAAAAGATGATACTGTAATTATAAATTTAAAAAAGAAAAATTATTATTTGAATTTAAAAATAATTTATGATAAAGGAAATAAATTATCTGCACCAGTAAAAGGAAAAATGTCAAAAGATATTTTTGAGAGTATTTCATCAATAATTCAAGTAACTCTAATAAAAGATAATAAAATTATTTTTGATGATACAAGTAAAAATTGTGGGTTAGAAATAGTTAAAAATTAAATTTAAAACTTGACAAAAGTATGAAATCGTACTAGAATATAAAAGTATGATTTCATACTTTTATTATGTTTTTGGGAGGGATTATGAAAGATATAATCAATAGAAAATGGGCAATTATAACTCAAATAAATAGAGAATTTGATGAGCTTTATCATAAAATAGCAGTACATTATAATTTATCAGATAGTTGCTTTTGGGTTTTGTATATATTATATGAAGCAAAGAGACCTTTAAGTCAAAAAGAGATTTGTGATTATTGGTGTTATAACAAGCAAACTATTAATTCTGCCATAAAAAATTTAGAAAATATTGGATATATAAATAAAGGTTATGAAGAAAATAATAAAATGAATAAAAAAATTGGTTTAACTTCATCAGGTTTGAAAATAGCAGAAAAAAGTGTAAAAAAAGTAATAGAAATAGAAGATAGAGCATTTATATCAGTAGATGAAAAGTACTTAGATACAATAATAGAATTAATGCAGAAACCACTTATGGCTTTTAAACATGAAGTTAATAAAGTTATCAAATAAAAGGAGGTTGCTAGATGAATAAAATTATAACAATAAGTAGAGAGTTTGGAAGTGGAGGAAAGGAAGTTGGTAAAAGATTATCAGATGAGTTAGAAATGGCTTATTATGATGAAGAAATTATAACTAAGCTTGCAAAAGAAACTGGAATGTCTGAAGAATATATCAAAAATATTTCTGAAAAAGGAATATATCCTCAAAATTTTAATTTTGGAAGAACATTTGCAAGATTTGGTGTACTTCAAAGCAATCAAACTGAAATATTAGTAAAACAACAAGAAATAATTAAAAAAATTGCTGAAAAAGGAAGTTGTATTATTGTTGGTAGAGGAGCAGATGTTATTTTAAGAGATTATAATACATTAAATATATTTGTTTACAGTGATATGGAATCCAAAATTAATCGTTGCAGAATAAAAGCACCAGAAAATGAAAATTTAAGTGAAAAAGAATTAGAGAAAAAAATTGTACAAGTAGATAAAAACAGAAAGAAATTTCATGAACTAATATCAAACTTAGAATGGGGTGATAAAAGAAATTATCATCTTTGTATAAATACAGCAGGGCTTGAAATAAAAGAAGTAATTCCTGCACTTAGTGAATATATAAGAGAATGGTTTAGGAGGAAAATATAAAAATGAAAATACAATTATCAGAACATTTTACATATAAAAAATTAATAAAATTTACAATACCAACTATTATAATGATGATATTTACATCAATTTATGGAGTTGTAGATGGAATCTTTGTATCAAATTGTGTTGGATCAGAACCTTTTGCAGCTTTAAATTTGATTTATCCTGCATTAATGGTTTTAGGAACTATTGGATTCATGATTGGTACTGGAGGTAGTGCTTTAGTCTCTAAAACAATGGGAGAAGGAGATAAGAAAAAAGCAAATGAATATTTTTCAATGTTAATATATTTGTTAATAATCATAAGTATTATATTTACAGTTTTAGGAGTGATATTTATAAAACCAATAGCAAAACTTTTAGGAGCTGATGAAAGTATGCTTGCAGATTGTATAATTTATGGTAGAACTTTAATGTTTTTTCTAGTTCCATTTGCTTTGCAGAATTCTTTTCAAAGTTTTCTAATTGTTGCAGAAAAACCTACTTTTGGTTTAATAGTTTCTATAGCAGCAGGAGTTACTAATATGATATTAGATTTCATTTTTGTATATGTTTTGAAAATGGGACTATTTGGAGCAGCTCTTGCAACAGGAATAAGTCAAGTTGTTGGTGCAGTTATTCCATTAGTTTATTTTATAAAAAATAGTAATAATACACTAAAACTAACAAAAGCAAAATTTGATTTAAAAGCAATTTTGCAAACTTGTGCAAATGGTTCATCAGAAATGTTAACAAACTTATCTATGTCACTTGTTACTATATTATATAATATGCAACTTATGAAATATGCAGGATCTGACGGAGTTGTGGCTTATGGAATTATAATGTATGTAAGCTTTATATTTGTAGGAACATATTTAGGATATTCAATTGGCACAGCACCTATTATTGGATACCATTATGGAGCTGGAAATAAAGCAGAATTAAAATGTTTGCTAAAGAGAAGTTTAATATTAATTGGAATAACAGCTATAGTTATGACTGGACTTGCGGAAATCTTATCAGAAATATTAGCATCAATATTTGTTAGTTATGATATAGAATTATTAGAAATGACAACAATAGCAATACGCTTCTTTTCATTATCTTTCATAGTTAGTGGATTTAATATTTTTGCTTCATCATTTTTTACAGCTTTAAATAATGGATTTGTTTCAGCAACAATATCATTTTTAAGAACTTTAGTATTTCAAGTTGCTGCAATAATTATATTACCATTACTTTTTGGAATAAATGGGATTTGGTTTGCTGTTGTAATAGCAGAAATCTTAGCATTGATTGTAAGTATAGCATTTTTAATTTGTAATAGAAAAAAATATAAATATGCATAGAAAAAAGGAGACCTTCAAGTGGCCTCCTTTTTTCTCTAAAAGTATTAAATTATTTTTGAATTCTTGAAATTATAGTTTCAAAAATATCATCTAAATTTCCTACTGCCGTAAAACCTGCTGAGTAGCTATGTCCACCACCTTTGATAAATTTTCCTTCAGCCACAAGCTCATTACAGATTGCATTTAAATCTACATTAGAATTTAAAGCACGTGTAGAACCTTTCCATTGTCCTTTATCATTCATTATGACAAAAATTAAAAAATCATATTTTATAGACTTTTGAATTTCTGCAATAATAGATTTATGATTTACAGTATTCAAATTTCTTTCAGAAATCAATAAATCTTCCTGCATCAAGTAAGTACAGAAGATTGAGCCAGTGAAAAATCCTCTATCTTTAGCAATTTCGGCAAGATTTATAGTACGCTTGCTTGGAGATGTGAGCTTGTGTATGATGAAGTCTATATCTGCACCAAATTCAAGCAAACTTTTGATAATCTCTTTACCAGTATTGCTTGTGTTTAATGTTAAATTGTTTGTGTCAGAAATTAAACCAGTTGCAATACATGTAAGAAAGTTCTTGCTGGTAGAGTTAAAATTTTCGTAAATAATGCAAGTGCAAGAAGGAGCGTTATGATTAATAATACCATAATTAAAAGGAATTGTAGTTTCATCATGATGATCGAAACAGATAATACAATCAGAACGATTTAAAATATCTTCACCTTCAAGTAAATGTATGCAAGCAACATCAACAACAACTACCACATCATATCTCTCTTTTGAAGGGCATGCCTTTAAGTACTCGATTCCTGGAATAAATGAGAAATCATCAAGAAATTCAGGAATAATAACCTCAATATTATCTTCCTGTTTTCCAGTACCAATAAGATGCCAAAAGATAGCTAAGCTACTGGAAATTGCATCTCCATCAGGCCGTGTGTGGGTAATAATTGCAAAAGTTTCTGCTGTAGAAAATACATTGGACAAGTTTTCAGTTGAAATAGTATCCATATAAAAGACCTCCTTTAAGTTTTTCGGGTAACATAATAACATGAAAAGATAGAATTGTAAAGTGGAAATTAAGGTTACGTGATAGATTTCATTTTTAAGAAAGTATTAAGAAAAAAATTTTGCAATAAATGCTATAATTTTATTTGAAAAGGTAAATATAATTATAGGAGATATTTAATTAATGAAACTTTGCAATTTGTACTCTAGGACTTGTTTGTTTAATAATGATTTTGATAGTTTGTAATCTTTAAGGAGGAGTATTCTTGATTTTAAATTCAATTATTTTGGCTATTATATATGTATGCATTTATTTGATATTTTTAAGAAGTAAAAAGAAAACACAAATCTTAAAAATATCAATGATGTATTTTTATTTATGTGCAGTGCTTTTTGTTACAATACTTCCAATCGATTTTACTTTAGATTTTAAATGGGAATATCATAGTTCTATTAAAGTTACTTATATACATTTCAAACCATTTAATGATTTAATTATGGGATATAGAGGAGCTGTAAGGCAAATAATTTTAAATATAATAATGACAATTCCTTTTGGATTTTTATGTTGTGTTTTAAAAAAGAATAGCACATTTATAGGAGTTGTATTAAAAACATTTTGTTTGAGTTTTACAATAGAATTTTTCCAATTAATTATGACCATATTCTTATTGCATCATAGAAGCTGTGATGTAACAGATTTAATTACAAATGTAATTGGAGGAATAATAGGATTTATATTGTATAAATTAATTAGATGGATTTTTAATAAGAAAGGAATTATAGTGCTATGGACGAAAAAGAAAAGATGTTAGCAGGTGAACTTTATGATGCAAATTATAATGAAGATTTAATGAAAGAGAGGCTTATAGCGAAAGATAAGTGCTTTGAATATAATAATATAAAACCTTCTAAAATAGAAGAAAGAACAGAAATTATGAAACAAATATTAGGAAAAACAGGAAATCAATTTTTGATTGAACAACCTTTTATTTGTGATTATGGTTATAATATAGAAATTGGAGAAAATTTTTATTCAAACCATAACTTAGTTATACTAGATGCAAATAAAGTTAAATTTGGGGATAATGTTTTTATAGCACCAAATTGTGGTTTTTATACAGCAGGACATCCTTTAGATTATGAAACAAGGAATAAAGGATTAGAATATGCAAAACCAATAGAAGTTGGAAATAACGTATGGATTGGAGGAAATGTGGTTGTTCTTCCAGGAGTTACAATAGGAGATAATGTTGTAATTGGTGCTGGAAGTATAGTTACAAAAGATATTCCATCAAATTCAGTAGCTGTTGGAAATCCTTGTAAGGTAATAAAAGAATTATGAAATTTTTCGAGTGTTCCTAAATTTCACTTGTAATTTTAATAAAAATGTTATATAATATTATCTAATATTTTAAGAAGGAGAAAATATGGATAAAATAATTGGTTTTATTGGAAGTGGAAATATGGCAAATGCAATGGTTGGTGGAATTATAAATGCAAATTTAGTTCCATCTATTAATGTTGTTTGTTCAGATCACTCAATGGCTAAATTAGAAAATATGCATAAACGTTATGGAATTACAATTGCAACTAATAACTCTGAAGTTGCAAGTAAATCTGACATTTTAATTTTATCTGTAAAACCACAATTTTATCCAGAAGTAATAAATGAAATAAAAGACCAAGTAAAAGAAAATACTATTGTTGTTAGTATTGCTGCTGGTCAAAAAATTGAGAGTATAAAAAATCTATTTGGAAAAGAAATCAAAATAGTTCGTGCAATGCCGAATACACCTGCTTTAGTAGCAGAAGGTATGGCGGCTTTAAGCCCATGCCCCATGATGCTACCCGAAGAACTAGATTTGATTTGTAATATTTTTAATAGTTTTGGAAAATGTGAAGTAGTATCTGAAAAACTAATGGATGTTGTAACGGGCTTAAGTGGTTCATCTCCTGCATTTATTTTTATGATAATTGAAGCTATGGCAGATGGAGCAGTACTTGAAGGAATGCCAAGAGATAAAGCATATAAGTTTGCTGCACAAACAGTTTTAGGTTCGGCAAAAATGGTGCTAGAAACAGGAAAGCATCCAGCAGAACTTAAAGATATGGTTTGCTCACCAGGTGGAACAACAATTGAAGGAGTATCTGTTTTAGAAGAAAATGGCTTACGAGCAAGTATGATAAATGCGGTTAGAACAGCTACTAAGAAGTCTAAAGATTTGTCAAAATAAAAATATATTAGAATCAAACTAGGGAATTGGGTTTTAAATACTCAATTCCCTTTTTGTATATAGGAGGAAAGAAATGAAAGATTATTGGGAAAAAATTAAAAGTAAGAAAAGAATTGTTATTAAAGTTGGCTCATCCACTTTAACTTACAAAGAAACAGGAAATTTAAATTATACTAAATTAGAAAAATTAGTTAGAGCAATTAGTGATTTAAAAAATAGTGGTAAAGAAGTAATATTAGTTTCATCTGGAGCAGTTGCAGTTGGAAGAGAAACGCTAAAAATTGGGAGAAGACCAAAAACAATGGCAGAAAAGCAGGCATGTGCAGCAATTGGACAGGGAAAATTAATTATGAATTACTATAAGCTATTTGCAGAATATGGATTAGTTGCATCACAAGTATTAATGACAAGATATAGCTTAGATCATCAAAAATCATATAATAATTTACAAAACACTTTTCAAGAATTATTAAATTATGGATCAATTCCTATAGTAAATGAAAATGATGCCATTGCAACAGATGAAATTGAATTTGGAGAAAATGATACATTGTCATCAATAGTTACAGCTATTACAGAGTCGGATTTATTAATTTTATTAACAGATACAGATGGATTATATACAGATGATCCTTTTCAAAATAAAGATGCAAAATTAATTGATATTGTAACTTCAGAAATAAATGATATTCAGAAAGTTGCAAAAAAATCTAGTGATAGTGATGTTGGGACTGGTGGAATGTATACAAAAGTATTGGCTGGAAAAATAGTAAATCCTCTAGGAATTGATATGATAATAGCTAATGGTAAAAATCCTAATATATTAAACAAAATTGTAAGTGGTGAAAAACATGGAACATTATTTGTTGGAAGAAAAACAGCTGAAGATAATATTAGACAATATTTGCTTTCAAAAATTGAAAAATAAAGGAGATTGAAAAATGGAAAATTTAGAAGAAATAGGAAAAAGAGTAAAAAATAGCACAAAAATATTAAATAATATGGGAAATATAGAAAAAAATATTATTTTGAGAAAAGTTGCAGAAGAAATTATAAAATCGCAAAAAGAAATATTAATTGCAAATGAAAAAGATATAGAAAATGCAATAAAAAATAGCATGAAAGAAAGTTTAATAGATAGATTAAAATTAGATGAAAAAAGAATTATAGCAATGTCAGATGGATTAATAAAGATAACAGATTTAGAAGATCCAATTGGAGAGATAATTGAAGGAAAGAGAGTGAAAAATGGATTAGAAATTTTGAAAAAGAGAGTTCCTCTAGGAGTTATTGCAATTATTTACGAGTCAAGGCCAAATGTTACATTAGATGCATTTGGATTATGTTTCAAAACAGGAAATGCAGTTATTTTACGAGGAGGAAAAGATGCAATAAATACAAATATTGCTATTATTAAAGTTATTAGAAGCGTTTTGAAAGAATCGAAAATATCAGAAGACTGTGTGTATTTAATAGAAGATACAAGTAGAGAAAAAAGCCAAGAACTTATGAGATTAAATAAATATGTTGATGTATTAATTCCAAGAGGTGGAGCTGGACTTATTAAAACAGTTGTTGAAAATAGTACAATACCAGTAATTGAAACTGGAACTGGAAATTGTCATATATATGTAGATGAATTTGCAGATTTTGAAATGGCTCTTTCAATTATTGAAAACGCTAAAACGCAAAGAACTGGTGTATGTAATGCTTGCGAATCTTTAGTTATTCATAAAGCTATTGCAAAAGAATTTATTCCATTAGTAGCTCAAAGATTATCAAATAAAAATGTAGAAATTAGAGGAGATGAAGATTCTTGTAATATTTCTGATAAAATAATTAAAGCAACAGAAAGTGATTGGGGTGAAGAATATTTAGATTTAATTATATCTGTAAAAACAGTAAATAATATTGATGAAGCAATTGAGCATATTAGTAATTATAGTACAAAACATTCAGAAAGTATTATTACTAGTAATTATGAAAATGCAGAGAAGTTTTTAAACGAAATAGATAGCAGTTGTGTGTATGTAAATGCTTCTACAAGATTTACTGATGGAGGAGAATTTGGTTTTGGGGCTGAAATTGGAATTAGTACACAAAAGTTACATGCTAGAGGTCCAATGGGGTTAAAAGAACTAACTACTACTAAATATGTAATTCGTGGAAATGGTCAAATTAGATGAAATAAAAGGACGCTCGAAAAATTTCATATTGACAAAGAAATAAAAAAATAGTATCATTGTATTATGCAAGTAATACAATGATAAAAAGGAGAAAATTGTGGATTATATTTTTGATAATGAAAGACCAATTTACATACAACTAGTTGAAAAACTAAGGATTGAGATTGTTTCTGAAAAGCTAAAACAAGGAGAAAGATTACCTTCAGTAAGAGAGCTAGCACTTATTGCAAGAGTTAATCCTAATACAATGCAAAAAGCATTGGTAGAGTTAGAAAATGAAGGTTTAGTTTATACAGAAAGAACAAATGGAAAATTTGTAACAACAAATAAAGAATTGATTGATAAAATAAAAAAAGAATTGGCAGAAGAAAAAATAATCAATTTTTTAAATGATATGGAAAATATAGGTATAACTCATAATGACGCAATAAGATACTTGCAAGAATTAGGAGGAAATAAATAATGGAATTACTAGAATGTAAACGCCTATGTAAAGAATTTGATGGCAAAAAAATTCTAAAAGATATTAATTTAACAATTCCTAAAGGAAAAATTATAGGACTTTTGGGAAAAAATGGTGCTGGAAAAAGTACATTTATTAAATTAGTAAATGATTTATTAACACCTACAAGTGGAGAAATCTTAATTAATGGAAAAAAGCCAGGTGTAGACTCAAAAGAAATTATAGCTTATTTGCCAGAAAGAACATATTTAGATAAAGAAATGACCATAAAACAAGCTATAAATTATTTTGAAGAGTTCTATTCAAATTTTAATTCTGAAAAAGCTAAAAAATTGTTAAAAGATTTGAATTTAGATATAAATACAAAAATTGCTAAAATGTCAAAAGGTATGCAAGAAAAATTACAATTAATTCTTGTAATGAGTAGAACAGCAGAACTATATATACTGGATGAACCTCTTGGAGGAGTTGATCCTGCAACAAGAGATTATATACTAGATACAATACTTTCTAATTTTAGTGATGGTGCAAGTGTAATAATTTCAACACATTTAATATCAGATATTGAAAGAATTTTAGATGAAGTAATTTTTATGAATAATGGCGAAATAGCATTAACTTCATCAGCAGATGAATTAAGAAATAGTGAGAAGTCATCAATAGATGATATTTTTAGGAGGTATTTTAAATGTTAGGAAAATTATTAAAATATGATTTGAAATGGGTATATAAAGTTGTTAGTGTATTTTATATTTTATCTTTATTTTTTTCAGTAACAGGAAGACTTTTAAATAATATAGAAAACTCAGTAGTATTTTCAGCAATAACACAATTTACTTTTGGGTTTGCAATAGCAATGATGGCAAGTAGTTTAATAAATTGTTTAATGAGATTGTGGGCAAGATTTATCAGAAATTTATATAAGGATGAATCATATCTTACACATACTATCCCAGTAGAAAAGAAAACTATATTTTTATCAAAAGTACTTTCTGCTGGTATAACTGTATTTACTACTGCAATTGTTATAATAGTTTGTTTATTTATATGCTATTATTCAAAAGAAAATTTGCAAGTTCTTAAAAGCATGTTAGAAGTTACTGCATCAACTTATGATACAACTATTGTAAATTTATTATTGTTAATGGCTTTTGTATTCTTTTTAGAAGTTATGTTTATGATTTTAATAGGATATGTTGGAATAATATTAGGACATAAATCAAATAGAAATAAAATGGTAAAAACAATTTTAATAGGTTTTGCATTGTATATGTTAACACAATTCGTAACTTTAGGAGTAGTTTTTATATTTGGCTTATTTAATCAAAATGTTATGAATTTGGTTAATACAACAGATATTGTTAATATGGAAACGATAAAGCTAGTTATGACAGGTGGAATTGGATTATATGCTGTATACATTGCATTTTATTATTGGCTAGGAAAGAAAGCATTTCAAAAAGGTGTAAATGTGGAGTAAAGATAAAATTTAGAAAGATAGTTAGCATTGCTAACTATCTTTTTTAATGATATTATAACTTCAAAAGAAAGGATGGTAGCGATATGAAAAATAAAAATGTAACTTGGAAAATAACTCAAGGAATGTATGTATTAACGACAGAAAATGGTGGTTGTGTTGTTGATGCGGTATCACAAGTAAGTGCTGGAGATAACCCACTAATTTCAGTAGCAGTAATGAAGAAAAACTATACAAATGAATTATTAAAAAATAATACAAAATTTGCTATATCTATATTAAGCAACGATGTAAATCCGGAAATAATTAAGACTTTTGGATTTAATTCTGCAAGAGATATTAATAAATTTGAAAGAACAGAAACAATAAAAGTAGATGGTTTAGAAGTAATAAAAGATTCTATTGGATATATGATATGTGAAATTGTAGATAGTATCGATAATGATACACATACTTTATTTATAGGAAAATTGATAGAAGGAGATATTCTTGAAGAAAAAGAAACAATGAGCTATGCTTATTACCAAGAACATAAAGATGAATTCATAAAAACGAAAACAGAAAAAGGTGAAAATGCATGGATTTGTACTGTTTGTGGTTATATTTATTATGGAGATGAATTGCCAGATGATTTTAAATGCCCAATATGTCAAGTGGGAAAAGAGTTGTTTATAAAGAAAGAATAGGATTAACAAAGTTATCATAATAATGATAACTTTTATTTTTTATAAAACATGTGTTTACATAAGTTTACTTTTTCCTAAAAATATGATATAATATATAGGTAAAAATTTTTTCTTTTAGGAGGTAAACAATATGTTAGTTAAGGCAAGTGCAATCGATAGATTTGCAAGAGAGAATGAAGAAGTCAGAGATAGACGATTTGGTTTGCCGTACATCGGAAAGCGGTTTGATGGAGAAGAATTTAATCCAACAGTAGATAAAATTGCAAGAGCAATTGATTACTATGGATACGAGGTTCGAGATGAAAACATCGTAGAAAATCCTGACACCGACTTAGGAAGTGGCAATCCTGTATGTTTTAGACCTTTCCCGCTGGCAGTAGAAGCAATGATCGAATCTCTTCAGAAAGAACTCATGTATCGGTATCCATATACTGAGGGCGCTGATGAGATGAGAAAGAAACTGCTGGACTATGTAGAAAAAGAAGGGTTTATAAACACATCACCATATTCCTATGATGATATTGATGAGAAAGGGCTGTGTGTTCATAATATTACATTTAGTGTTTCAACATCGGTTCTGTTCAATCAAATCATCAGTGCAATCTCTAAGGAGGGAGATGTTGTTTTAGTAACAGGTCCCAATTATGGACTTTTCACCATCAGGATTGAAAGAGCTGGCGCAGAAGCAGAAGTTCTGCCATTAGAAAAGGAGGACAATTTCCTGGTAAATCCTGAGAAACTTGCAAACACCATTGATAAAATCAATTCCAGTTTACAGCAAGCATATCATCGGCGTAAGGGTTATGTACCAAGGGTAGTAGCATTTTTGAATGCAAATCCTAATAATCCAACTGGAAAGGTTATGGGAAAAAACGAATACGATCTTTTGTATCAGATTGCGGATGTTTGCGCTAAACGTGGCGTTTTCGTAATTGATGATCTTGTTTATCGTGATATTACGTACGACAAAGACAATGTTGCTCTTCCTATTGCAACAATTCCTGGAATGTTCAGGAATACGATTTCACTTTTTGGCTTATCTAAAAGTTACTCGATGGCATCTCTTCGAGCTGGTTTTGTGGTTGCAGATGAGCTAATTATACGTGCAATTATAAACAAAACTTTTCAAGAGATGGATTCTGCACCAGCACTTATCGGTGTTGCGCTTGGCGGGGCATTTAATGCAAGTGATAAGCGCTACAAGGTGTATGATGAATATTTCAAAGAACTCAGAGGAGAGTATGTTTACAGACTCAATCTGATAAAGGCACTCGTTAAAGGAATTGATGCGGTAGAGCCAATATACCGTAGCAGGATTGTTGATGTTGTAAGTAAAGCTGTTGGAAGTGATACTGCTAAGGTTTTGACTGGTCTTCCAATGGTAGATTTTCCTGAGAACTTGGAACCTGAATCTGGATTTTTTGCAATCTTAGATTTTACCAAGCTTAAAGGAATGAAATACTATGACAAGAAAAATAACATCAATATCGTTATAAGAGATGAGGAAGAATTGCTGAATTTCTTTTATGCAACTTCCAGAATCAGATTTTTGGTTGGCGAATCTATATCATGGCCATATGAAGATGAACTTGTTGGTCGGATAAATTATGCCATTGAAGAAGAAAAACTGATAAAAGCAATTCTGAACATGCACAATGCAATACTTCTGTTGGATCCAAATAAAGATGATTATGTAATTCGTAAGAATCGATACGAGGATCAGGAACAAATGGCACGCATAAAGGTAGATGGATGGAAAAATGCATATGATCGCATTATTTCGGCTAGCTATCTGAATGCTTTGAACTATGAAGAACAGACTGAAAGATATCAGGCAAGTTTTGAAGAGTACAAAGACTATGTATTTGTTGCAGTGCGTGGAGACGAAGTGCTTGGTTATTCTTGTTTCAATCCAACGCCTAATGTAGACAATTTCGATTCTGAACTTGTGAGCTTGTATATCAAGCCTACTGAAATTGGCAGAGGAATTGGAACAGAACTATTCATAGCAACCCGAAAACAGATGATTAAATTTGGAAAGAAAAACATGATAGTTTGGTGCTTGAGTGACAACGAAAATGCCATCAGATTTTATGAGAAACTTGGTGGTAAAGTAGTAAAAACAAAAGATGCACCAATTGGAGATCAGACATACAAAGAGTATGGATTCTATTTCCAGCTGAAATAAGAAATAATATTGTTTTACCAAAAAGGGCGGTCTGAATAGACCGCTCCTTTTTTGAAATTTAGGGACGCTCGAAAAATTTCACAATGCAACCAATAGGTTACAAATTTCAAACTAAGATTGATAGAAAAAAATTGCAATTAATTGTATAATAAATATAGATTATAAATACAAAGGAGGAATACGTATGGAATTAAATGAGAAGTTATATGAGTTAAGAAAGAAAAATAATTGGAGTCAAGAAGACTTAGCAGAAAGAATGGAAGTTTCAAGACAAACTATTTCAAAATGGGAAAGTGGTAAAACAATTCCAGAACTTAATAAATTAGTAAAAATTTCAGAAATATACGAAATAACTCTTGATGAATTAGTAAAAGAAACAACTTCAGAAGAAAATATTCCAAAAACAAAAATTAAAAAGAATAGGAAAAAAATTCTAATTATATTTTTGATAATATTTCTTCTTGTAGGAATATTATTTTCTATAAATATGATAAGAAGAATAAAAATTATATATGATATTTCAGATAAATATAAAAGCAATTTTTCATGTATTGGGGAAACGAAAAGTGGACATGTAAGTGAGAAAATTTCAAAAAGAGATATTAATAATATAACAGAAACTAATAAAGAATATTTGTACTATGTATCAGAAAAAGGAGAAAAATAGTATTTTATAATGCAGGAAACGAAGATGCATTTGTCTCAGAGGAACCTATTGAAGAGATTTATATAGATTTAAACAAAGAAATTAAAGATACAGTACGTCATTATAATGATGTAACAAAAATAAATTTAAAAGATGGAACACGTGAAATAATAAATGATTACGAATTAAATAGTCCAATAATAAAAGCAACAGGGTGTATGAATAATTATTATGGAATAATTTGTGCATATGATAAAGTATATCGTGACAAAGAAATAGCATTTGATTTTGGTAACAAATTTTTTGAAAAAGATGGCAATTATGGATGGAACAATGCTTCAATAAAAGGCATGATGCAAAGTATAGGAATGACATTTAATAATAAAAACTTTTTTATACACTTTGATTATTGTAAAGAAGATATAAAAGAACAACGAGAAATTGTTGATATTGTAATATCAAATGAGTTAAAACCAACAAGAGAAGAAGTGTTACCACCACAAGTCTAAAAAAGAACAAAAAAGCCGATAGTTAGCATTGCTAATTATCGGCTTTAATGATATAAATAATATAATTAAAATCTATAAAAGAGGAAATAAATATGTCTAATATTAACGATTACTTATTATGGAGGGGAGATATTGCCATAAGTAAAAAAATTAAATTTAATGAAATAGATAGTATGATTTTGGCAAGATTTTCGTATCTTTTATTTAGTAAAATTAATATTGCTCCAAAAGAAACAATTGCTTCTATTTCAGAAAGAATGAAAGACTTCAAAAACGAAGAGTTTCTTTATAATGGCGATAAAGAATTGGTTACATATTTAGGCCAAAGTAACCGTTTCAAAAATATGCTTGTAACAGATTATGTTGAAATAAATAGTAAAGAAAAAGAAAATCAATTCTCTGCTATTACAATACATATTTCTAGAAAAGAAATTTATATTTCATTTATGGGAACTGATAATACAATAAATGGGTGGAAAGAAGATTTTAATATGGCATTTATGGAAAATGTGCCATGCCAAATTGCTGGAAAAGAATATATAGAAAAAATTGCAAAGAAATATCGTTATAAGAAAATAAGAATAGGTGGACATTCAAAAGGCGGAAATGTTGCCATTTACTCAGCAATTACAGCAAATAAAAAAATTCAAAATAAAATTATAAAAATTTATAATTATGATGGACCAGGATTTAGTAAAAATACTATAAATCAATTTGAAAATAGTGAAATAATAAATAAAATAGAAAGTTATATTCCTCAAGAATCTGTAATTGGAAGACTTTTAAATCACAAAGAAAAAATGACAATAGTATTAAGTACTGAAAAAGGAATTTTGCAACATGATATTTATTCTTGGCAAGTATTAAAAGATGATTTAATTAGACTTGAAAAAAATACAGATATAAGTGAAAATATTGATAAAACACTAACAGATTGGTTAGAAACAACAACAATAAAACAAAGAAAGATATTTGTAGATGTAGTATTTGATTTGCTTTATTCAACAGATGCTAATACTTTTGGAGAAATTTATAAAAATTTACCTATAAATATTACAAAAATACTAAGAAAATATTCACAAATATCAACAGAAGACAAGAAAACTATAGCAAAAATGATTAAGATTATGATGACATGTTATATGAATATTATTAAAAAAAGAGAAAGTACTAAATCGAATAAAAAATATTTTATTAAGTTTAGAAAAAATAAAGTTTAGGAGAGAATTATGAAAAAAGAATTAAAGATTTTTATAATTGTTTTAAGTGTATTTTTACTATTTTTAATATATTATATAGGAATGATTACTAAGCATAGTACTGTATCTAACTATAATAATATTAATACTAAAAGTGATAACATGGAATTTAAAATGAATGCTGTTATTGTAAAAGTTGAAAATAAAATGTTATATGTTGTAAAAACAAATGCTACAAATGAATTAATCACTCTTGCTTTTACAGAAGATATTGGGTATAAAGAATATCAAGAAATAGAAATTTATTTTGACGGAATAATATTAGAAAGTTATCCTGCTCAACTAGGAAATGTTGGAAAAATTGAAATTATAAAAGATAAAAGTGATGTGGAAATACCTGAGGAAATATTAAAATTCTGTTATAGTTCTAGTGATAATGTTAATGTAGAAATTTTAGAATTAACCTGTAATGGAATAGAGTTAAATATTATAGATTCTAATAATATGGAATACAATTATTCACATAATTATAAGATTTATGAAAAAGTTAAGAATGAAAATTATCCAGAAGAAGGATATAAAATAGGAGAAGATACTGAAAATTCTACAGCAGGCTTTAGTGGAACAGGTTTAGAATATATTTGGAAAGAAAAAGATACAATTTCAGATATTCTAAGTAAAGATACTGAAATAGTTCAAGAAAATGATATGCAAAGAAAATTTGATTGGACAGATCTTTATGGAGAACTTGAAAACGGAGAATATGAGTTTGTTTTAGGAGACGATGATTCAATTGGAATAAAAATACCATTTAAAATAGATGAAGATAAAAATGTATCATATGATAATGTTCAATTCTTATATTAATAAAGGAGAAAAAATGTCTAGCATATTAGTTATAGAAGATGATGAAATGTTAAATGCAGGAATATGTTTTAATATTCAAAATAATAATTGGAAAGCATTAAGCACATATTGTATAAAAGATGCAAAAGAAATTATAAAACAAAATAAAATAGATTTAATTTTACTAGATGTAAATTTGCCAGATGGAAATGGTTTTGAATTTGCTAAAACAATTAAAGAGCAATATAATATTCCTTTTATATTTCTAACTGCACATAATTTAGATGAAGAAATTTTAGAAGGTTTTGAAATTCGGAGCAGATGATTATATAACAAAACCTTTTAATATAAAAATTGTATTAAAAAGAATCGGTGTTATTTTAAATAGAGGTAATAGAAATCAAGAGAATACTTTTAAAATTAGAGATTTAATTATTGATTTTGATAATAGAATGATTAAGAAAAATAATAATATTATTTATTTAACTCCAACTGAATTTGATTTATTAAATATTTTTATTAAAAATAAAAATATGATACTTACACGAGAAATATTACTTGAGAAATTATGGGACAATAAAGAAAATTTTGTAGATGAACATACATTAACTCTTAATATTAGTAGATTACGTTCAAAATTAGATGATAAAAATGATAAATATATAAAAACAATTTATGGTATAGGCTATAAGTTTTTAGAGGAGTAAAAATGTTACAAGTAATTATATTAATTATTTCTATAATGTTAATTTATTTATTTTTCAGACATAAATATTTAAAATTTACAAATAAAATTTTAAACAATATTGATAACTTTATAAATGGAAAATATGAAAAAGATAATATTAATAAAGAAACCTTAGATTCAAAAATAGATTCAAAATTATATAAGTTAAGTGAAGTAATTAAAGGAAAAACAGAAAATTCAAATAGAACAAAACTTGAAGTAGAACAGATGATATCTGATATTACTCATCAGGTAAAAACTCCAATTTCAAATATTAGAATGTATAGTGATACAATTATTAATAATGATTTACCAAAAGATAAAGAGAATGAATTTTTAAATATTATA
>Ga0073906_1003074_pt1 | contig 19948 bp, 13 predicted proteins | sample Inofromicrocosms_FD_65485 | JGI IMG/M metagenome (GOLD analysis project Ga0073906, IMG submission 65485) | Mouse cecum microbial communities from Vienna, Austria - Inoculum for glucosamine and mucus D2O microcosms | ecosystem: Host-associated > Mammals > Digestive system > Large intestine >...
GCACGCAATGGTGCATAAAGCCCTTAATGTTCCTACGGAACATTTTAAAACAGGGCTTAAGCACCAGCGGCTTCGTACAGCTTTTTCATGGAAGCACATTTGGATTTGCCAGCAATCTACACTTTGGTAATTTATAAAAATATTTTCTATATACACTCTTAACTAAATGACATTGCGCTGCGTAGCTCAAAGTGCCCATTTTACAGAATATTACTGGCATCTGGCACATGAAACCCGTCAACGCAATTTTACAATAAAACATAGAATAATAAAATAACTGTAAATGAGGGAAAATTATTCTGCTAGTCACTTATTAGCCAACATAATAATTATAGTTAAACATATATCCTATATAAAAAATATACCACTAACCTTCCGTTCGTCTAAATCAGCTTCTCCCTCCACCATAATTTATAGTTATAACAATAAATTGTTCTTCTGGAATTTTGATGGTAAACAGCAGGTTTCCAGTGTTCCTGCTAATATTATTCCATGACAGGGACACTTTAGCACCGCCGGCATTTAAGCCCATATATCCCATGAGGTTTTTGTGGGATATATGGGCTTTATGTGCCGCTGCGTGGGCTAACGTAGCGAAAGCGTGCCCTGTCATGAAATAATTTAGCGGAACACCAGAAACCCTGCGTCCGTCCACCAAGACCAGAATAAACACAAAATAACTATAAATTATCCCATTGACAGTTTTGTTTTTCAAGTTTATAATAAGTGTATTACATATGTAATATTTAGGAGGGATTTATTATGGCAGCTTTACCCCAGATTTCTGAAGCTGAGTTTGAGGTTATGAAAATTGTATGGAAATATGCACCTGTAAATACTAATGAGATAACAGAACATCTTACAAGGACTACTTCATGGAGTCCTAAGACAATACAGACTTTAATTAAACGCCTTGTTAATAAAGGTGCTCTTTCATATGAGAAACAAAGCCGTGTTTTTGTTTATACGCCTCTTGTAGATATGAACGAATATATAGGCCAGGAAAGCAGTTCTTTCCTTAACCGCTTTTATGATGGCAATATTTCCAAAATGCTTTCTGCCTATATTGAAAGTGATAAATTATCAGAAAATGAAATAGATACACTCCGCTCACTTTTAAATAACAAAGGAGAGAATTAATATGGCATTTTCCGCTATACACTTTTTTATATGTAATATATTTATCTCAGTTATTATTGGAATTATATTATCCGCCAGACGTACATTTTTAAAAAATTCCCCGCCCCGCCTTAAGTATAGTTTATGGTTTGTACTTCCTGTACTAATGGCTGCGCCGTTTGTTAAATTAAAAACGCCTGGCTTTTTACGTTTACTTGAGAAAATTTCTAATATAAAAAGTACTCTGGATAATGGTGGAAATTCTGGTATGCAGCCAGCTACAGGCAATTATCTTTCTGGCAGGACTGGATGGATAAATGATTTTACCATATCGAAGGAAAACAGTTTTTTACCGGTACTGGAAATTATCCTGGCATGTATATGGATATCCGGCATACTGGTTATGGTATTGTTTTTTATTAAAGGAGCAATAAAACTCTGCCATTTAAAACAATCTGCCATGCCATTGCAGAACCAGGAAGTTTATAAATTATACCTGGCATGTTTAAAGGAAGCTGGCATTAAACGCAAAATACCTGTATTTAGTACAGCTTTTTTAAAATCGCCTGTATTGTCTGGTTTTATAAGACCACAGATTTATCTGCCTATACACTTAATATCAGAATATAATCCATCAGATATGCGTTTTATGCTGCTTCATGAATTACAGCATTATAAACACAAAGATTTACTTTTTAACGCAATTATAAATATTGCTGGCATTATATACTGGTTTAACCCGCTTGTATGGCTTGCAATAAAGGAAATAAGGACTGACAGGGAAATCGCATGTGATACATCTGTTTTACAAATGTTAAATAAAGATGATTACATTAATTATGGTAATACGTTAATAAACCTTGCAGAAAAGATTTCTTTTGCACCATTTCCATTTACTACTGGCATAAGCGGCAATATGGCACAGATTAAAAAAAGAATTATTAATATAGCCTCTTACCATCCGTTATCCTTTAAAAAGAAACTGCAAAATATTATTATATTTATTATTATTACTGCTGCCATTTTATCTTCTGCCCCTGTACTTTCCATTAAGGCTTTTAGCCAGGACTATTATGATTTTAAAGAAAGCAGCAGCAATATTTCATATATTGATTTAAGCCATAAATTTAATGGATATACAGGCAGTTTTGTATTATATGACACAAAGGCAGGCACATGGAAAATATATGATATGGAAAATGCCACAACACGCATACCTCCTGCATCTACTTTTAAGATTTATTCTGCCTTAAATGCACTTGAAACTGGAATTATAAAACCTGGACAGACACAAATTTCATGGAATGGCGAAACATACCACTATAATACATGGAATAAAGACCAGACATTAAAACCAGCTATGCAAAATTCAGTTACATGGTACTTCCAGGAACTTGATAAAAAAGCAGGACTGCCTTCTATAAGAAGGTTTATACAAAAAACAGGTTATGGCAACCAGAATGTAACAGGAGATGCTTCCTCATACTGGATGAACTCTTCCTTAAAAATTTCACCTGTTGAACAAGTTAAAATGTTAATAAAATTATATAATAATGAGTTTGGTTTTTCACCTGAAAACCTTGCACTTGTAAAAGATGCTATTTGTTTATACTCTGGCAGTAATGGCTCTTTTTATGGAAAAACAGGTACGCTTGAAGCTGGCAGTAAAAATATTTCAGGATGGTTTACTGGATTTATTGAAAAACCTGGTAATACTTATTTCTTTGCAACTAATATACAAGGTGAAAACCATACAACAGGCCCTGCTGCTACAGAACTTACATTTTCCATACTTTCAGGTTTAAATATATGGAATAATGAATAAAAATACATTATATAAAATTCCCCTGCTGGTAATTTAACATGATTATTAATAATGGCAGGGGATTTTATATTTTTTCTGTTTTATTTATAATTTTAATCTGTACTTGTATGAACCGCCTGTGAAGCCCTTCCTGTTATTATGTTTTTCTTTTTATCCAGTTTAAAATAATACCTGAAAATATCCCTGCCAATGGATGTAGCATTTGAAGAGCCATATCCATTAGCAATTCTTACAGCTATTGATATTTCTGGCTTATCTGCTGGCGCATACCCTGCAAACAGTGAATGGTCCGGCCTGTCTGCTGCTTCCTGTGCAGTTCCTGTTTTTCCTGCAATCTTTAGCTTAAGGTCTTTTAAAACAGCATTATTTTTTACAAACTGTTCCATGCCAGAATGTACAGTGTCCCATACATAAGCTGGAAGTTCTATTTCATCTTCTACTACAGCCTTTTTACTAGCTAGTTTTCCATTTCCGTTTTTTACAGCATTTACCAGTGAAAGGGAATAGACTTTACCATTTGAAGCAACAGAATTAATATATCTTGCAAGCTGTACAGTTGAATAATTATGCGTCCCCTGCCCTATTGCAGAAGGGATACCATATTGGCTTGTTATATGCGGCTCTGCCTCTGCAATTTCAACTCCCGACTTTTTATCCAGATGGAAAAGCTTTGCATATTCCTGTAGTTTTGAAAGTGCTTTATTATCGTTATATTCCTTACTGTTTAATGTCCCAATCCTGTATGATATTTCACATAAATAATCATTACACGAAAACTGTATTGCTGTGGCAGCATTTGGAACATTTCCATGTCCCGAATGGTTCCAGCAGCTAAGGCTTGGTGATAATTTATCAAATACCCCGTCACAAAGAATATTTGTACCTGGTGAAATTACTCCTTCCTGTATACCTGCAATAATAGTAACCGGCTTAAATGTTGAACCAGGGGCAGTAAGCTGCATCGTTGCCCTGTTATATAACGGCAAAGACTTGTCATTTAAAAGCTGGTTATAATAACTTGTGTCCATCTGGTTTGCCAGGCGGTTATTATCATAACCTGGATAAGAAACACATGCAGCCACCTTTCCACTGTCCTTATAAACAATAACTGCTGACGCTGAACATGGGTCTAATGCAAGCTGTGCTGGCGTAATCTGGAGTTTTTCTATCTTCTTTTTAATATATGAAAATGTACTAAACTGCCCTGATATAAGGCTGTTATAATCACTATCTTTACTTAAAATTCCCTGTTTGCATAAAAGCTTAATTATATCAATATCTGTAATTTTGTCTTCCAGAATTAAGTATTTCAACAGGATTTTTTTAAATTCCCTGTTATCTTTAAAGCTTTTTCTGATATTATCTATAATTAACTGGTATATCTCATCTGTTGTTATATACTGCTGGCTTCCCTTTATAACATCCCTGTTTATCCATCTTTTTTGTATTGCATGTCTTAGAAATTCTTTTGTACTGGTTTTTCCACTGTAATTCCACTTAAGGTAAATATTATCTTCTTTATCTGTTAAACTTTCATCCAGAATACCGCTTCTGTTAATTATATAATATTCGTAATCCTTTAATTCATCAGATAAATCTTTTATGTTTGTTTTGCCTTCAGACAAATCCCGTTTTATATTTTTTATTGCTTCCTTATATTTCTTATCAATAATTCCTGCAATATATTTTTCAAATCTGCCAGTACCAGAATTATATAAATCCTCTGTTTTTATTATATTATTTTCCACTAATGCAATATACACATCATAAACCGTAATACGTATATCCGAAGCATCAGAAATATTTGTTTTATCAAATTTCCTGGCATTTATTAAATTACTAGATATAATACCTGCAAGTTTCTGTTCCAGAATGTTATATACTGCCATTTGTAAATCCTTATCTATGGAAAGATAAACATCCTTCCCTGGTCTGGTTTCTTTTAGCATCTGCTCTCCGCCAGTCTTCCTTCCTAAGTTATCTACCTGTATTTCCATTTTACCATCAGTTCCTTGTAATTTTTTATCCATATACTGTTCTATTCCTGTTTTTCCAACAACCGCATCTGCCATGTAATTTTTATTTTTACCCGGATAACTCTCTAATTCCTCAGCTGAAATTTTACCTGTATAGCCAAGGATATGTGAAAATGCTTCCCCGCCACTATAAATGCGTTTCCACTCATAACCAATGTCAAACCCTGCCAGTTCTGCCATATTTTCTTTTATATAAACCACTGTTTCCTCTGATACATCCTTTGCAATAGTAATTGTCTGGTATCTGCGGTACGTATTTAAAGATAACATATACCTTATACCAGTAATTGTTAATATTTCCTCTTTTGTAAATTTACCTGTAAGCCCATACTCTTTTAATTCCTCTTTTGTATATTTCTCCCCATCATAGCCCCAAAGTGCAAATTTACTATCACCTGATAAAAACTTAACCATATCACCAGCAGAAATATTTTTTTGTTCTTCTGTCATATTACCAGGGTCAGCTTCCCCAAATATATCAGCCTTAAACCTGTCTAATAAACTTCCGTCTGCTGTATATTTATAACTGCCATCTTTACTAATTTTTATCTTAATTTCATTATTTATATTTTCATTATTTGCCTTAAGCCTTTTCACAACATGATAAATAATACTGTTCAGGCTTAAATTCTTTTCCCTTGAAGATAAATACTTTCCTGTATCTGCCATTGTAACCGTATAAACCAGCTTATTACTTGCAAGAACCTTTCCATTACAGTCGTATATATTCCCTCTTGCACCCTTTTCATATATAACTTTACTAAAATTCTGGCTGGCTTCTTCTGCATAATCCTGCCCATTCACTATCTGTAACTTAAACATATGGTAAAGCAAAGTAGCAAACATAAATATACAAGCTGCCTGGATTATAAAAACCCTTGGAATTTTAAACTTTTTCATATATTACACGCTCCTTCATCTCCTACAGTTGTAATATTTCAGAATACACTAATCTTACAACAGTAAGAATTAAAAGTCAAGCCCGTTTTCTATCTATACAAAAAAATCCCCATAACCTCCCAATCCAAGGTTATGGGAATTTTATACCAAATATTATAAAATTATATTAATGTCCTTTAACAGCTATTGTTACCACATTTACAGCTACTCCTATCAGCAAAAGAACAATAAATAACTTTTTTATTTTTTCACTTTTTATTTTACTAATAAGCTGCCCTATACAGACAATCATTGCCATATAGAAGTAAAAATAAACCCTTGTCCCAGAAGCAATCATTGTTGGTGAAAATAAAAGTACAAACCTGCCTAAAAGACCTGTACAATATACTCCAATTATAAAATAACATTCCTTTATACCATCACAACAATATGCCAGTGTCCATAACATAGTAACCAGATAAATTATCCCTATAGCCATCATTACGCACTGTAATATATATTCTGTACTTCCTGCAACAGCATTAACATCTGGACGCATATAACTAGTTGTATGCTGTCCTATTACTCTTGTAACCAAAAAATAAACTGTTAATCCTATACAAATTACACAGGGAATAAAACCTATATACTTTCTAAATCCCTTCATCCTTTGGTAACAAAGAAAAGCTGCCAGCACTGATATTATGATAAATATAATATCAGGCAATGACGTAAAATGTTCCACTGTTGATGCAATACATATTCTTAACTTTTCAATAAATGATGTATCAAGAAAATCTGGAAAATTCTTCTCTATGCCTTTTATTTTACGAAGCGAGTTTCCAGGACATGCTAAAGCATTTAACAAATTCAGCAATGTAACTACTAATGAAACCATTATTTTTTTAAGTATTATATTATTGCTTAATTCATTCTTTATAGATTTACAAGACTCAAAAACCAGTCTGCCATCCTGTAAATATATTAAATAAAAAAACCACATTCCCAATGCCAGTATATGTATAACCGCCAATATTTCCAGATTAGTTGCTAATGCGGTTCCAAATATAACCCATATAAAACTTTTTTTATATGAATTAATACTTGAAATTACAGACAGCCATACCACAAAAGTCCATAAATAAACAATTGTTGTAACCTGCCACCCAGCAGAACCCATATGGAAAAACGGATATGCCAGCAGACATAATCCTGATATGTATTTATCTTCTATATATATTGCTGACATCTTCCATAGCAGCAGGCAGATAATAATATCTGATACTTTCCATATATATACAGGAAGGCATGGAATAATAAAATCAAAAAATTCAATAAATATTCTGGAGCTCCAGGTATTATAACGGTGATATAATACCTGGAAAATATTATAATCATAGCGTTCCATTATTTTCACAAATTTTATATCATCACCAAAATCTGGCACAATTATTAAATGTATTGTGCAAAAAACCAGTACCAGAAAGATTTCAAGCATAATATTTTTCTTTTTTATATCACTACTATTGCACATATCCCTCACCCTTTTCCAGCCAGATTAATATATAATTACTTACTCTGCCTTATCTTTGTATATCCAGTCCCATTATTATGTATTTCTATTATACTTAACATATATATTACAACCATTATATAACATTATACAATTTCTAGCAACAATTATAATGTATTCTTTCAAAACTATACTAATACATTTTCAGAAGCACGCCCAGCACAGATAAAAAAATCCCCATAACCTCTTAAATCAAAGGTTATGGGGACTTCCCAATAAGTATTAATTTCCTGCTAAGTATTATAAATCTACATTACCATGCGTACTTCTGTTACATCAGACAGTTTTTTTGCTGGTATATAATTATCTTCCTGCTTCTCACCATTAATATAGAATTCTTTAAATCCAGCTTCTGCCCCGTCTGGATTTTCTACTTTAATTATAATTTTACTGCCACGGAAGTTTTTCTCCATTGTAAACTCTTTCCACTCTGCTGGAACTGAAGGTGCAATACGCAGCCCGTATAAATCAGGACGTATTCCGCATATTCCTTCTACACATCCTACCATACACGTTGAAGCTGTACCTGTAAGCCAGTGTACATGTGAACGTCCATGGAATGGGCTTTCGTCACCTTCTGTATACTGTCCATGCACATAAGGTTCAAGTTTACGTATTTCTGCCTTATCATTCTGTGATGATGGTGAACTCTCTTCAAAATACATAAATGCCTTGTTTCCATGTCCCATAAGTGCTTCTGCAAGTATAAGCCAGCCCTGTGTCTGTGAGAATATACCGCCATTTTCTTTTGTTGAAGGAGGGAAAAGTGCAGCCAGTGCACCATCAAAATAATGGTCTACATAGGAAGGTGCCATTACCTTTGCACCATATGCTGTATTTAATTCCCTTTCTACAGAAGCCATTGCAAGTTCTGCCTGCTCATCAGTTGCAAGCCCTGATATTACAGCCCATGTCTGCGGATTTAACCACATACTTGCTTCTGGGTCTTTCTTTGAGCCGATAAGTTCACCTGTTTCTTTAAATCCACGGTTGAAGCGGTCATCCTCCCACCAAAGGCTGTTAATCTTATCCCCAATTTCTTTCTGTGTCTTATCAAGATAAGCTATATATTCTGTATCAGACTTCTTTTCCGCAAATTTGCGCATAATTGTAAATGCATAGTATAACTGTAAAGCAACAAATGATGACTCTCCCTGTGCACCAAGACGCAGGCAGTCGTTCCAGTCTGCATGTAAGCCAGCAGGAAGACCATGAGGGCCAAGGTGTTCCATTGAGAAATTAATTGCCCTTTTAAGGTGCTCATAAACCGTTGCTGTTTCCGGCTTATTTGACCATGAAATTTCCTCATCTATAAATACAAGGTTTCCTGTTTCTGATATATATTTATAAACTGTAGGGAACAGCCATAATGCATCATCTGCACGGTATGCAGGATGCCCTGTTTCACGTACATAAAAATCATCATCAGGAGTACCTTCATGCCCTGCATTGTGGTTAAACTTAACAAGCGGAAGCCCTCCGCCGTTATCAACCTGTGCAGAAAGCATAAAACGTATTTTATCAAGTGCAGCTTCAGGGTCTGTGTGTATTACACCCTGTATATCCTGTACAGTATCCCTGTAACCGTAACCATTTCTTTCCCCACAGTAAATAAATGATGCTGCCCTTGACCATGTAAATGTGAGGAAGCACTGGTATGCATTCCAGGTATTTACCATACTGTTAAATGCTGCACTAGGTGTATTTATCTTAAAGTTATCCAGTTTTGAGTGCCAGTAATTTTTCAACTCGTCTATTTCTTTGTCGCAAACTGCTACATCTTCATATGCTGCAATAATTTTATCTGCATCAGACTCCTTATACTTGCCAAGTATAAATGCCATCTTTTTTGTTTCGCCAGGTGCAAGTTCAAGTGCAGTATGGAGTGCACCGCAGCTGTTTTCATTATAATTACATACACCATCACACTCTCCACGTTCTACTGCAACAGGATTGCCATAGCCGTGGTACATGCCAAGAAATGCTTCCTTGTCACCGTTGTAAGATGTAACATGCTGGCCTGCAAGGCCAAAGAACCTTTCATTGCCATTGCTTCCATCAGCGCCTTTACCCCAGTTAAGATTAATCTGCTGGTAAATCTTATTCTTACGGAAGCTTGTATTTGAAGTACAGAGTGTATACTGTAAATTTACCTGGTCCTGGTTATAATTATCATCATTTGATAACTCAGCATAACCAAACACCGAAACTTTCCTTGGCTTGTCTGAAGGATTTGATACCTTTACACACCATACTTCATATGCTTTATTTAATGGCACATAATAATTAACTTCTGATTTTATGCCTGCATATTCTGTAAACATATTAGTATAAGCTGTACCATGATGCACTTCACTTTTATACTGGTCTAAATCCTTGCCAACTGGCTGCCATGATGCAGACCAGAAATCACCAGATTCATCATCCTTTAAATAAATATAACGTCCTGGTGTATCATCACTGTTAAAGTGGTAGCGGAGTATACGGCCGTTAGCCCCGCTCTTTACAAAGCTGTACCCTCCTGCATTATTAGAAATAATTGCACCATATTCAGGAGAACCAAGGTAATTACACCAAGGAGCTGGTGTATCAGGCCTGGTAATTACATATTCCCTGTTCTCTTCATCGAAGTAACCATAATTCATTATATTTTCCTCCTCAAATAAAAATTAATATATTCCAGTCTGGCATAAACATTACCGCATCAACATGACCTAATTATACGATAGTGGTTACTTCAAATACAACAACATTTATCACATTTTTTAACACTATTTTGATATCTGCCATTTTATTTCCAGATGATTATAATGTATCTATAAATTTTAAAAATGATGTTGTGCCTTCTTCATCATTTTTAAATACACCTGCATGTTCAAGAACTTTCTTAAATACTATTCCTATTTCTTTCTGGAGTATCCCATCAATATTATTTTCATCTATCTGTCCATAAGCAGGCTGGAATTCCTCTACCCAGTCTGCATGTTTTGCAAGCTCTTCATCACTTCTTATATCCTTGTCAGACACAATAAATTCCCCAAGCTTTTTCATCTCACCTTTCAGGCGTGCTGGAAGGACTGCAAGCCCCATAACCTCAATAAGCCCTATATTTTCTTTCTTAATATGGTGCAGTTCCTGGTGCGGATGGTAAACACCCAGCGGATGTTCTTCTGTTGTAATATTATTGCGGAGTACAAGGTCAAGTTCAAACTTCCCGTCACGCATACGTGCTATAGGTGTAATTGTATTATGCGGCTCACCATCTGTTTCCGCAAATATAAAAGCGTCTTCATCCGTATATGCACGCCATGTACCAAGAATATGCGAAGCAAGCTTTACAAGCCTGTCACTGTCATTATGGCTTATCCTTATTACTGACATTGGCCAGTTTACTATTCCTGCATGTACATCCTCATAACCCTTTATAGTAATTTCCTGGCGTATTTCTGCCCTTTCCATTGCAAACTCATAATGCCCTCCCTGGAAATGTTCATGTGTAAGAATTGAACCACCTACTATTGGAAGGTCTGCATTAGAACCAATAAAATAATGAGGGAAAAGTTTTATAAAATCAAAAAGCTTCCTGAAAGCAGACTCATCAATTTTCATTGGTGTGTGTTCTGAATTAAGCACAATACAGTGTTCATTATAATATACATATGGTGAATACTGGAAACCCCATTTCCCGCCATCTATTGTAATTGGAATAATACGGTGTGTTTCCCTTGCAGGATGGTCAATGCGTCCTGCATAACCTTCATTTTCAACACAAAGCTGGCATTTAGGATATGCACTCTGTTTTGCATTTCTTGCAGCAGCGATTGCTTTAGGGTCTTTTTCAGGCTTTGAAAGGTTAATTGTAACATCCAGCCTGCCATATTCTGTATCCGCTGTCCACTTCATATCCTTAACAATACGGTATCTGCGTATATAATCCGTATCACAGCTAAAATTATAATAAAAATCTGTTGCTTCTTGTGGTGACTTCTTATACAATTCATTAAACTTGTTAATAACCACACTTGGAGGAGGCACAAGACATCCCATAATCTTAGTGTCCATTAAATCCCTGTATGCTATGCTGTTCTCTTCCATAACCCCATTTTCATAAGCAAAATCAAGCAAACCTGAAAGTATAGTTTCAAGTTCCGCATCTTCTGGTGTTTCCTGTGGTTCTGTATATTCACTAACCTTTAACACTTCCAGTATACGGTTTAATACATATACTTCGTCCTCTTTTGCAACCAGCCCCTTGTCCATCCCATAATTAATAAGCTGCCTGGTTAATTTGTTTATATCACCCATAACAATCCTCCTCATATTTATAATTTTGCTGCTTAATTATTGCACTATTTGCAGGCAATAATATTATTTTACTATATTATACCAGATAGGGCAAGCTTTACATTCTGCACTACATTACAAAAAATCCCTTCCCGGAATTTACAAGCTGGGTGTAAAAAGTAACCTGCATGGGTGTATATATCAATGCTGTTATGGTGGATATTGTATGTTGCATAAATAATATTCATTTTTTATCTGTCCTCTTTTCATTGGTTTTTTAAAAACATTTCAATCAGTTTACCAATTCCCATATATTTTGTGTTATAATGTTTTATGTGATTTTTTCCCTCATTTTTCCCTTATCAGGGTTCGTAATGCCTTGTGGAAAGATATAATATAATGAAAGCTTTAAGGGCAGGCTTACCTGGAATAAACTTAGTGTTTTTACGGGTTGGCGGAAATTTTAATAAACAAATATAAGAGCTAATATTTCCCTTAAAAATCATCAAATCACAACCAGGATTAGCAGAGGAGATGGAGGAATGATATTATATAGACCTGTTGGTACAAGAGAATTAAAACTCATAGAGGAAAGCAATTATAGCAAATTTCCACCCAGATTACCTGAACAGCCCATTTTTTATCCCGTTCTCACTGAGAAATATGCAGTAGAAATCGCATCAATATGGAATGTAAAATATAACGATGACCATAAAGGATATGTGACAAAGTTTGAGATTGATGATACTTATTGCGGGCAATTTGAAATCCATCAGGTTGGAGATGGGTATCATAAAGAGTTTTGGATTCCTGCAGAAAGATTAGAAGAATTTAATTCACATATTGTTGGGAAAATAGATATTATCAACGAGTTTTCAAGCCATTAAAAATTACTATTTGTGGAGTAGTGAATGGGAACATTTTTCCGAAAAAGGAGAAACTTAATTGAATATGGAACTAAAATGGGAGTATGTGATTTAAGAATTGGATATAATGACAACCTATATTTTGGCGGACATATTGGATACAGAATTTTTCCAGAATACAGGGGAAACCATTATGCAGGTAAGGCTTGCTTATTATTATTCCAGCTAGCAAGAAAGCATAATATGGAATATTTATATATAACCTGTAATCCAGACAATTATGCCTCAAAAAAGACCTGTGAATATGCTGGTGGTAAATTATTAGAAATAGCAGAACTTCCTGAAGGAAATTACATGCGTGATGATTGTGAGTTTGAAAAATGTATATATAAATTTACCTTGTAAAAATTTTTCTTCTGTCTTGTTTAAAGTGCCGGACTAAAAAATAATATATAAAAACGTTTCCAGGCATAAAACCCAGAAACGTTTTTATAATTTATCTGCTACACAAATCCTGCAAATAACAATACTCCCATTTTAAATATAAAAATTTATTTCATAGTTTTATTTACTGCATTTACAAGAGCATGTATTGAAGCTGTTATAATATCTTCATCTGTAGCCACGCCCCATACAGGTTTATCATCATTATCAGTTGTAATGCCTACATAACAGATTGCAACAGCATTAGAATTCCTTGACAGTGAATGTTCCTCATACTCCGCAAGATGGTACACTGTGTTAAAGTGCTTACGTATTGCATTATTAACAGCATTAAGGCGTCCATTTCCTTTTGCTGTAACAACTGTAACTGTACCGCCTTCTTTAATAGAAACTGATGCAATAATCCCGTCCTTCTGTTCAAAATGGGACTCTGTAACATCAAATTTATGTTTAACCATCGAATAATTCTTACGGAATATCTGTAACATATCATCTGGTGAAAGTTCTGCATGTTCATGGTCAGAAACACCCTTCATAAGATAACCGACCTCTTCACGCATTTTATCAGGCAGCACAATCCCAAAGTTCTGTTTAAGGACATATGCAACACCACCCTTTCCAGACTGGCTGTTTATACGTATTACATCAGAATCATAAGTCCTTCCGACATCCTTAGGGTCTATTGGCAGATACGGAACTGTCCAGTATTCACTTTTGCCCTCATCATGGTAAGCCATGCCCTTGGAAATAGCATCCTGGTGTGAACCTGAAAATGCTGTAAATACAAGTTCACCTGCATATGGCTGGCGCACTGGCACTTTCATATCAGTAAGTTCCTCATACATATCCGCAATTTCCTGCATATTTGTAAAGTCAAGCCCTGAATCAACACCATGTGAATGAAGGTTCATAGCTGTAGTTACTATATCAAGGTTGCCTGTTCTCTCACCATTGCCAAACAAAGTACCTTCAAGCCTGTCAGCACCTGCAAGCACACCAAGCTCCGCTGTTGCAACCCCTGTACCCCTGTCATTATGCGGATGGAGTGACAACACAACATTATTGCGGAAACTTAAATGTTTATGCACATATTCAATCTGGCTTGCAAATACGTGCGGCATTGCATTTTCAACAGTTGAAGGAATATTAATTACTGCCTTTGCATTTTCTTCTGGCTTCCATATATCAAGGACTGCATTACACACATCAACTGCATATTCTACTTCTGTACCATGAAAACTCTCAGGACTGTATTCAAAGCGTATATTCCCCTGGACTTCTTCTGCAAGTTCCTTTAACAACATTGCACCATCTACAGCAATCTGTTTAATCTCTTCTTTTGATTTTTTAAATACCTGTTCCCTTTGTGCTACAGATGTAGAATTATAAACATGTACTATAGCATTAGGTGCACCATCTACAGCTTCAAATGTTTTCCTGATAATATGTTCCCTTGCCTGTGTAAGTACCTGTACAGTTACATCACCAGGTATAAGATTTCTTTCTATAAGTGTACGCAGAAAGTTATACTCTGTTTCAGATGCTGCCGGGAAACCTACCTCAATCTCTTTAAAACCAATTTTTACAAGCATCTTAAAAAAAGCAACTTTCTGTTCAAGACCCATAGGCTCAATTAACGCCTGGTTGCCATCACGCAAATCAACACTGCACCATACAGGGGCTTGGCTTATAGCGTCCTTCTTTACCCAGTCAAAACATTCCTCAGGTGGCATAAAATAACTTTTCTGGTACTTCTCAAAACCTTTCATAATTAATAACCATTTCCTTTCTATAAATACCAGGCCCTATGCACAAGACCTTATTAACATTATATGGCAATACATGAAAAAACCCGTCTCTGTATACAAATACATAGAGACGGGAGAATATACTCACGCGGTACCACTCTTATTCATGGAATAACCATGCTCTCACAGGTGCATCTGCTTTCGCTTCAAAACCCTTCCCCTGTAACGGTGGGACTCCGTCCAAATCTACTTATACTTCAACCGGCAGCTCCAAGGCGAGTTCACTACTTCACTTCTGCTGTTTCACATCAGCCAACAGCTTTCTGGATTCCATTTCATAGCTACTATTCCTTTTCTTTGCTTTATCTGCACTATACTATAACATAAATATCCGGATTTGAAAAGACCTTTTTTTACCTTCATCTTATTTCCTGTAATTTATTTAATTTTTCTAATGCATTTTTTACTATATAGTGATAATATATGGTTATATACAGGTTTACCCCTGCGCGCTGCCTTGTGGATACCTGTTTTTACACTATTACTGGCATTTATGCCAGAAACATACTAATTGCTTGCGGCGCAGAAATGAGGTTAGAAATGTTAGGAAGAAAATCCCGCAAAAAAACGGGATTAAATATTATTATTGTTGGATGTGGAAAAGTAGGGGCGACTTTAACTGAACAACTGTCAAAGGAAAGCCATGATATTACTCTTATTGACAAAAATCCCGAAAAAATACAGCACCTTGCCAATACCTATGATGTTATGGGGCTTGCAGGCAATGGCGCAAGTTATAATGTACAGATGGAGGCAGGCATTGAAGATGCAGACCTTCTAATAGCTGTTACGGACTCTGATGAATTAAACCTGCTCTGCTGTACTGTTGCCAAACGTGTAGGCGACTGTGCTGCCATAGCACGTGTCCGCACTCCTGATTATAGTGAAGAAAGTGCTTACCTCAGGCAAAAACTTGGGCTTGCCATGATTATTAACCCTGAACTTGCAGCAGCACATGAAGTTGCCCGCCTGCTTTACCTGCCTACAGCATTAGAAGTAAACCCTTTTGCACATGGAAGGGTAGAACTGATTAAATTTAAGCTTCCAGAGAACAATATCCTGGCAAACCAGACAATAGTAAACCTTGGTAAAAAGGGTGTTTCACAAAATGTACTGTTTTGTGCTGTAGAACGTGATGGTGAAATAATTATCCCTACAGGAATGTTTACACTTGCTGCTGGTGATGTAGTTTCATTTGTATCTTCACGCCGGGATGCAAGAAATTTCCTTTCTAAAATTGGATTTGATATAAAACAGGTTAATAATACAATGATAATTGGCGGAGGAAAGGCTGCATATTACCTGGCTAAACAGCTTCTTCCAATGGGCATTGATGTTAAAATAATAGAAAGTAACTTTGAACGCTGTGAGGAGCTTAATGCACTGCTTCCAAAGGCAATTATTATAAATGGTGACGGAACTAATGAGGAACTTCTAAAAGAAGAAGGAATTAAAAATATAGAGTCCTTTGTACCACTAACTGGTATTGATGAGGAAAATATTTTCCTGACACTTTATGCAAGGGAAGTTTCCAATGCAAAAGTTATTACAAAAATTAACCGTATTAACTTTAAAAATGTTATAAGCCACCTGGACTTAGGCAGTGTAATATACCCTAAATATATAACTGCTGAAGCAATACTTGCCTATGTACGTGCTAAAACTGCCTCTATTGGCAGTAATGTTGAAACACTTTACCATATGTTTGACTCACGTGTAGAAGCCCTTGAATTCCTTATTGACAGGGAATCAGAAGTTACTAATATTCCTATTATGGAAATGAACCTTAAGAAAAACCTTTTGTTATGCTGCATACAGAGAAATGGCAAAACAATAATACCATCAGGTACTGACATGATAATGCCTGGTGATACTGTGGTAATAGTTACAACACATACAGGTTTTGATAACATCCAGGATATTCTGGTGTAGGAGGCAGCAATGAATAATTCTATAATCAGGTATATTTTAGGATGTGTACTTAAAATTGAAACTATACTGCTCCTCTTCCCATGCCTTGTTGCAATTATCTATAAGGAAGATAAAGGAATTTACTATTTCATTACAGCATGTATATGCCTTGTGCTTGGCATACTTTTAACACTTAAAAAACCAGAAAGCCTTGTATTTTATTTAAAAGAAGGAAGCGCAGCAACTGCATTAAGCTGGATTATAATGAGTTTATTTGGCGCTTTGCCTTTCTGGCTTTCAGGTGAAATACCATCATTTACTGATGCACTTTTTGAAACTGTATCAGGCTTTACAACAACAGGCGCTTCTATCCTAAGTGATGTTGAAGCCCTTTCGCATTGTAGTTTATTCTGGCGCAGTTTTACACACTGGATTGGTGGCATGGGTGTATTAGTCTTCCTGCTTGCAGTTATCCCGTTAAGCGGAGGTTCACAAATCAACCTTATGCGTGCCGAAAGCCCTGGCCCTTCTGTAGGAAAGCTTGTACCTAAAATTAAAACTACAGCACGCCTTTTGTATATTATATATTTTGGAATGACTATATTACAGATAATTTTTATGCTTGCTGGCGGCTTAGAATTATTTGATACCCTGGCAATCACTTTTGGTACAGCAGGTACAGGAGGATTTGGCATTAAGAATGACAGTATTGGAGGTTATTCACCATATATCCAATGGGTTGTGGCAATTTTTATGGTTTTATTCGGTGTGAACTTTAATATGTACTATCTGTTTCTCTACCGCAAATGGCGTAAAGCATTAAGTATAGAAGAAGTACATACATACTTTATATTAATTATTATATCAGTAACTGTTATTTTTATAAATATAGCCAAAACCATAGGTTCAGCATCTGATGCACTGCGCCATGCGTTTTTCCAGGTTTCAACATTAATTACTTCGACCGGGTTTTCAACAACTGATTATGACCTATGGCCGCAGACTTCTAAAACTGTGCTTATAGTTGTTATGTTTATAGGTGCATGTGCAGGCAGCACCGGCGGCGGGATTAAGGTGTCACGTGTAATTATTTTAGTAAAATCCATAAAAAAAGAAATGGCATCTTATATACACCCAAAATGTATACAGAAAATTAAAATGGATGGAAAGCCGGTTGAGCATGAAATAGTGCGTGCAACAAATGTTTATTTTGTAGCATTTACAATTATATTTTTCTTATCTGTACTGGCAGTTTCAATTGATAATAAAGATTTTACTACTAACTTTACAGCAGTCCTTGCAACTATAAATAATATGGGGCCTGGACTGGCAGAGGCAGGGCCAGCACAGAATTTTGGAAGTTTCAGCATTTTTTCAAAAATTGTCCTGATGTTTGATATGCTTGCCGGACGTCTGGAATTGTTTCCGTTATTAATACTCTTCCATCCCGGCATATGGAAAGAATTGTTTATTAAAAAAAGAAAACCTGGACAAAAGAAATAAAATAAAAAGATGCTTCTGCCTGTATATTAATTACAGGCAGAAGCACCTTTTATTCAGGAACGCCTTCCGTGTTCTTGTAACCATAATACTGATTGTTCCAGTGACTTTATTGTTTTGGTTTCAATAACGCATCTGCAACTGTGTTTTCTGGCAATTCCAATACGCGCCTTTAAATCTATTTCCCCTGTACCTAATGTCATATGGTCTTTGCTTCCAGCAGAATCATGCAAATGGAAATGCCTTAACTTTCCTTCATTCTGCATAATAAAGCTTTCATCTATATTTGAACAGCTGTTGCTATGCCCTATATCCCAGGTTAAAGCAAAAACATCACTTTCTAAAAGCATTTCTATAGCAGTTTTTTCATAATCCCTGAAACCATCCGTATTTTCTATACAGATTTTTATGCCACTATTTCCAATGCTTTTTTCACATAGATTTTTAAATTCCTGGAATTTCTTAATATAATTACTAAAATACACTTCAAATAATTCTACCTTTCTGTCTGGTAAGGTGAAATGTACACCATGGTTAATATGCATATTCAGGACAGGAACATTTAATAACCTAGCTGCATTTATTGTCCTGGCGGCCGTTTCCATATATGCATCTGAAACGCTCTTGTTAAAATCAGCAATATTCATGTTCTCATCTAAATGTATTGTATAATAAATACCTGCTTCTTCTGCTAATTCTTTGAAATAACCAGTGTCTTCCAGCCGCTCTGCCTGGTACTCAGGCAAATTCATATTTAATTCCAGGAAATCAAGCCTTAACCGTCTGCATAATGCAATATTATCTTTTATACTTTTATTTTCAATTAAAACCGGCATTCCAAAATCCATATATATCCTCCAAAGCCAATCCAGATAACCATGTGTATTCCTAATCTGTTATTTTAAAGCTGTAAGGAGCTTTTAAAATAAATTTACCATTCCCTTTATACTGGACAAGTGCGCTTATTTCTGCATTTTGCTTCTGCTTTTCACCTTTTTTATTAAAACTTATTCCAATATTTGTCCTGATTTCAGTTTTATCATCCTCAAGTATAATGAGGTAATTATTACTGCTGCCAAATTCATAATTATTGTTATAATTTTTTCTGTTAATTATATAATTATAACCACTAAGTTTATTTCCTGCAATTAAATTTTTACGGGATTTATAACTGCCCCCTGGATTATTTTTAACATTCCCAAAATAATTTCCTAGCTTTGACTGTTGGTTTTTCTCTGATGAGCCAGATTTGTCATAGTTAAGACATACCTGCTCTATAAAATGCCTGTAATCTTCTTTTGTATATGAATATAATTCATATTTCCCCATATCCATTTCATCAGATGATTTATCAAACATATAAAATGTTTTATATCCATCAAGTGTAAAAGGATTCTCAGTCATATAAAATGCAATCTCCTTTTCACCATCATTATCATAATCAGCCCTTCCAAGCTTTGACATCCTGAGTTTTAGATAAATGGCTGGTGAATTAGCAGAAGACAGGTTATCTTTTAATATATCCTCTTTGCTCCATTTTGATGAATCAAGTATATACACATCATAAGAAGCCTGGCATCCGCTTCCTGTACGCAATATAAATGCGCGGTTTGTATATCCCCAGTTCAGGAAATAAAGCACTTCTTCATCACTAAAAAATTTACCAGCATAACTAAGCCTTGCCCCATTAACTAATATAGATG
>Ga0073906_1003076_pt1 | contig 19938 bp, 28 predicted proteins | sample Inofromicrocosms_FD_65485 | JGI IMG/M metagenome (GOLD analysis project Ga0073906, IMG submission 65485) | Mouse cecum microbial communities from Vienna, Austria - Inoculum for glucosamine and mucus D2O microcosms | ecosystem: Host-associated > Mammals > Digestive system > Large intestine >...
CTAACCGTCACCCGGATCACTTCCCAGGTCGTCCACAATCTGCACCTGAGAGACCCCGCTCAGCTCGGTCCGCTCGGTGAGAAGGCCGTACCGTTTGGCCAGCAGTTCCGCCGCCTTGATCCGGTCCTTGGCTCCCACAGGCTTCTCGGTCAGCTCCTGCACCCCTTCCCCCACGAAGATGGGGACTGTCTCCTTCTCCCTGCCTCTCATCACCGAAGTGAGGTACTCCACCACCTCCTGAGAATCGGCGGTGTTCTCGGTGCGCAGCCGCTCCATCTCCTCCTCCACTGCCAGTTTGACCTCAACATTCTTCAACAACCTCTGCCCGATGGAATAGGCGGACTTTTCGCTGTACCCCGCCCGCAGCGCCGCCTGGGTGGCGTTGCAATCTTTCAGGTATTCGCTTACAAATCTCTGCTGTTTTGCTGTCATCTGCGCCATCCGGCGGCCTCCTTTCTGCTTTTGGGTATGAAAAAGGACTGTGTGAAATCACACAGTCTCAACGGTTTTGAGCAATCTCAAAATACCCCGGATCAATCTCAAAGCCAATAAAGCTTCTGTCTGTATTCCGCGCCGCCACCTTAACCGACATTACAAGTTGTCTAAAAACCGAAAGCGAGGAAACGGAAATGACAGCAATCGAAAAGGTCATGATGAACGTGGAGGGCAAATTCTGGACGCGGCAGAACGAGATGGTCGAGGAACTGGAGGAACTGGACTACGAGGTAACCGCCATCAACTACGAGTACGCCGCGGTGGTTGACACCCAAGATGAGGACGAACGAGAGTACATCCTCTACCTCGGACACGCGAACACCACAATGTGGGTGGAGAGCGCAAAGGAGGTGGCCTGAGATGACCACGGGAAGCAGGATCGAGGTTTCAAGCGCACTGGCGGCGTGGACGATGGCAAACGCCATCTTTCCCGGAGACTTCCAAAAGGACACCATGAGCAGCGAACGGGCAGGATACCCCGTCTACCGCAGCACGGTCGAATATTACAACTACATCTGCGACCTCAGCAATCGACTGGAGATCAACCTCAAAGACGGAAACCGCACCATCAACATCTGGATTGTCGAACAGGTCGGCGAGACACAGGGGGCTGACATCACGGTCGAGGTAACAGCCACAAAAAGCGGAGAGACGAGAACCTACACCAGCTATGCTGATTTCCGCAAGGATTACCGCTTCTTCCTAAGCAGTGGCGAACGGTACGAGGATGATGAAAATCACTTCGAGAAAATCATCAGTACCCTGCGGTTAATTGATAGTCACAGCACTCGGACGGAGACAGTCCGATGCGGCATGAAGATAGCGTTCATCCTCAAAAAGTGGTAATTGAACAACGACCCGCCCCGGAGGTTACGAGGGCAACCGAAAGGAGAGCAAAGCATGAGAACGCAAGAAACGCAGGAAAAGAACCTCCGCATCGCAAGGGGCTACGCTTGCTACGATGTTTCACAGGCAATCCACGCAAGCCACTACAGCCGGGATGACAAGGTAACGATGCTCCGCATCATCAACGCCAGCCGTAGCGAGGATGCGCTGGAGCGGTACGAGAGCGCAGACACGATGGTGCGGGAAGCCCTGCAGGACATCATCGAAGAAACCTACTACGGCAGGGATGCCGCCCAGAAGCGGCGGTGTCCAGAGTGCGGCGGGATTTACACAGGAACTCCCGCCCTGTCACGCAAGGACAACAAAACAGTCATCTGCCCGGACTGCGGGACAAAGGAAGCAGTCGCAGCCTATGTGCAGAGCATGATGGCAAACCGGGAGAAATAGAACACCAACCGAAAGCGAACGCTGACCCATCGGCGGGACGGGGAGAAAGGACAACGCACATGAAAATCGTTGAAATCGTGGAAACCCTGATCCAGATGAGGAACGAGCGCAAGCTGGCGCAGACGGAGGATGCCGCAGTGCGGAATGCTTGCGACATCCTCGACAAGCTGCCCCGGACGCTGGATGAGCGGACGGCGCAGGAAGCCGTCCTGCAAATTGAGAACATCAAGGCAGCCCTGCAGGACGCAGAGACCACACTGCTGAAGCTGTACGGATGCGGTGGACTTTACTGCGATGACGAAATCGAAGCCTACCAGCAACGCAAGCGGGAGAGGGACGCATAATGGAGCAGTGGGTGAACTTCTACGCTCCAGACGGCAAGTTTCTCGGAGGGTACACCCTCCGGGGAACATTCGCCGGGGAGATGAATGCAACCGCAGAACTTCTGGCGGCAGAGAACGGATACCACCTACATGACATCTGCATCAAGGTGGAGTACACGAAAGGAAGGGACAAGAGCAATGACGCTTAGAGAAGCAATCGACACGCTGGACAGCGTGATCCCACACCCGCAGAACAGGATGGTAGACCACGAACATCTGCCGATAGCATTAGCGTGGCAGGAGGTGAAAGCCGTCCTGTTTGATGCGGCGGTAGTCACAAAATACATGGAATCCAATGCCATGATTAAGCGCGGTATCAGCATTTTGCCGGAGGATTGCCAAGCGTATGCTGACGGCTACCGCTACGGTGCGTACACACAAACGCCTGACGGGGAAACCCATATCGTGGAATTTTTCAAGACCAAAGCCGAAATTCAGCCCTTTGTGAATGCCAACCCGCAGTACGGGACAAAGAAAGGCGGGGAAAACAAATCATGAGCAACCGAAACTACCCGATAATCATCGGGCATTTGGGAGAGGGCAGATCGGACAAGTGCATCGTGGCAACCAAAAAGGACAGCGGCGTGATGGTGCTGATTTGCCGATTGAAGGACGGCGCGGAGCGGCACAGCGGCGAGGATGTAGCCGCAGGGGAAATCCAGAGCGTCATCGCAGAGATGCGGTTCTGCCGGAAAGAATCCCTACAGGCGTTCATCGGCGCACTGCAGAGCATTTCAGACGAATGGAGGGAAGCAGGACAGGATGGACACGAACCCGGCTAACGCCATCAAAGACACCATGTGGACATTTCTGATGGACAAGGGACAACAGGCAAATATCCCTGCCTTGAAAGAGTACGTCTATGACCTGATCAAGATGACCACGCAAAAGACCGCAGGGCAAAGAGCCACAGCGAAAAAAGACATACCGTGGGAGCAGCTGGACATGACGCTGATGAGCATCGCCATAGAAGCGACAGCCCTGGTGCTTTCCGGCGAACTGGACAAATTGACGGAGGAAACAGGATGCGAAAAGTAGAGCATTACATCTGCGAGGTTTGCGGGACGGAGTACAAGGACAAAGCCCTATGCGAGAAATGCGAAAGGCTGCACAAGCAGGGGCTGACCATCGTCCGGGCAAGATTCCTCCCCGTGACGCAGGACAAAACAGGGATGCCCGTGACTATCGAGGTGGAAGTCAAGGACGGGAAAGAGACCAGGAGAGCGACCTACAAGCGGTAGGGCGCAGGAAGGAGGGATAAAGCAATGCCTTATTACAGGGTTTGCCCATTTTGCGGCAGCAATCTTGATCCCGGCGAAATCTGCGACTGCAAGACGCAGGACAGCGACAAAGAGGGAACAGCGGCAGTGATTCCCACGGCGGCCGGCAGCATTGCGCTGGTGGCAGAGAGCCGAATCCAGTATGCCAAAGAGAGCCGCGCCGGATAACCAGACACAACCGAAAGCGCAACAAAGCCCTGCCAAACGGCAGGGCTTTTGTCAATCCAGAAACGCCCATTCAATGTTCACTGATTCCCCATCAAGGGTGATTTTGCGGATGAGCGCAGAGATGATCTGCCGCCTGTCCTCCAGACCCGCAGAATTCCAGACCGTGGAAAAATCAGCCAGCAACCCGGCAAAGGCATCCTCGTTATAGTCCCGTTTCGGCTTCGGCGGCTCGACCGCCGCCAGCTGTTCCTCCAGAGCGACCTTCTCCCGATGCAGTTTGTCGATCCGGGCAGACAGGACATCGACCGGGATTTTTTCGTCCTGATACAAATCCATCATGCGGTCGATTTGCTTTTCCAGCCCCGCAATTTTGTCCCGAAACACATCGCCGTCCCCGCGCGGCTGTTCCTTGACCTCGGCGGCTTTCCGTTTCCGCAGGGATTCATAGTAGCCCGGTTCAAAAAGCAGCCGGGAGACTTCACGCTCCACGATAGAATCCAATTCATCCAGCGGCCAGTTTTTGTTGTCGCAGTGATCCGCTTTTATCATTCTTTTCACCGTCCTTGCGCGGGAATAGCAAACATAATATTTGTACCCGCCGTAATTGTGCTTGACGGCATACCGCGCCCCGCACCGGGCGCACCAGCAAAGACCGACAAGCAGATATTTTGACTGATAGGGAGAATCCCCGAACACTTCCCTGCGCTTCATCCGCAGGGCGGTGGCTTTTTCAAAGGTCTCCGGGTCGATGATGGCGTCATGGGCGTGTTCGACAACCACCCCGGCAAAGCGCAGGGTCCCCAGATACACATCCGAGGAAAGAATCCGCAGGACGCTGGCGCGCCCGGAAATTTCATTCCAGGACCCGTACCGATTCGTGAAGCCCTCGGAGCGCAGACGCTCGGCGATTTTCTCCGGGGAAGTCCCCTCCAGATACCAAGCGTAGATTTTGCGCACCTGTGCGGCTTCGTATTCGTTGACGCAGAGCCGCCCGGAGGAATCGTAGTCATAGCCGATGGGGAAATTCACCCCGCCGTGATAAAGCCCCTCCTTTGCCCGTTCCAGCCGCCCCATGAACGTCCGCTCTTTGATCTGCTCCCGTTCCAGCTGGGCAAAGACGGAGAGGATGCCGATCATCGCCCTGCCGAAAGGCGTGGAGGTGTCGAAGGATTCAGACATGGACACGAAGTCCACGCCGGCCGGCAGAAACACTTCCTCAATGAGATGCAGGGTGTCACGCTGGGAGCGGGACAGACGGTCGAGTTTCAGAACCAGAACCAGATCGAAGGAATCCACCTCGGCAATCAGCTTCTGGATGCCCGGACGGTCGAGATTCGAGCCGGAATAACCGCCGTCAATGTAGAAATCAGCCACAGCCCAATCGTGCGCCTTGCAGTACGCCATGAGCCGCTCCTTCTGCGCCCCGATGGAGTAGCCCTCCTGCGCCTGTTCCAGCGTGGAGACACGGATATACAGAGCCGCGCGTTTCATACCAGAACACCCCTCATTCCAACAAACTCGGCAAAATCCAGAGGTCTTGCAAGTAATCGTCCAAATTGATTGGAAGGATTGTCTGATTTGCAACGCCAAGAATTGTATCCGAATCCAAAGTGAAGCTGATGGCCTTTCCCTCTTCCCCGTCCGTCATATCAGCAACAGCCCAATATTGGATTTCCGGGCACGAATCAAAACCGTGATTTGTGATCAGTTCGCAGACATCGTGGTAATTTTGCCGGATGGTCAATTTGTTTGTCAAATTCGGCGATGTTTTGGCTTTCACGATAATCACGCCTTTTCCGGCGTATACATCCCCGCCATATCTGACTTCCAGAAGTTCACCGGATTCAAGTTCAAGATTCCCAGTATCCAGCGTACCGAAATCATCGGGAGTTAGCGAATTGAAATCCAGAATGAAATCCCCCTCCGGCTCTGAACCAGCGTCCCCGTCCCCAGAATTGGACGGTGCAGAGGGCGTGTTCTCGGTGGGCGGCTCGGACTGTACAGGTTTCTGGGATTCAGCAGGAGCGGAGGTTTCCGGCTTCACTGGGGCTTCGGAGGGCGCAGACGCATGAACGCTGGCAGACGGCTCTGGTGGCTTGGATTCAGAGGGAGTGGACGCAGGGGATTCCGTCTGCGCCGCTTTTTCTGCTTCCCGTCTGGCGGCTTCCTCAGCTTCCTTTGCCGCAGCCTTCTCCGCTGCGATCCGCTCCCGTTCGGCGATTTGCTCCGGCGTAGGATGGTAGGTCATGCCAATGCCCACAGAGGAAACAAGAAAAACAGCGACACAGGCAGCGGCCATGAGAGCAACGGATTTTTTGGGCTTTTTCCTTACCGCCCTTACAACCAGCAGGACAAGGGCAACCACCAGGGCAACGCCGGACGCAACCAGCAGGAAGCTGAAAACACCTACCATGCAGAACACCCTCCTTCCAAAGACGCAGACACCACCACAGACACATCCGTCCCGCCGCACAGGGCAGACGGAGCAAGCGTGACGGAAATACCGCTGCACACAGGCGGATCACCATAATCAGCGGTCAGACAGCGGCGGCCGGCATCCACGGCGATGTTCCGAAAGCCCCGGCTGGACAGGCAATCCCGCACCAGCGGCAACCACTCGGCGCAGGAGCCGCGGACCCGGACAGACCGCGACACAGATTCAGAAATACACATAGGCACACCTCCTACTCGGATTGTTCAGATTTAGAGCCGTCAGCAATCTCAAAGGCAGACTTCAACAGCTGGATGCGCTGACGGACATCCAGCGATTCATACACCCGCACCAACTCGGCGCATTCCTCGGAAAGAAATGTTTCCCCGCCGTTTCGGACGATGATAGTCCCCGTGTGCGGCCCCAGATTCCCAGCGACAGAGCCGTTATTCACGAAGGAATCACGAGGGTGTTCCTCCCCGGTCAACAGCCATTCCATAGACACGCTGAAGAATTCGGCGATTTTTGGAATCAACTTCGCAGGGGGATCAGAGCCGCGTGTCCGCCAATTTCCTACCCCGCGTTCTCCCGCCCCAATAAAAGTCGAAAATTCTTTTTGCGTTCGGTGGCTTTCATCCAAAAGCCGGAATACCCGTTCGTTTATTGTCACTTGGAACACCTCCATATCGGTTTAGATTTTGCGTCATTTGCTCTTAAAAAGTCGCACAAGAGATGACGGACGCACCCACGAACGACTGACGGTTTACGCCGCACTATCAGCAGAAAAGCGAACCTCAAAGCCTCGCAATAGAGAACGCCCACCAATTCTCTTGAAAATTCATCAAAAGGGCTTGACAAACCACAAGTGAAGCAGTATTATAAAAGAGCAAACGAGCATAGACGCAATCGAGAAAGAGCGTCCTTGCTTGATGTACACCACATAACCGCATAACCACTATACCACAAACGAACCCGAATTGAAAGAGAAAAACGCAAATTTTTAAGGAGGTGAGAGCATGGCAGTACAGGAGCGACAGGAGCGCGGTGCGGATTACCAGTGCTTTTCTGTGAGGATGCAGAAGGACATCTACAACACGCTGAACGATTGGGCGTGGATGCACCGACTGTCCCTCGCGCGGGCGTGTTCCACGCTGCTGAACAAGGCCCTTGCCGCAGAGCAGGGGGAAACCTACATCCCGGAGGACGGAGGGATTCAGCGTGGCAAAGAGACCGACTAACCCGAAATCTCCCACAACTTCCCAAAAAGTGCGGGGGGGGGGTAGCACTACTCACCAGAAACCGCCGACTACGGCGGCGAAACGGGCATCCGGGGACAAACGGCTCGATGCCATCCTGGAAGCCATGACTGAGGAACTGCTTACAGCCCTTGAACAAGATTATAAACCGAAAGAGAGGTGAGTACCACGAGCAGCGAATGCGAGAATCTCTACAAATTGTGCAGAACATCCGCAGGGTTTACGCAGGAAGCGGCGGCAGAACTGCTGGCGATTTCCCCACGGACGCTCTCGGACTACGAAAACGACCGAGCAAAAGTGCCGGATGACATCGTGGACGCAATGAGCAATCACTACAAGTCACCGCTGCTGGCGTGGTGGCATTTGAGGAACACCAGCGTCCTGGGAAAATACCTCCCGGACGTGGTAATGCCGCAGACGCACGGAGACATGATCGCCCAGCTTTCCATCGCAGAGTGGCGGCTGAGACAGGTGGTCGATGACATCCAGCGGATCATGGAGAACGGCAAGGTCGAGGAACACGAAAAGCCGGATTTCAAAAAAGCGATGGAGTTTGTCCGACAAATCAACAGCAAACTGCTGTCGGTCATCGTTTACGCGGAGGGAGTAGAATGACGATCCCATACAACGAAGCAGGACAAAGGGCATTCGATGTTTTCTACCGGGTGGCCGAAAAGCTGTACGCAAGCGCACAGGCGGCAACCAGCGAGTACATAGCGCAGCACCTCCCGGCTTGCGAGACGGTCGCAGAGACCCACGCAGATGGAAAGTACCGCAGGACGGTGCGGACGGCGGCCGGCAAGACGCACACGGTCAGCTACGACTACAGGACAAAGAGCATCGAAGCGGCATAGGCAAGGGGGACAGAATGAGCGAGGACGCTTTGAACGCAAAAAAAGAGCGCAGCCTGCCGGACATAGCAGACTGCACCCATAACCGAAAGCGAACAAAGCGAATGACAACGCTCTGACGCAACCCCATTATACCCAAAGACAACGGTTTTTGTCAATGGGGATTTCAGAGAAAGGGGGAACAGACCATGAACATTTGCGTTTTTATGGGACGGCTCACGGCAGAGCCGGAACTGCGGATGACACCGAACAACGTGATGGTCGCAACCTTCACGCTGGCGGTGGAGCGCAAGCGCACCAAGGGCAAGGCGGCTACTGACTTTTTCGATGTGGTCGCTTGGCGGGAACGCGGCGAATTTGCCAGCAAATACCTCCACAAAGGAAGCGGGTGGTGGTGCAGGGCGAAATGCTGACCCGCAGCTACACCGACCGCAACGGCGTGAAGCGGAAAGCCTACGAACTGACCGCAGACCAGATTTTCTTTGCGGACAGCAAGCAGGAAGCGACCCAAGCGGCGCAGTACGAGCTGCCGATGGACGCAGGAGAGTACGATGACGGCGAAATGCCGTGGCATTAGACCGAAAGGAGCATAGACAATGATGACAGCGCAAGACACTATCGTCCAGCTGAACAACTACCCACGGGACAAGTACAACGTCCTGATCCCCGTGACCTCGATGCAGGTCATGAGCGCGATGCAGAAAATCATCGTGAACGAGGTGCGGCTGGACACAAACACGAACTCCAGCAAGGACATCTACTACGACAAGCAGACGGGCAAGTACGCCATTACCGCAGTCGGCGGCACAAAGCTGGCGGCGGCAGCGAACATCAGCATCGTCCAGAACGAGGGCGAACATCCGGAGGTCTGCAAGCGGTGCATTGAAATGGCGAAAGCAACAGGCAGGGCGCAGTCCTGCGGAAGCTGCCCCCACGCCTACGATGTAAAGCACACGGTGACCGTCCGGGTGCCGGAGCCGAGTGGCGGCTTCCGGCTGATTACCAAAAGCAAGGAAATCGACTGCTCGCTGGAGAAAGCGTCCATGACGGATGCGCAGTATAAACGGTTCCTGCCGCACAGGGCAAGCATGGCAGAGACCAAAGCGTACATGAGATGCCTGAGAGCCGCCCTCGGATTGGCGCAGGGCTACACCCTGCAGGAACTGCAAAAGCCCTTTGTGATCGCCCACATCGTCCCGAATTTGGATGCGCCGGAGATGCGGAACGCCTTAATCAGCAACTCGCTCCGGGACATGGGACTGCTGTTCGAGACTACAGCCGCACAGCCGCAGATCGCACAACAGGCACAGCAGCCGCTGGCACTGTCGGACGGGGCGATTCAGATGGCGGCAGAGGACGCGGCAGACACAGGCGAACCCTACCGGGAAAGCGACTACCAGGACAACGAATCGGATGCGCTTCCTTGGGACGATGCGCCGACCCCACAGCAGCCGCAGGGCATCGTATGCGAGGGGTGCGGACAACTGATAACCGAAACGGCAAGCAGGAACGGGCAGAAATGGACACCGGAAGCAATCCGGGATTTCTCCACGCGGAGATTCGGTCGGTGTCTTTGCCCGGACTGCCAGAAAGCGAATAACGGGAGGAATGGCAGATGATGAAGATTTTACACTGCGCCGACCTTCACCTGGGGGATCTGAACGGTCCCGTCAAGGATGGGCAGAACGCACGGCGCGAGGACACGCTGAAATGCATGAGGGCGATAGCGCAGACGGCGGCGGTCGAGAAGCCGCAGGTGGCAATCATCGCCGGGGACCTTTTCAACCGCAGCCGGGTATGGGCAGACACGGCACTGGATGACATAGACGCGGCGGTGACCGACTTCATCCGGCCGCTCTGCAGGGAATGCGAAAAAGTGGCGCTTCTTTTCGGGACGCAGAACCACGACAACCCGAAAGCGTTCAACACCCTGCGGATTCTCACCCAGGGGATGCACAACCTGACCATCTACACAGCCCCGGAGGTGGACACGCTCAAAACGAGCGCAGGGGATGTGCAGATTCTCGCCATGCCGGGATTTGACAAGGGGCGGCTTCGGGTGTTCATGCCGGACGCAGATGCGGAGACAGAGAACAAAAACGCCACCACGCTGGTCAACGAAATCATCATGGGGCTTTCGGCAGAAGCCTACAAGACGAAGCCGGCCGCCAGGATTCTGGTGGCGCATTACACGGTCGCAGGGTGCGAATCAGAGAGCGGTCAGACCTTCCTCGCGGGGCAGGACGTGGTGATCCTGCCGCAGACCATCGACAGCGCAGGGGTGACGCTGGGGTGCTTCGGACACATCCACAAACCCCAGCGGCTCGGATGCAACACGCCGGCCTATTACAGCGGCAGCCCGAACCAGCTGACGTTCAATGATGAGGGCATGGAACACGGCTTCTACATTCACGAAATCGAGGGGAACGAGGTCATCCAGAGCCGCTTCATTCACACGCCGGAGCGCAGACACCTGACGCTGAAGCTGACAGACGAACAGCTGGCGGGATTCATCGAGACCGGGACGCTGGACGGAGTGCCATTCCAGGCAGAGGGCGCAATCCTGCGGGTTTTCTACAACGCCACGCAGGAACAGGAAAAGGCACTGAACCGGGCGGCACTGCAAACCAGCCTGATGCAACAGGGCGCGTTTTATGTGGCTGACTTCATCCGGGACGAACCGCAGGACACGCTGGTCACAGAGACTGCGACAGAGGATGATCCCAGGGCGGCACTGCACAGCTACCTGACTACGGTGCAGGAAACGGACGGCAAGCTGACGGACGATGACATCAAGCGGCTGGACGAACTGGCATACCCCATCATCCGGCAAGCCGATGACGGTCGGGAAGCCAACCAGCACACCGGGGCGTTTCTTCCGAAACGGATTGAGGTCACGAACTACCGCAGCTACACACACGCCGTGTTTGACTTTGAGGAAATCCGCATGGCGATGGTCAACGGGCAGAACGGCGTAGGCAAGAGCAGCCTGTTCATGGATGCCATCGCGGACTGCCTGTACGAAACCAGTCGGGACGGAGCGAAGGGCGAATGGGTGCGCGAGGGCGAAAAGAAGGGCGCAATCACCTTCGAGTTTGAGATGGGCGGCTACGAGTACCGGGTGGCAAGAACCCGCACCAAGAGCAAAGGGACGCTGGCACTGGCAAGGAAAAACCGGGACACCGGGGAATGGGAGAACTACGGCGATACCACCATGCCGCTGACGCAGGAAAAGATAATCCGCACGATTGGGATGGACTGCCAGACCTTCTGCTCCATCGCTCTGATCCGGCAGGACGCATACGGGATTTTCTTGGAATCCGACAGCGACCGCAGGATGGAAGTCCTGTCCAGCCTTCTCAACCTGGGGCTTTACGACCGGGCAGAGGAAATCGCAAAGGACAAAGCGACCGAACGGCGGCGCAAGCTGGCGGCACTCCATGACCGCATGAGCGTCCTGGACACGCAGATGGCGGCAAGGGAACAGGTCGAGAGCGAACTGAGCGAGTGCGAGAAGGACAAGGCACTCTACGCAGCGCAGATGACCGCCGTAGAGGGGCAAATAAAGGCGCAGGAGCGCGAGGAAGCACTCAGGCAGGAACTTATACGGCAAGCCCAGGAAAAGGCGCAGGAAGCCGCAAAATTGGGCGCACAGGCGCAGGAAAAAGAGCGGGAACTGCAAAAGCAGCGCACAGAGATGGAAAGCGCATCCGCACAGGCGGCGATGGCAGACGCAGCGACACAGGCGGCGCAGGAAGTCGCACAGGCGCGGGAACGGCTCGAACCGCTGGCACAGGACGAAGCCCAGCTTCAGACGCTGACCGACAGGCTTACGAAACTGCGGATGAGCGCACAGGCGGCGCGGGACAAAGCCGCCCAGCTTCAGACCGCCAGACAGGGACAGGCGGCAACACTGAATCGCAGGGACGAAATCGAAGCCGCCGTGCGGGAAATGGACGCAGTACGGGCAGAGCGGCAAGCCCTCACCCCCAGGCTGGCGGCACAGGCAGACTGGACCCGGCGCATTTCGGAATTGAAAGCGGAAACGCAGGCCTTCCTCGCTGACAGCCGGGTGCGGATCGGGAACCTCAAAGCACAGCTGGAGACAGCGCAGAAAAAGGCACAGCTTCTGACCGCCAGCGGATGCCCGATAGCCGAAACCGCATCCTGCGAGTTTCTGAAGGACGCACAGGCGGCAAAATCCAGCATCGCAGGGCTTGAACAGGAACTGAACGCCGTCAAGACTGCGGACAGGGCGAAATATGAGCAAACCCAAAAAGAGATAGCGGACGCACAGAGCCAGCTGGAGAAGCTGGGGAACCCGCAAGGGGAACTGGACGCACTCGGACAGAGAGAGCGCAAGGCGGCAACGCTGGCGGCACAGGCGGCAAGCCTGGAAGCGGCGGCGGCAACCATCGCACAGCTTGACAGGCAGATCGCCGAACAGAAACAGGCGGCTGAGGACGCAGAAAAGGAAGCCGCAGACATCCAGAGCCGGACAGAGCCGCTCACAAAGAGCGCAGAGACGGCAAAGGCACTCCGCAGCGAAATCCAAGCAAAGGAACGGACAGCCGCCCTGCAAGCACGATGTGCCGCCGCTGTAGCGACCGTGACGGCTTTGCAGACCACAGTGGACATACTGACCAAGGACATCGAAAAAACGCGGCAGGACGCGGCTGTGGCGGCGCAGGAAGCCGCAGAGATGCAGTCGAGAGTGCCGGACGCTCCGCTGACAGACCTTCGACCGACACGGGACAGTCTGGCAAAGAGCATCGACCAGATAGCAACCCGGATAGGCGGTTTACAGGCAAAGCTGGAAGCCATCGCAGATGCGAAAGCCCAATGGGAAACATACCGGGACGAAAAGAGCAACGCCGCAAGGCTTCTGGCCGACTATCAGACGCTGGCAAACAGCTTCGGGATTGACGGCATCCAGTATGTCATCATCCGGGGCATCGTGCCGGAGATACAGGGCAGAGCCAACGCAATCCTCTCGGCGATGACTGGCGGCAGGATGGCGGTGGATTTCCGCACAGAGCGTGAGAACAAGACCAACAGCAAGATAGTCAACAGTCTGGATGTTTGGATAACCAGTCTGACAGGCGGGTGCAGACCCTACAGCAGCCACAGCGGTGGCGAAAAGGTCAAGATTGCGCTGGCGGTTACCCTTGCGCTGGCAGATGTGAAAGCCAGGAGAGCCGGGGTACAGCTGGGAATGCTTTTCATAGACGAGCCGCCATTTTTGGACGGTGACGGCACTGACGCATACGCAGATGCGCTCACCAACATGGCGAACCGCAACCCGGAGATGCGGATTCTGGCAATCAGCCATGACCCGCAGCTGAAAGCGAGGTTTGCGCAGAACATCACAGTGACCGCAGGGGACAACGGCAGCGAGGTTTCAATGGGATAGGAGGTGACGGATAATGGCTTGGATCGAAAGCCACCAAGAACTTCGCCACCACTACAAGACCAAACGCCTCGCAAGGGAACTGAAGGTCACGGTGGCGGCCGCAATCGGACATTTGCACTGCCTTTGGTGGTGGGCGATTGACTTCGCGCCGGACGGTGACCTATCAAAGTTTGACGATTACGAGATAGCAGACGCAATCGGATACGAGGGAAAAGACCCAGCCAAGGCAAAAGCCGCACTGATTTCTTCTGGCTTTTTAGACAACAACAGTGATGGAGCCATTACAATCCATGACTGGTACGACTATTCGGGACAACTTGGGGACAAGCGCATCGAGAGCCGGAAAAAAGAACGGGACAGGAAAGCAGAATACCGCGCAAGGAAGAAAGCGGAAGCAGGGCTGGACACAGGCACAAGTCCCGCCGCTGTCCCAAGAGAAAAAGCGGACTGTCCCGAACCTGTCCCACGGGACAGTCCCACGGAAAACGGGACAGTCCCGCCCCTACAGTACAGTACAGGACAGGACACTACAGGACAGGACACTACCGTACAGGGACAGGACAGGACAACACCCCCCTTACCCCCCGCAAGCGGGGGGAATGGCGAGGGTGCCGAGCCGGACGCACAGGAAAAGCGATTTGATCAATTCTGGGCAGTTTACCCGAAAAAGCAGGGCAAGGGTGACGCACTCAAGGTCTGGAAGCGGCTGAAGCCGGACAAGGCACTGTTCGAGCAAATCCTGACAAGCGTCAAGGCACACGCCAGCCGCAACCCGCAGTGGAAGCGGGACGGGGGGCAATACATCCCGAACCCGGCAACATGGCTCAGGCAGACACGCTGGCTTGATGAGATACCAGCCCAAGAGGGAGGTGCGGCAAATGCCGGAAGAAAGACGGAAAGAATCGGCGGCGCAGACGGTTACGCTGACTTCCAGCGAAGCACAGGCTTTAGAAGCGCAGATAGCGACACAGACACTGACAATTAAACAGGCGGTCTGCTATTTCGGCAACGGGTACTACGGCGCAAACGGCCTGACAACCCCGCCGAATTACGCCACGGTCACGCAGATACAGCGGCTGTCGCATAAAACCAGGATGACAGTCAAAGGGCTGAACCCTTGGGGAGACGATAGCGGCTACTTGGGATTTTACGACCGCAAGGCAGAGCCGCTGGTGATCCCGGAGCCGGGACGGTGCGAATTCTGCGGCGCAACACTCGAACACATCGGCATCATGCGGCATCGGCAGAGCGGCGCATACGAGTGGGAAGTGGAGCGATGGTCGAATGTGCCGCTGCGGTGCGAGTGCGAACAGGCAAAGGCAAAATGGGACGCACTGGAAGCCGAGGAACAGCGGCGGCAGGAGGAAGAACGGCGGCAGGAGGAAGAACTCAGCCGCAGGAAGCGAGTAGAGACCGCACTGGCGCATAGCGGCATGAAAAAGCGATTCCTCGCCCGGACATTCGCAAACTTCCAGACAGACACAGCGGGGAGAGCCAAAGCGCACAGGACGGCGAAAGAGTACGCTGACAACTTCACTGCGCACATGGCAAACGGGGACGGGCTGTACATCGAGGGGACATTTGGGACTGGAAAGACACACCTTGCGGCGGCGATAGCAATCCAGCTGATGGAGCAGGGACACAATGTGATTTTCAAGACAGCGGATGATCTTCTGCGGGACATCAAAGCGACATTTGACGATAACGGGCAGGAGGAACAGAAAGTCCTAAACAGGCTGAAAACCTGCGAACTGCTTGTGATTGACGATATTGGCAAGGAACAGGCAACGGACTGGTCAACGGCGCAGCTTTACGCCATCATCAACGACCGCTACGAGTGCCAGCGACCGCTGATCATCACAACGAATTTCAACGAAAACGACTTGGTAGCTGTGGAAAGTCCGAAAGGCGTAGGCGAACACAGGATCCGGGCGATTTTAAGCCGGCTCCACGAATCATGCAGACTGTTGACGATGAGCTGGCCGGATTGGAGGGGAGCGCAATAGCAAGCACATACGGAAACCGGGGAATGTCCTTCGAGGGGCTGATAGAGTACGCAAACGCCAGATACCAGCATACCGGGAGGGCAATCGTAACGAAACAGCACACGCTCTGCAAGCCGCTCCGAAACGGCACGGGGCAGATCGTGAGCGCAAAGTACGAGGAAAAGGCAACGGTGGATTTCATGGGGCAGTACGCAGGAACACCGATAGCCTTTGAAGCGAAACACTGCGCCGCAGACAAGATAGACTTGAAGCGGGTAGAGCCGCATCAATGCGATTTCCTGCGGGATTGGACGGCGCAGGGCAACGGGATAGGATTTGTGATAATCAGCTTCCAGCTTACGGACTTTTACATCATCCCTTGGTGCTACTGGCAAGCCGCACTTACGGCAAGGGAAGCAAAGCAGGGCGGGAGCGTGTGCTTCAACCCGATGTGGACGGACTGGAACACGACCGGGAAAGCAAGCGTCCGCAAAGACGAACTGCCGGAGGAATGGCGGGTGAAGCTGGGCGGCGCGGCGGCGATAGACTACCTCGCAACGGTTGACAGGCTCTGGCGCATCGGGCGGTAGCAGGAAGCAGAACGCAGAGAAACGAGGAAACGGGTATGATGACATTAGGCTCACTTTTTGACGGTGCGGGGGGCTTCCCCCTGGCGGGAACGATGGCAGGGATAACGCCCCTGTGGGCTTCGGAGATTGAACCGTTCCCCATCCGGGTGACAACCCGGCGATTCCCGGACATGAAGCACCTGGGGAGCATTACGGCGATAAACGGCGGCGAAATCGAACCCGTGGACATCGTGACCTTTGGCAGCCCGTGTCAAGACCTGAGCGTAGCCGGCCGGCGGCAGGGACTGAGCGGGGAGCGGTCGGGGCTGTTCCTCGAAGCAATACGAATCATCAAGGAAATGAGGGAAAAGACACATGGACGGAAACCGAGATACATCGTCTGGGAGAATGTCCCCGGAGCCTTTAGCAGCAACGCAGGGCGGGACTTCCAGGCAGTCCTTACAGAGATCATCCGAATCGCAGAGCCAAACGCCCCCGATGTGCCACTACCTGACAAGCGATGGCCGATGGCAGACCTCTACGGCGGAAACGGCTGGTCTCTTGCCTACAGGGTGTACGATGCGCAGTATTGGGGAGTACCCCAGCGAAGAAAGAGGATCTACCTTGTCGCAGATTTTGGAGGAAACCGTGCCGGAAAAATACAATTTGAGTGCGACCGCTTGTGCGGGGATTCTCCGCAGGGCGCAGGAACGAGGGAAGAAACTCCCGGAACTGCTGGAAAGCACCTTGAGGAATCAGGCAGGGCAGTCTGCCTAAACGACCAGGGCGGCAGCCGCATGGAGGTATCCGAGGGCATAGCAGGAACGCTCCGCTCCGAGATGCACGGACACCCGCCGATGGTGGCATTTCACCTGACGCAAGACCCGATAACCGATGAGGGGAAATCGCCCTGCATCGGGACAGGGAATCCGGCAGGTGGACAGGCAACGGTCGGTGTGATGCTTCCAGCGGCATACGGACTGTCCAGCAAGGCGAGTAACGCATGGAACAGCCCAAACCCTGACAGCGGGTGCTACCCGGCAACTGTGGCACGGACGCTGAACACGAACGGCGGGGACGCAACCTGTAACCAGGGCGGTAACCTCATCGTAGCGCGAGTGTTTGAGAACCACGGGCAGGATACCAGATTTAGAGATTCCGGGGACATCGCACAGACTGTGGTCGCAAAGTACGGAACAGGCGGCGGCAACCAGCCGCTGGTGGTTCAGCCAGCGTTCGCCATAGGGAGAGACTGCTTCACGGCAAGCGAGGAAACGGCACACACGCTCACGGCAGAGGACACACAGGGATTTGTGGCGCATCCGACAATCGCTATCCAGGGGAGCATGATAGGACGCAGGAAAGAGAACGGCCCACAGGGGGGCGGCATCAACGAGAATGTGTGCTTCACACTCAACACCTCAGATCAACACGCCGTATGCGCACCGGGGCAGCCGTACACCATCGGGAACGGGCAAGTCCACGATTTATCCTTGGACGATAAAGCCCGGACGCTGAACTGTATGCATGACGCACAGGCGGTGATGGAGCCGACAGGTGAAAGCGGATACCCGTACATAGTGCGGCGGCTCACGCCGCAAGAATGCGGCCGCTTGCAGGGCTACCATGACGGGTGGTGCGAAGGGCTGGAAACGCCGGAACCGACAGAGGAAGAAATCGACTGGTGGTGTGAGGTTTTCGAGACGCACCGAAAAACCATGAACCCGAAAAAGAAACCACGATCCCGGAAACAGGTGCGGAAATGGCTACAGAACCCGCAGACGGACAGCGCAGAGTACAAGATGTGGGGAAATTCGCTGGCAATACCAAACGCCTACCATGTCCTCGCAGGGATAGCCGCAGAGTTACAGGCAGAACAGGACAGACCCCTCTACATAGCAAGCTGGAGCGGAGGGAAGGACAGCACAGCATCCATCATCCTGGCGCACGAACATGGGGACCCGCTGGATGTGATAATTTACTCCGAGGTCATGTTTGACAGCGAAACCAGCGCAGACCCACCTGAGCAAAGCGACTTCATCCGAAACAAAGCAATCCCGATTTTTGAAAGCTGGGGCTATAAGGTTAAGATTTTGCACCCATCGAAAACATTCATAGACTGCTTCTTCCATGTTCGCGGAGGGCGAAGCAAATATGCTGGGAAAAGAGTGGGCTTCCCGATGAGGGGACGGTGCGAAATCCAAAAACAAAAGGTGGAACCAATTCGGAAATTCTACAGAGAAATAAATCGACCTTTTGTGGACTGCGTAGGGATAGCCATAGACGAATCGGAGCGGCTGGAAAGAGCAAAAAGCAAAGGGCAGATTTCGCTCTTAGAAAAGTACGGGTACACAGAGGAAATGGCATACAGCCTATGCGAAAAATACGGACTGCTCTCACCAGTCTACAAGTACACAAAGCGCGGCGGGTGCTGGTTCTGCCCGAACTCAAAAGCAAAAGAACTGCGCCACTTGAGAGACCGCTACCCAAACCTATGGCAAAAACTCTTGGATTTGGAGGATGAGCCGAATTTAGTAGGAAACATTTGGGACACGGCAAGCCAAGTCAGCATTCACGGACTGGAAGAACAGTACCAACAGGAAGATGCACAGATTTCAATTTTCGATTATTTAGACAACATAAATCGCCGGAATAGTTGAACGCTAATAGAAAAGGATGTGATAGACATGGAAATCCATACCTACCCAGAGATGAACCAAAAAATCAAAGACATCCTGCGGCTTGGAGAAGAACCAATGCTCCTTTACGCAGCCGCACGGATAGAGGAACTGGAAACGCTTCTGGCGGCGGCAGTGAAGGACATCTGGAATTTTTCGACCGGGAACACTTGCCACTCATGCATCGAGTGGAAGGAAGGACGATGCTCCAGGCCGGGGCCGAAAGACTGCGCCGGGTACAGCTGGTGGAAGTGGCGCGGATTTACAGACAATCAGGTAGCGGAGCAGGAGAACGATGCGCTGACCGCCGCAATCGGGCGCATGGAGGAAATGCAGGATCAGGCGGGATTTGACTTGCTCACCGTGCAGGAGTGCCTTAAATTGGTGAGAACGGCGGCTGGGTATGTGGCAAGAAGGAAATGACCGAAAGCGAGGTAAAGCGGATGACCGAATACTTCACGCTCACAGCAAGGCGGTGCAAGGAATGCGGAAGAATTCTGGTGAGCGAGGAATCAGTCAAGCGAGGATACGGATGCCAATGCGCCAAGAAAGCAAAGCAGAAGGAACTGGACAGACAACCGCTGGACGGGCAGATAAGTCTGCTTGATGCCATAGAAAAAACCGAAAGCGAGGAATGAACGATGTTAAAAACGAAGATCGAATGGTGCGATTCCACATGGAATCCAGTGACCGGGTGCCGGCATGAATGCCCGTACTGCTATGCCCGGAGGATTGCCGAAAGATTCAGCGGCTACGACCCGCAGTACGGCGCAGGGCTGACGGAACTGGACGGCAACTATACGCTCGGCGCACAGGAAAAGAAATACATCCGCAGGGCAGACGGGAAGCGGATGCAGGCTCCGTACCCGTTCGGATTCCAGCCCACTCTCCACGGGTACAGGCTGGATCAACCGCAGAAATGGGTAAACCCGCAGACCATCTTTGTCTGCTCGATGGCTGACCTGTTCGGCGCATGGGTGCCGGAGGAATGGATAGAGCAAGTGTTCAACGCTTGCGACAAAGCCCCCCAGCACAGGTACATCTTCCTCACGAAGAACCCGCAGCGATACGGCGAACTGGCAAGAGCCGGGAAACTCCCCAAAAGGGAAAATTTCTGGTACGGCTCCACACTGGAC
>Ga0073906_1003077_pt1 | contig 19933 bp, 13 predicted proteins | sample Inofromicrocosms_FD_65485 | JGI IMG/M metagenome (GOLD analysis project Ga0073906, IMG submission 65485) | Mouse cecum microbial communities from Vienna, Austria - Inoculum for glucosamine and mucus D2O microcosms | ecosystem: Host-associated > Mammals > Digestive system > Large intestine >...
GCCTTTGAGCTTATGGTAAACAGTGGGGTTTCCACTATGCTGACCTCCTCTTCTCCCAAAGAAAATAACAATAGTGCCTATTCCCTCTATAAATTCAGCCAGTCAATCAAAAGTTATCCCAGCTCTATGAATGATCTTTGCATGGAGTTTCAGATTATCAGCCCGAAAAATCAGTTGGTTTTTCGGAAAAATTCCCTTGTCAGTGATCTTGAGCTTTACTTTGATTCTATGGTCAACTACCACTCCATGAGCTATAAAAGCTGGAAAGAGCAAATTTTCCGTATGAATCAGCGGCAGTTTTGGCCTGTTCAAACCATTGCGATCGACGGTGCGGATGTAGACGCTTTAACCTATCTGATTCCGATTCAGTATGGAACCTCATATGGTCAGGGAGGAGTGATCTCCATCCTGATACAGGGAAATATGCTGAAACAGGTACTGGATACAGCAAACCTGGAACAAAATGTAGAAATTTACATGTTTGATGCTAATAATACGCTCTTATATTCAACTTCATCTGGAGAGGACCATACCGTCCCTGGTTATCAGCCGTTGTTCAGCGCCAGAGCATCTGGAGAAAGCTTCGGCTTTTTTGAAATTGAATCCCAGAAAATGCTGGCGTACTCCATTAGCCCTTATAATGGGATTTTATACGCGGCCCTAGTTCCGGAAGAAATTATTTTACAGCAGATGTACACAGTGCGGGATACTACCCAAAAGGTTCTCATTATTTATTTGATTATCAGCATTGCACTTGCCATTACCATTACATATAAGCTCAACAAACCGCTCCGCAGTCTGTTGACGAGTATTATGGATACTGTACCCACAGAAAGCAAACAGACTTTACAACAGCTGGGCGAGTACAGGTTTATAGCGGAAAATATGATGCGCTTGCTTCAGCAAAACCGTTCACTGGAGGTCAGCGTTGAAAAAAACGCCCATACATTGGCAGATATTGCTCTGGATAGGCTAATCAATGGACAGGCCAAGACGTCAGACGCTGACATGGTTGCACAGTATAAGCTGAATTTTCCAGAAAAATGGTCTGTATGCAGTGTTGCAGTACTGATAATGCCAGAACTCGATTCGGAATATTACCAACGATATCCTATTTTTGACCTGACCGATTCCATTGATAACGAAAAAAAGAAGTGGAATATTTCCTGTTATGCTCATGTCCTCTCCGCCAGCTCCATAGCGCTTATTTATATTATGCCCGATGAAAAGGGGGATATTAATCAACAAAATATAGAGGCATCCCTCAAACGGATAGACGATATGCTGTACTGCGCAAGCGGAATACATCCACTGATTGGGATAGGCGGGCAGTACAATGACTTATTCGACCTTCATTTTTCGTGCGACCAAGCGCTTTATTCGGCGGAGCTTTGGCAATCATCCCAGGATGGAGGTATCATATCACCGGAGAACAGCCGTCCCCCTTTTATTAAAGTATACGAACGGGAAATGCAGCATCTGGAGTCATACTTTTACCCGATTGACCTTGAATACCGAATTGTCAACTGTGTAAAATCTGGGGAAGTGGAGGCGATGTCTTCCTTATTGGATAAGATTGTGGAAGAAAATTTCAAAAACAGAAATCTCTCTAGCCAAATGCAAAGGCAGCTTTGCTATGATATTCGCTCCACTTTATATAAGCTGTGTATGGAACTCAATGTGGGAAACCGCTTTTTTGATTTTGCGGTCAATCTTGATAAAAAGGGAAATCCAGGGGCATATGTAAGAGAACTTACCGATGCCTTTCATTCCATCACAGTTGAGGTTCATTCTTCAAAACGCAGCCATAATAATAATTTGAGGGATCGTATTCTTCAATTTATAAATGACAATTATTGGGATAGCCAACTTAGCGTTACAGCGGCTGCGGAAAAATTTAATTTATCAGAATCCTATTTTTCTCAATTTTTTAAAATGCATGTTGGGGAGTCGTTCAGCTCTTATCTGGAAAGACTGCGAATCACCCACGCACAGGAAACCATCCAGCAAACGGACACAGTGGAGTTTGAAAAGCTGTGTCATGAAATTGGTTATGGAAACTCGAACACCTTCCGAAAAGCTTTCAAGAGATTTACAGGATTGTCTCCAAGCGCGTATAAAGAAATGTGCCGGATACAGAAAAATAAAAAGGGAGACAAATAAATACCGGAAGCAGCATCTTAGCCTGAAGATTTATTGAATCAGTCTGTGTGCATATTTGGACCCTTGATTTTTTCGACAAGCTGACGAAGGAATCCATAGCAGAACAGCGTCTCTAGCGGCAGATGAGCGCCGGCAAAGATTGGAGTCTTCAATCTTCGGGTATGGGCCGTTCTAGCCGGTTCATACTGAATCAGCAACGGTTCCAAAGGAAAGGACGACTTTGGTACCGCACCGCTGAACAGGAAAGCGTAGTACCGGCGGCTCTTCGATGATTTTATCAGTATTTTTCAGATCCCCGTTTTCCAAAACAGGCAGCATAAATGGAAAATTTGACATATCATCGTCCCCCATTGCGGCGATTTTTGAACATACTGGACAATGTTTGAAATTAGTGCTATACTATTAATGATTCAAAAAACTTTATTGCCTTTATTTCGAGAGTTTTGAACAAAAGATACAGGAGGCTCGGTCATGCGTCAACGGTCTGAACTATTTCGGCGCTTTTTTCTTTCCTATATGCTCATTTTCCTGTTTCCTGTCTGCGTGCTGGGCATCCTGGGCATTGTGCAGATCAACCGCAACCACCAAAAGGAACAGCTTGCCCTCCAGACCGTGACACTGGAAAAGGATATCGAAATACTGAATTTTGAGCTGGAGAAGTTCAACCACCTCACCGCAGCAATTTCAACCTATGACGAGCTTTCCCCCTCCCAGCGGGCCCGCAGTAGCAACTTCCCTTATAAGATCATGCGCTTTTTGGGGGAACAGGTTTACTCCAGTCTGCTGGTCAACGGCATCTATATTGTGTTCCCGGAGGACCACAGGGTTTACACAGATATCGGCGTTTTTAACTATGAGATTTTTTTCCAGGAGTATTTCCTCTGCAAACAGCATACCTTTCAGGAACTAGAGGGGCTGTGGCAGCAGGAAATCCCCTTTTTTATTGACGACGTCTATTCTCAAAGGTCCTCAGAACGCCGCACGGTGGTATACAGCCATCCCCTTCAGGGCATCAACGCGGGGGAGGGATACATACTCTACACTGTTGACTACCAGAAACTGAGGGATTTATACTCTTTCCTCCCTGAGGGGATAGATATCTATACCGCCGTCGCCAAGGGGAGCACCCTGTTTTTCTTTGACTTTCCTTTCTGGGAGGATGCGACGCGTTTCCTAGCCCAAACAGAGGAAAAACAGCTTTTAAACGATCAGAGCTATTACCGGATAGCAGCGTCGTCCCCAGAAAGCGGCGTGACGATGGTTCGCCTGGTTTCCAAAGCCATGACCATCAACGCCCGTACCTCCAGCCGGTGGAGCGCCTTTTTGATAGGTCTGCTGATTTTATGCTGGCTGGGGGCTTTATGCGTTTCTTTGCTTTCCCGCGCCGTATACCGCCCCATTCTGCGGCTGGCGCAGACGGCAAATCTTCTGGCGGGGGAAAATTCCTCTGAGAAAAACGAGCTGCGCTGTGCGGAACAGGCCATCATTCAGCTCCACGAGCAGTATGGACGCTCCCAGCGGGACAGTATGCTGCTCAGCCTGCTGCATACCGAATACCACAGCCTAGAAGAGCTGGAGCGTTCCCCGGCGCGGGTGGTTTTGGGTTGGGCGGGATACTGTGTTTGTATTTTAGAGGAAAAAAATCCTGCCGCCCTTGTGGAAAAGCTCCGTTCTATCTGTTCGGTGGCGGATACCACTGCACTGGGAAACGACCGCCATGTTTTGCTTTTCTCTCTGTCTCAGCAGCAGCTGCCGGGCTTCGGGGAGCATCTGCTTAAAAAAGTATCCAATATTCCAGGCTTCGGACATATCGGAATTGGACGGATCTATACCGATCCTCTGAAAATTTCCACCAGCTACCATCAGGCGCAGAACGCCTTTCAGACCTCTGTGAAAAACGGATACCCGGCGCTATACGACACCCTTGACACACACTCTACCATAGAAAAGTTCCCCCAGGATGAAGTCAACACACTGTTTCAGGCAATTGTTTCCCGCAATGCCGGCCAGGCCGAGAGCATCTCCCAGTCGATTCTTCAGTCCCTTCGTGAGGAAAAGATCAGTATGCTGTTTGGAATTTCGCTCTGCTATCACCTGATCAACCGCTGCGTCTCCGCCCTACAACAGGCGGGACTGGACAGCACCGTGCTGGTACAAAAGCACTCCCAGTTTTTCGTTTCCCCCTCCAGCCACCCCTTTGGGGAGCTTTTGGAAATCGCCGAATCCATATGCAGGGATATCGTGGCCGCCCTTCGGGAAAATACGCCTGCCGCCAGCGGACCGATTCAAGAGGTGCTGACCTACATACATCAGAATTATCAAAACTCCAATTTGACGGTCAAGCTGATTGCGATGGAGCACAAAATGTCGGTCTCCAACCTCAGCCATCAGTTTAAAAACAGCATGGGGGTCAACCTGTCCGAATATATTGATCTGCTCCGGCTCACCCAGGCGCGCCAGCTTTTGACACAGACAGATACAACCATTGAGGCAATCGCGCAGGAGTGCGGCTTTGGCTCCTCAGTCAGCCTGATACGGAAGATACGCCGCTATTATGGAATGACTCCTACCGAGTACCGAAACCTGTGAATCTGAGTTGGCCTATCCAAATGAGGATTTCCGCTGTTGGAATGAAATGTTTTGAAAAAGGCGCGCCTGAAGCGGTGCGCCTTTTCCTTACTCTTTTACCATATTTTGCTTCTGGATGTAAACCGTTTTTATTTGGGCTGGCGGTCATACATTCCCTGATAGATTGCAACATAATCGTCAATCTTCAGCTTTTGCAGCTGATTCAGGTGCTCCTGCCATTTCGCGTCGTCGATGCCGTTGGTGACGGACTCCGCCACAAAGGATTTCATATAGGTGTCAATATCCGCAAACAGCAGGGTGATCTCTTTGGTCACATCCGCGCTTTGGAGCAGGTCGGTGTAGATGATTTCCTTCTGGAAATAGGGGGCATATGCCTCTGCTGTCTCCACCTTGCGCAGGGTCAAAGGATCGGAGCTGATGTCCCGGCCCTGGTCAAAGACATATAGGAATGCTGTCTCACCCATAAAGCCGGTGGTGAAGCGGAACTCATCGTTATTGTTGTAGCCGGGGGCAGCGGGCTCGGTAATACGGGTCCAGTTGTCGGCGTCGGCCCATTTCCAGCCAACGTTTTCCGCGCCCTGACGCCAGTTGAGGAACATGGTGACATCGCTCATGCAGTAATCCATCCACCGCAGCAGGGGAGCCGGGTCTTTGCAGGACACGGTGATCATGTTGCGCATGGCATAGGTGGAGGAGTTATCGGAACGGCGGGTGAGCTGAGCGCCGTTGGGGCCTTTCAGGGGGAGGATGTGCTGGTAGTTTTCAATCTGACCGGCGGCAACCGTGTTGCCGATGGTTCCAGCAGAGAGGACAAAGTACACCGGAGGGTCGGACAGGCTCTTGGAGTTGTACTGGGCCCTGGGCTGGGAGAAACCCTCGGTATCCATCAAACCGGCGGCAAACAGCTTGTTGAGGTATTTCAGCCCTTCATAGAACCGGGGATCAGCAGGGGCAAAGAACACCTTTCCGTTTTCCACATTGTTGTAATGGGAGGTGTTGATGACACCGAAGGAACCGAACATGGAGCGGATGGAGAAGCCCCCCAGCTCGCTGAAGCCAAAGGGAATTTCGTCTACCGCGCCATTGCCGTTGAGGTCTCCGGCCTCCTTGGCCTTCACCAGGACATCATAGAATTCATCTGTGGTGGTGGGCATGGACGCGCCCAGCTTAGTCAGCCATTCGGTGTTGATGTACAAAGCGTCGGAAAGGATGCTCCAGGGGCTGGAGTCCTCGCCGGTGGGCAGGGAGTATACCTTGCCGTCCGGGGCGGTGATCTTGGCCTTGATCAGGGGGTTCTTTTCCAGAAAAGCGTTGAGGTTGGGCATATATTTGGAAAGCATATCGCCGGTGATCTCCATCAGGGCCCTGCAGTTGGGGACAATGTCAACGTTGCCGAAGATGGCGTCCGGCAGATCGCCGCTGGCAAAGACGATGTTCACCCTGTCGCCCCATCCGGAGGCGGGAACCTCCATCCAGTCAAACTGGACATTGGTGGCCTTTTCCGCTTCCTTTAGAATCTCCTTCTCAGAGAAAGAGGAGCTCTTGTCAAGGGCGGATTTGCTGACCATGACCGAGTATTTTACCGGGTCCTTGACAATGGGAAGGCCCTGAAGGTACAGGTTTCCCTCCATCTCCGGGGCGGCCTCCGAGGATGTACTGGGTGCGGCAGAAGACGGAGTGGATGTACTGCCTGTAGACTGGGAGGGCGCAGACTGCTGACTGCTTGAACTTCCGGGGGAAGAGCATCCGGCCAGGGAAGCGCAGAGCGTCACAGCTAACGCAGCCGCTGCAAGCCTTTTTTTCTCTGTTTCATACTAAATTCTCCTTTTCAATAGCGTTTATGCTATTTTATTGGTCAGACCAGCGTTATCCCTTGATGCCGCCGATCATAACACCCTTGACAAAGAACTTCTGGATAAAAGGGTACAGTACCAACATGGGAACCGAGCAGACGATGATGATACCGTATTTCATGGTTTCCGCCAGCCTTAGGGCTGCCTGTACCGCGTGGGGGTCGCCGTCGGTGCTGGATGCCATTGTCTGGCTGACCAGCAGCAGATCCCGAATAATAAGCTGAAGCGGAAAATACTCCTGTTTGGACAGATAGATGAGGGCGTTGAAGAACCCATTCCAGTACCCTACCGCCGAATAGAGGGCAATCACCGCGATAATGGCCCCAGAAAGCGGTATTACAATGGAGGTGAAGAAGCGCAGGTTGGTACATCCGTCCAAATGGGCGGCTTCCAGCATTTCCTGGGGAATATTGGATACAAAAAAGGAACGGGTGATGATAATGTCGTATACTGACACACAGCCCAGAATTACCATAACCGCGGGCTGATTGACCAGCCCCAGTCCCTTTACCACCAGATAGGTGGGGATCAGTCCGCCGGAAAAGTACATGGTAAAGACCATCAGCTTCATAATGATCCCCGCGCCGGGGAGATCATTCCGAGAAAGGGCATATCCAGCCGGGATTTTGCAGAAAAGGGAAAGAGCTGTTCCCAAAACAGTATAGATGATGGTGTTGCGGTAGCCGGTCCATATGCGCTTTTCATTGAAAATAGCCCGGTATGTGTCCAGATTGATCCCCTTTGGAAGGAGCAGGGTCTGTCCGCTGTTGATGGCCACTGGATCGCTGATGGATGCTGTAACCACAAAGTACAGCGGATAGGCGACAATTAAAGCGAAAATTCCCAGTACAATATAGACGCATATGTCAAATATCAGGTCGCTGCGGGTCACCCGCACGCGATTTTTTGGAGCTGCGGCGGAAAGCTGTGACATTTTCCTTCCTCCCTTCTGCCTACCACAGGCTGGAACCGGTGATTTTGCCGGATATCCGGTTGACCACCACCAGCAGCGTAAAGTTGATTACATTATTAAACAGCCCCACAGCGGAGGAATAACTGTATTGTGCGCTGAGAATACCGATTTTATAGGTATAGGTGGAGATAATCTCCGAAACCTGAAGGTTGGCGTCATTCTGCATTAGGTACACCTTTTCAAACCCAACAGACAGGAATTTCCCCATGTTCATGATAAACAAAATGACCGCGGTGGGCAGTATGGAGGGAAAGTCCACATAACGTATCCTCTGGAGCTTGCTGGCCCCGTCCACTATGGCCGCCTCGTGAATTTCCGGGCTAACGCTGGACAGACTGGCGATATAGATGATAGAAGACCACCCTGTATTCTGCCAGATGCCGCTCCACACATAGAGATGACGGAAGTATTTGGAATGGCTTAAAAACAGCACCGGATCCTTAAAGCCGAACAACTGGGCAAGGAGGATGTTCACCAGGCCGCCCCTGGCCTGGAACATGACGTTGATAATGCCCACCAGCACCACTACCGATATAAAGTGGGGCATATAAGAGATCATTTGGGTTACTTTTCCGAATTTTTTGCTGGCGCACTGGTTGAGCAGCAGTGCGAAGATAATCGGTATGGGGAAGCTGGCGATTAAAGAATAGACGCTCAGGGCCATAGTGTTCCCCAACAAGCTCCAAAACTGGGCAGAGGAGAAAAAGCGCTTAAAGTTTTCCAATCCCACCCAGGGGCTTCCCGTTATGCCGTCCCAGGGATTGTAGTCCCGAAAGGCTATCTGCACGCCATACAAGGGAATGTAGTGCAGGATGATGATATACGCCAAAGCGGGAAGGAGCAGTAAATACAGGTCCCAATTGCGTTTTAGCAGTTTTACAGTAGGGTTCTGTTTTTTCCCCACCAATATAGCGGGTGCCGCCTGTTTCATGATAAGAATTCGCCTCCAGTCTTTTGGTTTGCAGTATAAATCATAATTTCAATATAACAGTCCTAGATGGCATATGCAATCATTTTATGTTGATTTTGTTATCTGCTATTGAATTTCAGCGTTATCATTTGTTGAATATGGGCTAAAATGAAGATAAAGTAGAGTTTATTAAAGATATAAAAGATAAAAATATCTATTTTAGAAAAAACAGACTTGAATAATACTCTAAAAAGCAATAAAAAAGCAGCCATAAGTCCCTGCAAACGCAAGGTCCTATGGCTGTTCATATGCGGAGCTTACCGTTTACGCCGGTTCCGGCGTCACAGGCGGCTCCTGTCCATCGGAATTTTTGGTGGGTTCCGTCTCCACCGGTTTCCCATCCGAGGGTGTGACCGGATCAGGAGATTCCTCCGGCTGCTCCGGTTCCTGGGGCGTTTCTGGCTCCACAGGGGCTTCGGGAACTGCCAGGTCCGGTTGCTCCGGCGTTACCGGGGGATCAGAAGGATCGAGGGAATCGGGAGTTTCTGGTTCTTCCGGTTCAGTGGGTTCCGTTGGCTCTGTGGGAGCCGCGGGGGTTTCCGATTCTGCCGGAGTATCCGGCTGCTCCGGGTTTTCAGTATCACCGGGAGCAGGGTCTTCCGGGGCAGATATTGGATGATCGGGTATTGTCTCGTCCTTGGTCTCTCTCTCCTGGGGTTCTTCCTCTCCTATTACGGTAAAGGAAAAGGCAAGGGACACATCAAAGGTATCGGTCTTCTCCCAGAAAGGTTCTGTGGACATCTCTCCGAAAATACGGAAGTATCCCGTCTCCTCCGCCTCCAGGGTCAGCACCCCTTCGCCGTTTGCGCCCTCCGGGACAGCCGGTACCTGGTTATACCCCGCCTTGTACCCGTCCAGCCATGCGGTCGGGTCATTCTGGAACTCCGCATAAAGGAAGACCTCCTTCACGTCCGGGGCGGGTTCGCGGTCCACCAAAACGGCCTCGCTTCCCTCCGGTACGCTCCCCACAACCCGCACTGAGCCCTTCACGGTTTAGTGGACAATAAAAGGCGTGAAAAACACAATGAATCGCAGAACAATTCGCTGGCACTCGTCATAGGCGAAGATGTCAGCGCTTACCTGTAATCTTGAGGAGTAATGGCGCAAACGAACACATTAAGATAAGAGGGAATTTAAGAGGAGCGCTAACTCCTTTTTTCTTTGATTATAGCATCACAAATATTGATTATTCTGAAAAATCTAATAGCATCAATAAAGCATCAAAAGGGAGGGAAAGTTTTCTAATGATCCAGAACAAGGCTAGAAAAGCCAGTAAAAAGTGAGGTTAAGGGCTTTCATATTCCCTCCAAAACCGCGTGCCGAGGGTTCGAGCTCTTTTGCCCCTGTACAATCCAGCTTAGATGTAGTGTTTAAGCTGGATTTTTTAATTTTATAGGTGGAAAATAGTGTTTGATGGGATTACGTTTTTGCCATTTTTGAAAATTCAACAGCATCCTTCTTTGGATTATAGGTTTAGTCAATTCCTTTTTGGTATAGAACAACCTGTTTGAAAGAGATCTCTCCATTTGTTTTTTGACATCTCTGATACATTTGGCACAAAGGACATCTACGGATTCAAGGTCAATATCCAGCTCGGAAGCGAGGATGTGAATTACGATAGAGAGTTCAACAGTTTGCTTGAACAATAAACGCCCAATACGATTTTCGGTGTTTTGTAAAGAGGAGTTCATAGTGGGATGATGTGGCCTGTGGTGATGCCGCTTTATCCTGCTTAGAAATCCACTGCCCGGAATTAGCCGAAAAATTTATGAAATTTGATTTTTGGACTGCCAATTTATGGAATTTAGGTTTGGACATTTGTTATTGATCGGAACAATTTCCTGTTTGCCCCCAGTAGTGCCAAAAGCAGCGCGGTGATCATTCATAGCGCCGCATCTATTTTACATACCGGTCAAACCACCGAGTGATCTCCTTCAACCTCCTGATCCGGTGTACCGGCTTCCCTGTATGGGACAGCTCGTGGTTTTCCCCTTGAAAGAAGCACAACCGCGCCTCGCATCCATGATATTTTAAGGCAGTGAACATCTGGATTCCCTCGCCCTGCCAGCACCGGTAATCCTCCCCCGAATGAATCAACAGGGTGGGGGTTGTACACCTGTCCGCGTATTTCAGCGGGGAGAAGCCCCACATTTTATTGATGTCCTCCCAGGGGGTAGTCTGCATGGCGTCCATATTTTGAAAATACCCAATATCAGCTGTCAGGCACTTGCTCACCCAGTTGGAAATAGACCTCTGGGATGCCGCCGCAGTAAACCGGTCCGTATGCCCGATGATCCAGTTGGTCATAAACCCGCCATAGCTCCCGCCGGTTACGCAAACCCTCTTTCGGTCAATCTGCGGATATTGCTCCAAAACGTGATCCATAAATTCCATCAGGTCGCTGTAATCCACTGTCCCATATTTTCCCCGAATGTCGGCAAATTCGTTTCCCCTGCCGTCGGAGCCTCTGGGATTGCAGAAGAATACAAAATACCCCTCACTTGCCCAGTACTCCATCTCGTGGTTAAACACCGCGCCAAAGGCCGTTTTGGGCCCTCCGTGGATGTTGTATACAGAGGGGTATCTTTTACTTCTGTCGTATCCCAAGGGCTTCATCACCCAGCCGTCAATCCGCACCCCGTCCCGATTGGTAAAGCTGAGGGGTTCCGGTATGGAGACATAATATTTTTTGGAAATCTCCCGGTTAAACCCGGTAACCCGTTCCTCGGCATGGGAATGAAGGTCAAAGGAATAAACCTCCTGCAAGCCCATGTCTCGCATCCCGATAAACAGGGCGTGGCCCGCCCGGATGTCAAAGCAGTCAACTGAGCCGTTGTCCGCGGTCAGCGGGTGGACGGCTCCGTCCTTGTCCACCCGGCAGAGGTATGAGGTGTTGTCCAAGGTAAAAAGGGAGTAGATGACCCCGCCGGCAATCTGGAAGCCTTTTCCAAGCCCAAAGCGGCTGTCGGAGGCGACAGTGATGGCAGGGGAGCGGTCCGGGTCGGCAAATAACTTGACTTCCCCTGTAGAAAGGCTGACGGTGTAAAATCTGGCGTTTTCGGCGGAGCCGTAACGCTTCCGATCCGAACCAATAAACAGGACGCCGTCTCCGTAAAATGCCGCGCGGGTGACCATGTAGGTGTTGCCCTCCACCAAAGTTTTTGTCATCCTGGAGGGAATGTCGTAGAGCATGATAGCGGAGAACTGGGGGTTCACCGAGTCATAGTCCTGCCCTCCGTAGACAATCTTGCTGAGATCATCATTAAGGGCCACTGCCCCCACATTGCAGGTAGGGGCAGAAATGGGGGTGAGTTCCCCGGAAACGGAGTCAAACAGGTACAGCCGGTTCCGCTGCTTGTTGGTGATTCCCTTCCCGTTTACCCAGAAGGGCAGCTCGTCGAAAACCCAGTAGTCTTTTTCCTCTTTGAGCCTGGAAAGCGCCTTGGACTGCTCCTCGCCGGACAGGTTTTCCACATCAGGGCGGCCTATCTCGTAAAGGGCTTCCAGAAGGTATTTCCCCCCGCCCAGCCGGTGGATGGAACTGACCTTCAGAGGTACAGTAAAGGCTTCCACGGCCTCACCTCCGCTGACGGATATCCGCTGGTAGACAGTCAGATATTTCCCAAAGTCAATCTCCCTCCTGTGCCTTTCCCTGCGGATGGCCGGGAACAAAATGGTATCGCTGTCCTCCCAGATAAAGCTGCATCCATCGTCCATGCCGGTCAGGCGGACCGTTCTTTTTTCATCCAGACGGTACAGCCAGATATTGTGGTCGTAGCCGTTTCTCTCCATATTTGCCTGGGTAACGGTAAAGGCGGCGCAGGCTCCGTCAGGGGAATAGGCCAAATCGCTGAGGAATTTGTACTTGGTGAATAAATCCAGGGTAATTCTTTCCATGAAAATACAGCTCCTTTTCCGTTGGTAAATAATACCGCTATCTCCCTGAACCATCCGATCCAGTGGAGAAGATTCCCCTCCCGCAGAGCCTGCCCAGGGCCTCCAGATAGTAGTAATCCCCATATACGATATACTTCTGGGCCCGGTACCGGTATGCCTCCGCCCCTTTGCTGAGAATTAAATCGGTATCCTCTGAAAAATCGCAGCACTCCTTTTCCAGGGCCTTCAGCATCAATAACGCCCCGTTCTGGTACAGCCCCTTTTCCAACTCCGGCACCGCCTCCGCCAACATCAGCATACCGCTGGCGGCAATGGCCCCTGCTGTGGAATCGTATAAAACCGGCTCCTCCGGGCTGCGGAAATCCACATGGGGAACATACCCGGACTGGGCCGCGTTGGCCAGGAAGTAATGGGCCACCCGCTTGGCGGTGTCCAGATACTCCTGCCGCCCGGTGCCAAGATAGGATACCATAAACCCGTAAATTGCCCACGCCTGGCCCCTGCTCCAGCTGGAGCCCACGCCATACCCCTGACCGCCGAAGGATTCCAAAGCTTCCCCAGTACGCACATCATAATGGAGGATGTGGATCACCGAGCCGTCGGGGCGGACGGCGTTGTTCATGGTCTTTTCCGCGTGGAGGTCTGCAATCCTGGCAAACCTTTCATAGCCCGTTTCCTCACTGGCCCAATACAGGAGGGAGAGGTTCATCATGGTGTCGATGATAGACCAGCCCTCCTTTTCCTTGGAGTTCCAAGCGGTCAAAAATCCCCCGTCCGGGTTCCACCGGGATGCCAGGTAATTGGCGGCAACCAGGGCGCGCCTGCGGCTGGCAGGGTCTTTGGTCAGCCGGTAAGACGCCGCTGATGTAGGCATCCACATAAAACCGACATCGTGGTGAAGCCCCTCAAAGCCCTCCTCCGTTTCAAACAGCGCCTTGTCCAGCATTTTCTCCATCCTTTTGGCATGTTCCGCGTACAGGGCTTTTCTGCCGCCGTCCCCTGTGCCCTGGTATAGCTGCCACAAAATTCCCGGCCAAAAGCCGTTGATCCAGCAGCTGGGCCGTTCGGTGTAGCGGTCCTCCCCGTCCCCGTTTTTGTCGATGGTATACAGTATCTTGTCCCCGTTTTTCAACAGGCTGCGGTGCAGCTTCTCCTCCATGCGCTTCCAGGTCTCCGCCGCCCAAATACGGTTCATCTCCGCGTCAGCCATCCTCAGCATCCCCCTTCCCGCGCCATCCGGTATTCCACAGACCAATCAACGCTCCGGTAGGGAGTACCCCTCACGTCTGTTCGGATAAATTTACAGAGCATATCCATCATCTCCTCCGTCCAGACATCCATATCAATCTGGGCGGTGGTAAAGCGGTTCTGGGAGATCATCTCAAAGCCGAAAATATCCTTTATCTTGGTCTTCATGGCTCCGTCCACCACCTCCTGCACTAAGTGGGAGGGGATGAACAGCACGCCGCTGCTGGTCCCAAACACAATATCCCCAGGCAGGCAGACCGCGCCGCCGATCTTGGTCACCCCGTTAAAGCCGGTCATGATAAACTCCCGAATGGGGGTGGGGTCCACGCCGCGGTAGTACACCTGAACCTCCTTGATTTTCTCCATCTGCTCCATGTCCCGGACGCCGCCCCAGATAACCGCCCCGCCGTTTTTGGTCCTGGTCTTTACGGCGGTGGTCAGATTTCCGCCGAGGAAGGTGCCCTTGTAGATTTTGTCGTACATGTCAATGACCGCCACATCCCGCTCCACAAGGCTGTCAACCACCCATTGGTTGTAGGTGCCGTTTCTCCCCTCAGAACTCCCCTGGGCCTTTACCGCTTCATTTAGATCCGGCCTGGTGGGGCAGTAGCTGGCCGTCACCGCCCGCCCGATGAGCTTTCTCCCGTCCCGGTGCAGCAGCTTCAGGCGTCCCTCAAACTGGTTTTCGTACCCCTTGACATAGATGGGCTTCCAAACCTCCTCCAGCGTCAGGTTCTGAAGCTGATCCAGATACTCGTCTGGAACAAGGGGCCGCCCGTCTGCCATCCGCTCCCCTTTCCAGGATTGTGTCAGTTGTATAATATCCTCATAGTGGTTAAATCTCATTGTTTCCTCCCGCTTTTCTCCCAATATCATGGGCTGTTTATTTTATCATAGCTTTCGCGTTTCCATAGCATATGTCATAGAGCAGTGCTTCTAAAAGCTCCGGGGATTTCGGCATATCCTGCCGGAGAACCCGCTCCGCCATCCAGTCGCAGAGAACCCTTCTGAAATAGTCGTGGCGGATAAAGGATAAAAAGCTCCTGGAATCGGTGGTCATGCCGGGAAAATTGCTCAACAGCCCATAAACGGCCGTGTGGTCCAGCACGCTGCGGATGCCGTGGCCGTGGTCGCACCACCACCACGCGGGCCCCTGGGTTACCAGACCCGGAACGCCGTCCCTGCTGTAAGAACCTGCTAGACAGGCCAGCATCCCGTGATCCGCCGGATTGAGGGCGAACAGGATGATTTTGGGCAGTCCCATTCCCGACTGCTGCTCCACATCGTCTAAAAATTCCGTCAGAGAGCGCACATCCACGCTGTTCCCCATAGCCGCGTAGCCCCCTGCGGCTCCGGCACATTTTCTCAGCCGGGTACTGGTGCGGCGCTGGGCCCCCATGTGGAGCTGGAGGGTCATATCCCGCTGGGCGTATTCGCAGGCCAGATGACGGAGCACCGCCGAGGACAACATAGCCTTGTCGGCTTCCCTCAGGGAATCCACCTCCTCCAGCAGCCTGACAAACCGCTCTTGGTTCCTGCCGTCCTCCCTGCAATAACGGAATCCGTTGTCCAGGCTGTGGTCCGCAAAGCGGCATCCCGCTGCCCGGAACGCGTCCAGCCTTAGGGAGATTGCCTGAAAATAATCCTCCAAGTTACTGACCGTTACGCCTGTCTGCTTCTCCAGCATTTGAATGTCCTCCCGCCGAGGAAGAAGGACCGTGTCGCCCCTCAGGGAAGCCGTCACCCTGCCCCCTTCCCCGTAAACGGCAAGATCATCCGTGAGAGAGGCGCATGGACTGGCATACTCCACCCTGTACCTGTCCAGGATGCTTACCGTCGAAATGATGTTGCGCTCCATATAGCCTATCCCGTGTTCCCAGATCAACTTCCAGTTGTCCTTTCCGGGCACCTCCCTGATTTCCAGGACATCCTCCAGCTCCATCAGCGACCACTGGAAAAGGGGACTGCCCGCCAGCTTTGGGAAGATGCCGCACCAGCAGGCGAATTTTTCCTCCTCGGCTGCGTCGCCGGTGATGCACCGTTCCGGGACGCCGCACATCCGCATGGCCCGGTGCTTGTAGGGGTCCGGCTGAACCCAGAGCTTATACAGGTTGTGAAAACGCCGGTTTCCCTTGATGTCGGAAATGGGCAGATGGTTGTGGTAGTCAATGACCGGGAGCGCCGCGCAGCTTTGGTATAAACGTCTGGCAAGCTCTGTATTGAGCAGAAAATCCTTCTTCATCATGTCAATACCCTCATTCCAGATCCAGGCCCGCGCCGTGGGCAATCCCGCGGATATAGCCCACCGCGAACAGGTTCCCCAGGGCGGCGTATCCGGGCTGATCGGTTTGCTCCCCCGCCATAGTGGGGGTGTGGTCCGGCCTCACCACACAGTCCGGGGCGTACCTCTGCGCCCATTTCATGATATCCGCCATGCTGGCGTCGCCGTTGTCGTGGAAGGTTTCCCGGAAGTCTGTCCGAACGCCCTTTACATCCCGGATATGGAGGAAAAAGATTTTCTCCCCGAATTCCTCCATCAGCGCCCTCACGTCTTCGCCCATCAGCTGGAAGCAGGACTGGCAGAAGGTAATCCCGTGGGATGGACTGCCGGTAATGGACATGGCCCTCCGGTATCCCTCCGCTCTGGCAAAGATACGGGAGTATCCCAGCAGGCAGTCTATGGGGGGATCGTCCGGGTGGAGGGCCATCCGCACCCCCGCCCTTTCCGCCGCGGGCATGACGGCGCGGATAAACCGCTCATAGTTGCTCCAAACCTCCTCCTTGGAGATGAGCACCGGCTTTCCCCCGGCCCTTTCCAGGGAAAAGCCGCAGGTCAGCGCGCCGCCCCTTTCCGGCAGGTCATAGTCGGTTCGGTACCAGCCGATTCCCGCCATAAAGTTATAGCAGAGGAGCTTCAGCCCCAGCTGGCCCATATTTTCCAGCATCCTTTGGTATCGGATGATATCCTCCTCCCAGCCCGGAAGCCCCAGCTTGATTCGGCTCATGTCGAACTCGTCCCCCTCCAGGCCGTACAGGGTCAGGCCCTCCCCCTGGAACTCCTTCTGGATTTGGTACAGGGAGTCCAGATCAGAGGGGTCCTTCCTCCCGCTCAGCTCTGGGGCGGCCTTGGTGATGGCGTATTTTACCCCCAACTGGGCCGCGTGCTTCCATTGGAGGGTGAATTTTGCCGGAAGCATCATTGCAAGTTTCATAGATTGCCGCCTCTTTTCATACTATTTCCGAATAAAAACCTAACTTTCGTTACCGGGCGAAAAGCCTGAATGATCGATTGTTAGGTGCGTATTAAAGTTCTTTTTGATACTTTTTCTTTCAAGAAAAAGTATCATATCCCGCTCACCGCCTGGAAGCCCCCGTCCACCGGCACGGTGATCCCGGTGACAAAGCCGGACGCGCTGTCGTCTGCCAGCCATCGGACACAGCCCAGCAGATCCTTCGCCTCGCCGAACCGCTCCAGTGGGGTGTGGGAAATCACATTGCTGCCCCGCTGGCTCAGGCCGCCGTCGGGGGTGCGGAGGATTTTGACGCTCCGCTCGTTGACGAAGAATCCGGGGGCGATGGCGTTGACCCGTATCCCGGCGGGGGCCAGGTACGCTGCCAGCCACTGGGTAAAGTTCACCACCCCCGCCTTGGACATGGCGTAGGCGGGCACCCGCGTCAGGGGGGTATAGCTGTTCATAGAGGCAAAGTTGATGATACACCCCTTCCCCCTGGCGGCCATCTGGGCCCCAAAGGCTCGGCAGGGGATCACTGTGCCGATGGTGTTGGTGACCAGGACGCTTTGGAACACCTCCATATCCAGGGCGAAAAAGCCGTTGCAGGCCCTCCCGGCCTCCGGGTCCAGCTCCCCCTGGGTGTAAGCGTTGTTTTTGGTGACGGCGGGGTTCTGGTTGCCCCCCGCGCCGTTGACTAGGATGTCGCAGGGATGCTCCAACTTTTCCAGCCTGGCGGCGATTTCCTTCATCCTGTCCTCTTGGGTCACATCCCCGGCCTCCACCGCGCAGAGACCGCCGTTCTGGCGGATACGCTCCGCCACCTGTTCCAGCCTCTCCTTCGACCTGCCAATGAGAACCACATAGGCCCCCTGGGCCGCCAAATCCACCGCAATTTCCGAGCAGAGGGTTCCCGCCGCCCCCGTCACTACCGCTGTTTTTCCGTTTAATGTTCCGTTCATACCCGGTCATCCTTTCTATTTTTGCGTTTTTGTGTCCCACGGTTCCAGCTCCACCAGGGAAACCGCGTTATCCGTCATTAAAATGTCCGTCTGCCATTGTCCCTGAATCTCTGCGGTCTCCTCCGGGTACCAGAGCTTCAGCGCGCCCTCTTTATGAATCCATTCCAGCTCCGTCTGGGTCAGGCCGTCCCGGCTGCCCAGTTCCCGCCATGCCGTATAGGCGTTGGAATTGCTGTGGTCAATCCGGTAATGCCGGATGCGGTATTTCCCCCGCAAACCCGTAATCTCCAAACGGATATGTCTGGATGTTCTGCTTCTCAGCTCCTGCTCCTCCAAAATGGCGCGGGGGGAAAAGCGGTACAGCAGTATGGCAAGCCTCCCGTTTTCACCGGATGTGGGTATCATCCCCATATAGGAACCGTCCGGCCCGCTCCCCTCCCTGTTCCCGGAGCCTTCCAGCAGCCTATCCCCCAGCTTGGCGCAGAGGGCATAGGCGTTGTAGATGGGCTTTGGGAATCCGTGGAGGGTGAAAAAGCTCCTGTACCCGTGGAATTCCCGCTTCAAGTTGTGCTGGCCGGACAGGCAGATCATCTGCATGGACACCGGCGCGTGATGCTCCGTGTAATAGCGGATCAGATGGGCATAGGCTACCCCGTAAAACTCGGTATTGCGAAACCGCAGCACGGGGTACTTTTCCGCGTCGGAAAATCCCTCAGTGGAAAGCCCCCACTCGTCCACCACCATTTCGATTCCCGGAAATCCGCACCGCTCCGCAATGCCTGCCAGCTCCTGCACCCGCATAAAGGTATCCTCCACCCGAACCGGCCTGCCTGCCGTCAGGTCCTTGGGAAAGGCTCCATAGGTATGGACCGACATAAAGTCAAATTTCGTCCCCGTCCCGCCGTTGGCCCAGTTCTTTCCCTGTTTTACATGGGTCAGGAATTTCTCCAGAAACAGGTTGGACAGCGCCGCCGAGGGGCCTCCGGTTTTGACCTGGGGACAGCTTTCCATAACCCCCTGGGCAAAGTGGTCGTACAGCTTGGCGTACTCCTCCGCAATCCGCTCCATGTTTCCCTCCCTGGGTGTGTCCGAAAGGAAGTAGTCGGGGAAGTCCGGCTCGTTCCAGCAGTGGAAATACCACTCCGACAGCCGCTGTTCTCCGTACCGTTCCTTTAGATGCTGGGTATATGTCCGGCAGACCTCCTGCCACTCTTGGTAATCGCCGGGCTTGGAGGTGTTGAGATGCTTCCCCTTGTACCTGACCAGCCAGGAGACGCAGGCCGGGTCGGCGGCAATGGCCTGGGGCAGAAAGTTAAAGCAGATGAGCAGCCGGAAGCCCTTTTCCACCATATAGTCGATTCGTTTGTCGGAGGCTGCAAAGTCAAAGGACAGCCGTCCACTTTCGTCCCTGGAAACGATGTCCTCCAGCATGGCGTATATCCGCACATACCGGGCCGCCCCGTCCCTGCTCACTTGGTCTAATATCCGCCTCCCCCAATCGTCCTCTATGGCGTCGGTGGGGTGGAAATGGATATGATTCCAAAAATTATGTACTTGCCTTGCGGCGGAATCCGCTTTTACCTGATAGACTCGAAGCTCTCCCATCATTTCATCCCTTCTAACTCTATAAAATACTGGCTGATCCCTGCCCCCTCTGTCAGATCCACCTCCCATTGGATGGCATAGACCTTTTCCATAACCCCCTTGTGGTTGCTGTGGCTGTATTCCCTGACCCGCGCCTGCGCCTTTTCCGGGAGCCGCAAAACGCAGAACATTCCGCCGGAGGACAGCAAAACCCTTTCCCCCTCTACAACAGGGCAAAGCTGGGTGACAAGGTTTTCGGTCATGCTCTGTCCGCTGCCCATCCGCACGCTGTCGCAGACAGTCAGCTTTCCCGATACCAGGTCAAATTCCAGGGTGCGCCAAAGGCTTTTGACCATTCCCCTTTCGTATGCCCCCGCAAGATCCATTTTGACCAACACTTTACCATCCCGCTGCTCCGCGTCAAAGACGCCGCACCCATACTCCTTTCCCGCAGGCTGGGGCTT
>Ga0073906_1003078_pt1 | contig 19927 bp, 18 predicted proteins | sample Inofromicrocosms_FD_65485 | JGI IMG/M metagenome (GOLD analysis project Ga0073906, IMG submission 65485) | Mouse cecum microbial communities from Vienna, Austria - Inoculum for glucosamine and mucus D2O microcosms | ecosystem: Host-associated > Mammals > Digestive system > Large intestine >...
TCCATGGTGTCACGTGCAAACGCCACAGTAGCAGTACTGAGCGCCATCGCCGCTGCGAGAACCGCAGCAAGAGTCTTTTTCATAAGAATCATTTCCTCCTAATTCTTTTTCCAGAGGGGGCTGGTTTTTCCGGTGGGCACTTCGCCCTTTCCGGAACATCCCTTATATGGATGTTACCTATCCCTTTTTTGACATCTTGTAAATGCCGTTCGGTTAGGCTTTTGGAGAAAGTCTTCGGCTGGAAATGAGAGCGAGTGTTTTGGATATTTATACATTTCCGCTCCCCCCTTTGTCGTAGCAGCATTATTCGTTACATTTGTCCGGCTACCTAAAAGATTCTGTTCCATGGGCTGCAATCCGGCCCATTTGGGTCTCCTCCCCCGACTTTAAAAAGAAAACTGAAAAAATTGTTTATTTTGGAACAAAAACGCAATATAATAGAGACAGACGGAGGTTTCGCTGCCTGTCCATAAACGGGCCCTGGGAAATGCTCCGTACAACAGAAGTCTGCGCACAGCTTGAGCCTTGGAAACGATCATACAGAATTTCTCAAGGTGGTGCGGCAGATGGGAAAGGCATGATTGAATAATGAGCCATCTCACTACGCCAGTAGAAAACGGCATCTTAAAGAACAAGAAAAATCTGCATTTCGTCGGGATAGGAGGTTCCGGGATGTTCCCTATCGTACAGATTCTCCACGGTAAGGGGTATCATATCACCGGTTCCGATAATAACGAAAGCGATATCCTGAAATTGGAACGCGCCATGGGGATTCCGGTCTTCCTTGGCCATAAACCGGAAAACGCCGCCGGAGCGGACCTGGTGGTCTACAGCGCCGCTATTTTTAAGGACAACTGCGAGTTGGTCTATGCGGCGGAGCACCATATTCCCACCGCGGAGCGTTCCGTGATGCTCGGCGCTATCTCCGATGCCTATGACAACGCCATCTGCATCAGCGGCACCCACGGCAAAACAACCACAACCTCCCTGCTCACCTCCATTCTTCTGGACTGCGGGCGGGACCCTAGCGCTGTAATCGGCGGAAAGCTCCCCAAAATCGGCGGGTATGGCCGGGTCGGACAGGAGGACCTCTTTGTCTGTGAGGCCTGCGAATTTGTGGATACCTTCCTCCATCTGTCCCCGGATATCGCCGTGGTGCTCAACATCGACGACGACCACCTGGACTACTTCAAAACCATGGATAACCTGAAGCGTTCCTTCCATAAGTTCGCCGCCTCCGCCTCCAGATATGTCATCTGCAACGGGGACGACCCCAATACCCAGGAGGCAATGGAGGGGATTGGCAAGCCGATTATCACCTTTGGCCTGGGGGAAAACAACGATTACCGGGCAGTGGATATCTCCCTCCATGACGGTGTAAACTGTCAGTATACTTTGATTTATCAGGGTGCGGAGCAGGGCAGGATCACCTTGTCTGTCCCAGGAGAGCACAATGTCCTCAACTCCCTGGCGGCCATTGCGGCGGCCCATGCCGTCGGGGTGGATTTTGATAAAATTGCGGCGTGTATCGGGGAATTCCATGGAGCGGGGCGGCGCTTTGAGATTCTCGACAAGGTGGACGGCGTGACCTTTGCCGACGACTATGCCCATCATCCCACTGAACTGCGCGCCACCCTGGAAACCGCCCAAAAAATGAGCTTTAAGCGGGTCTGGGCCGTATTCCAGCCCTTTACCTATTCCCGGACCGCCATGCTGCTGGAGGACTTTGCCCAGGTTCTGGCCATTGCGGACCGGACGGTTCTGTCTGAAATCATGGGGTCCAGAGAGGTCAACACCTATCATATCTATTCCAAAGACTTGGCGGAAAAAATCCCCGGCTGCGTTTGGTTTTCTACCTTTGAGGAGATTGCGGATTATATGGTAGGGGAAATCCGGCCCGGCGATCTGGTGATTACCCTTGGTTGCGGGGATGTGTACAAATGCGCCCGGATGATGATTGCCAAAGCCAAAGAAAAAGCAGCGGGACACAACCATTTGTAAATGCGGTTTGCGGCGGAGGCGACGGTTTCCCCTGTCCCTTTCGCCGCCTGCAATAAATATTGACAGAAAGGCGGAACTACTATGAATACCATTTACCATTGCTTCCCCGGAGGCGCCTTCAAGGTGCTGACCATGAGCTATGACGACGGCAAGGTTGCCGACCGGCGGCTCATCTCTATCTTTAACAAATACGGCATTAAGGGGACCTTCCACATCAATGGCGGCCTGATCGGTTCTGATAAGACCGGCCAGCGCATTCCGGCAGAGGAAATCCCCTCCCTTTACCAGGGACATGAGATTTCCTGCCATACCGTCACCCATCCCACCATCGCCCGGTGCCCCCTGCCCATGGTGGCCCAGCAGGTGCTGGAGGACCGGAAAATCCTTGAAAAGCTGGCTGGTTATCCGGTGCGGGGGCTGAGCTATCCCAACGGCTCCTACAATCAGGAAATTGTGGACATGCTCCCCGGATTAGGAATCGAATATTCCCGCGTGGTGGGCAACACCGACGGCTTTGCCATCCCGGAGGATTTCCTGCGGTGGAAGTCCACCTGCCACCACAACCATAACCTGTTGGAGCTGGGCAAACAGTTCCTGGAGCTGAATAAAAAGCAGTACCTCTACATGATGTATGTCTGGGGACACAGCTATGAGTTCGACAATAACGACAACTGGGAGCTGATGGAGGAATTCTGCTCCATTATGGGCGGCAAGGACAACATCTGGTATGCCACCAATATTCAGATAGTCGATTACATGAACGCTCTGAAACAGCTTAAGTTCACCTGCGACGGCGGCACGGTTTACAACCCCTCCGCTTCTCCGGTTTGGCTGAGCATCAACAATGACCAGATTGTCAAGGTGGAAGGCGGGGAGACCAGGAAGCTTTTTTGATCGGAGCCGAAAAATCAGGACATCGGAAAAATAATTAGTTTTGTATACAAAATATTTGCTGATTTTTGGTGTATTTTAACAAAACTCAGTTTTCCTAAAATCATTTTTCCGGGAAAAGTATTGATTTTTAATTCAAATTCATGTATGCTTAATATAGCGTCTATATTTTTCCGCTAGAATGTCTTTTCGATGAAAGATTTCAGCCGCCGGATCAGTACAGCGGTCTCTCATCACAGGTTTTTATTTTGCCGGACTGTTCGGCGGAATTTCTATTTTTTAGGAGGATATACATATGAAAATGCAGGCCCTTTACCAGTCCACCAAAACTGACAACACCTACCGTCTTCTGGAAGTTGTTTCCAAGGAGCACAAGTGCAAATGCGACCAGATTCCCCCTGCTTACCCCTGCGAGAACGAGAAGCTTGTCTTCATCGCGGTAGAAGGCAAAAAGCCCGACAAGAAGGTCGTTGCTTTCTGTAAAGATCTTACTCCCGCCAGGGCGAAAAACGTCGCATTCTTGGTGGTATCCTCTTCCGGTCCTGAGGTTGCGGACACTTTAAAGGATATTGTTAAATCCCAGGGTGTAAACCCCGTTGGTGACGTTTTTGACTGCCGCGTTAAGGGCGGCCTGTTCGGCGTAGGCAAAGTCACCGATTCCGATCTCAACAACGTCAAGGCTTGGGCGAAGAAGATTGTCGATTCCCTGACCGACTAATTTCTTTTTATACGCAGATTGATCAGAGGGGCTGTCTCAAAACGGTAAAAACCATTTTGAGACAGCCTCCTTTTGTTTTGTCCAATGTTTTGAGAAGCCTGTTCAGAAGACATTGGAAGGTTGATAAAAGCGGCAGAAGGGTTTTTCAAAAAAATTATAAAATAGGTGTTGCGTTTGGGAGGGGTAATGTGTTATATAGAGTGAAAGGGAAAATAAAAGGTTCTTTCTCCCAACTTCAATCGTTTAATTGCACAAAAACCACTTTGTATATTTATTCAATTTTTTTGTAGTAATTTTTGTCTTTTTTTCGATTATATAAGTGAAGGGATAAATACGGTACCAAATTTCCTTTTTTCTCGAAAAAGTTGCAACGTTTAGGGGGACAAGATTGTCTTAATAAGTGTAGGGGAATTTTTTACAACTCCCGACATCCCAAGTGCGCACAGGGAAATTTAAGTTAAAGGAGTGATGCAGAGGTTCAATAAGAAATTTTTAACCATCAATTTAGTTGGTTATTATAATTCATCCATATTTTTAGAAAGAGGTAATAACTTATGAAAGTAAAAAGACTTCTGGCTGTAGCCGCAGTAGCAGCATCGATGGTTTTCGGAAGCATGAATGTTTTTGCTACCGAATTAAAAGGGGTTGGTTCAACCAAGGAGGGTGAACGGATAAGCCCCAATACTGTCATAACAGGTGAAACCGTGCCGACGCCTGAAGAGTACGAAGCATATTTGCAGGGACTTTCTGCATATGACCGGCAACAAATTGCAGCCAAAGAGGCCGCTGCAACGCGTTATGCTAAGCGTGCCATTTCAAGGAGTGGGACGAAAATTTCTATTCCAGGCACATTCACAATGTATCAGCAAGAAGAAAAGAGTTATTGTATTCCTGCAACACTCCAGAGTATGTTAATGTATATTAATGGTGACTCTCCTGATCAGTCGAAAATTGCGGAAGAAGTAGGTACAAGCTCGTTTAAAATTCCTGCTTATTTAAACGCTAGGCAGAGCTTTTATTATGTTTATGTATCAGCACCGGATCAAGAGGATATGTGCGAAAAACTTTACTCTACGATTGCAGGTTCTGGCATGCCAGCTTCTATGGGCATTTCGGGTACTACTACAAAAGACTGGTATTATACTACAAGGGGACATAGTTTGGTAGTCAATGCTATATATGACGACTATTCTAAAATCCAGTTTGGCGATCCGTTGGGTGATTACGCTGATGGTTGTCCATATTTTTATGAAAAGGACGCTAGCACAGTAAGTAAGTACTGCACTCGAATCGTTTACTGATTACCGGTATATTTGACGCATTATGAAGGGCGGGTAATTTATTATCCGCCCTTCTAGGTATTGAGTGTCGAGAATAGGAGAAAAGTCTTTATGAGTAGAATAATAAGAAAACTACATCTCAGTTTGGTATTGTTTTTGTTTTTAACTTTGGCGGCCTGTTCAAATTCCGAACCAACGACATATTCGTCCGAACCACAGAATATGCAGCAAAATCTGATGAATGAAATCATTCCCGTTTATGATGCAGAGGAGCAGTTAATTGTCGAGCTTGAGCATTACGGAGCTATTTCGCAGACAGATAACGGTTTTATCTACTCTAAGCTTTCTGCAAATTCTGATGAATCGAATTTTGAAATGGAATATTATCACTTTGATTTCTCCCAAAATCAGAGCACAAAATTGGGCACGATCAAAAACTGGGTATATGAAGCGCATTATGATACCATCTATAGTGATAATCATATTTATATGCTTATCACTACAGGCAATGCTTATAATTTTGATGAAACGAAAAATTACCTATACGACATAGATTTAGAAGAAGCTTCAATGTCCGCCACAGTATTGGAAAATACTAGCGTTCCTTATAATTCTATGACCTTGACAGGCGATAAAATTATAATTGCCGCTCCGAAAAAAGGGAGGTGTTGTATATATGAATATGATATAAAAATTAAATCCATAGCAATGATTAAAGAATACTTATTTGACCGTACAATAAACACAGGCGATGCTATCAGACATATATCATCTGATAACCAATATCTTTATCTTTTGAGACTAAATATGGCAACGGAAGCAAATGTGAAATTGTACATTGACGTTTACGATTTTGATTTTGGGTTAATAAATTCCATTGATATTACAGCCGCTGTTTCAGAAGGCGTTACAAATACAGACGGCGCAAATATTGAATTGCGTCAGCTGGTTTCTCATTTTTTTGTAAACAATGGATATGTCTACTATGAAAACTTTAGTTCAACAAGGGCATTATTTGAACTGCAGCCTTTCAACATTGAGGATAAGGACAGCCAGATAAAAATGAAACAAGTGGCGGATTTTGATGCGGGATTTTTTAAAGCAATAGATTCCTCCAATGAAAACAGGCTGAGTGTATACTTTGAATTTTTTGAAAACATCATATACATTTTAGATACAGATGCCAGGCAAATGATGCAACATCCTTTTTTTGTAAATGAAAAAAGATATTCCATCACCTATATGACACAAAACTCCAAAGAAGATGTTTTGATCTGTATGGGTTATAAACACCCCAGCACAGGTGAAACACTTCCGGACAGGATATATGCTGTAAATCTATCCGAGTTACACTAAAAGGGAAAATAAAAAGTCTTCTCTCCCAACCCTCTGAGCATTTACTAGAAAAACCGACAGGGATGCTTTACAACATTCCTGTCGGTTTTTTATCAAAATTCAGTATATTTTAGCAATCCTATACGTATAGTAAACATCAACAATTGAAACAAGGATCAAAATCCCCAGCGATATCCCAATGCAGGCAATCTCCTTAGTCAAGCAGCAGGCAGCCATCATCAAAATTCCCGCGGCGATAAAGGAAATCCCGCCGAACCGCTGGCTCTTTTTCCAGGTGGTCTCGTTTTTCATGCTCCAGCCGGTCCGCAGGCCTATGACCGCGTTCATCCTCAGCTTTGGCATAAGGTTTCCCATCACAACCATGGAAAGCCCCAGAATACCGAAAACAATCTGGTCAACATCGATGGCGATAGAGGAAAGGTTCTCCACTGTGCTAAAGGAGGTATAGAGGAAAAAGCCTGTAATTGCGTCAAAAATCAGCGTCGAGACAATGCCGAGAACCAGGCAGATGTTTTCGTTATTCCTTCCGCTTTCCTCCCGTCTGGCGCAGAACTCCGCCATTCCAAGCATGAAGAGCCCCATCCCGATTGCCAGCGCGGGGATCATCAGCGCTTCATATTTGCTCCCCCAACGGTCAACCTGTCCGCTGAAATTATAGTGGGCTGGAATCTGATCGGGCAGGAACTGCATCGCAATCAATGTTGCCGCCAAGGGCAGAAGCATAAGGACACAAAGGATGATTTTCTTGGTTTTGGTTTTCATGGTTCAACCTCCTCGCAGCTCATTCATCCAGACGATGGCCTCGTCAAGGATGGTGAGATTCAGCTCATAGTATATGAAATTTTTAAATTTGGTTTCATAAATCAGATCTGCCTTTTTCAGCTTGGACAGATGATAGGAAAGCGCCTGGGGCGTCATGCCGACCGCCTCCGCCAGTTCTCCGGAGCTGATTTTACCCTCCTTTAATTTCATCAGTATTTTTCTTCGGCTGTCATCCGCCAGCGCCGCTAAAACTTCATGTATTCCCACGCTGCCCGTCTCACCCTCTATTTCAAATTTTATTTAAATAGATTTTAGCACGACTATACAGAACAGTCAATAGGTATTTCAAATATTTTTTAAATAGATTCTACGAAAAAAACGCGGATATCCCGACAAAATTTACGGATTGCCTCTGTAATATTTCAATGGATGGCAAAAGATGGTATGATGGTAGTATCAATGCCGCCGGAAAAATTTATACCGGCGTGTAACTGCAGGGGGAGGTTTCATATCATTATGAAAATAACAGGAAGTCAGCGCCATTCCTTTGTCTTTGTGGAAACCGATAAACGGCAGATTATCTGGGTGGACAAACAGGGAAACATCACCCGCCGGAGAACCCCGGAGGGGGTGAGCTTTGATGTGTGGGCCATGCCGGACGGAACTGTTTTATACACCCACTACGGCCTGGGGACCGACGGCGTGTCTGTTGTGGACAAACAGGATCGGGTCCTCTTTCGGTATGAAACCCAGGGGGAGGTGTTCGGCTGCCAACCCCTGGAAAATGGAAATATTCTGTTGGGGGAGGTACGCGGCCAATGCATCACCGAGGTAAACCGGCAGGGAAAGGTGGTGCGGAAAATTCCGGTGGAATATACCGGGGCAAACCCGCACAACGCCATGCGGATGGTACGGCGGCACAGAGATACATACTTTGCCGTCCAGCCGGGCAGCGGGGAAATCGCCTTGTTTGAGGAATCCGGAAGACTGATCAGGCGCGTTCACACGCGGATGGACACTTTTGGCGCAGTGATGCGGAATAACGGAAACCTGCTGTACACCCATCGGAGCGGGGTAGTGGAGGTTGACCCGATGGGCAGAGAGGTTTGGGAGCTCAAGGCGGAGGAGATTCCGGAGATGGGGGTGCAGTGGCTCTTGGGAATTCAGCTGTTGGAGAGCGGGAATCTGGTGCTGACTAACTGGCTGGGACATGACCGCCACCGGATGGGAATACCGTTTTTTGAAGTTACACCGGAGAAGCGGGTGGTATGGACCTGCGACTGTACAGAAGCGGCGGAGGAAGCGGCTGTTTTGCAGGTACTGGAGGAAAATGCGGAGCGGGTATGTTTTATTCCGTTAAAATAGGCCGACGGCCTAAGAAAGCGAATAAAACCTGAAATCCCCGTTATTCACAAATTAGGGCTTGTAAAAGCGCCGGTTTTGTATTATAATATTTCAGTCAGCAAGACAGAACAGGTAAGTTCGGAGGTCGGACCATGCAGGCGGGTGGGTCCTGTACGACGAAGCACCGTGAACCATGTCAGGCGGGGAACCGAGCAGCATTAAGCGGATGTCTTTGGGTGATATAGGTAGTCTGTCCGTCTGTATGGTCGGGCGTCCGGCACAAGTCCCTTTTCAAGGGGGACGTACCTGTTCTTTTTTGCATCAAAACCGGGAATGTAAGGGGGCGGAGCGATGTATCAGGCGTTGTACCGGAAATGGCGGCCGCGGGTATTTGCGGATGTCGTGGGCCAGGAGCATATCACCCGCACCCTCCGCAACCAGGTTTCGGCGGGAAAGACAGGCCATGCCTACCTCTTCACCGGCTCCCGCGGCACTGGCAAAACCACCTGCTCCAAAATCCTGGCCAAAGCCGTCAACTGCCTCTCCCCTACCCCCGACGGCGACCCCTGCGGGGAATGCGCCGTCTGCAAGGGCATCGACGATGGCTCGGTCCTGGATGTGGTGGAAATCGACGCCGCCAGCAACAACGGCGTGGAAAACATCCGCGACCTGCGGGAGGAGGCCAACTTTACCCCCGCCGCCGCCCGTTTCCGGGTTTATATTATCGACGAAACCCATATGCTCAGCATCGGGGCTTTTAACGCCCTGCTGAAAATCATGGAGGAACCACCGCCCCATGTGCTCTTTATCCTGGCCACTACCGAGGTCCACAAGGTTCCCGCCACTATCCTCTCCCGCTGCCAGCGGTTTGATTTCCGGCGCATCCCGCCGGATGTAATCGCCAGGCGGCTGGCCTATATCGCCAAACAGGAGGGGGTCGCCCTGGAGGAGGACGCGGGGGTCCTGATTGCCCGCCTCTCCGACGGCGGAATGCGGGACGCGCTGTCCCTGCTGGATGTGTGCATCTCCCGCAGCTCCCATGTGGAGCTAGAGACCGTCTCACAGGCGGCCGGGCTGGCCCGGAACGAGTATCTGTTCTCCATAGCCCAGTCGGTTCAGGCAGGGGATACGGGGGCCGCTCTGGCCAGCCTGGAGGCCCTCTCAGAGCGTTCCGTGGAATTTGATCGCCTGACCGAACAGCTTGTGGGACATTACCGCAACCTGATGGTCGCCCGGACTGTCACCAAGCCGGAGGAGATGATTGTCTGCCTCCCCGATGAGCTGGAAAAGCTTCAGGTTCAGTCCAGAGAATACCGCCTGTCCGCCATCCTCTTTGCCATCGACTGTCTCTCCCAGGCCCTTACCAGGATGAGTCAGGGCTCCTCCAAGCGGGTGGAGCTGGAAATGGCGCTGGTACGGCTGTGCAATCCGTCGCTGGACGGAAGCCAGGCGGCGGTCCTCAGCCGTCTGGAGGCCCTGGAGGATATGGTGAGGTCGGGCGCAGTCCCGCAGCAGATATCTTCCGCTGCCTCGCCGCCGCCTGCGCAGACAGTCCCGTCAAAGGAGAAAGCCCTCTCCACTCCGGAAGAGGTCCCTGTAGTCCAGGACGTGCGGGAGGAGGACTTGGAAAAGGTGACAGCTTTGGCCTGCTGGCCGGAGGTTTTGGAAAAGCTGGAAAAGATGAGCAAGCCCCTGTGGGGCGCGCTCAACGGCTCCACCGCCTATGTGTCAAGGGACCTGTGCCTGATTGACGCCCCCAACCAGCTGTTTTTGGAGCTTATCCGCAGCAGCAGCACCTACAAAAACTGCCTGCGGGAGGCTTTGCGGATGCTCACCAACCAGAAATACCGCCTTGGCCCCTATAACAAGGAAAAATATCAGATTGTTGACAAGCTCGATCCCCTGGAGGAGCTGCTGGATCACGCGGCCTCTCTGGGAATCGAGGTGGAAATAAAAGAATAAAAAAACGGAAGCTTTGCTTAAAGCGCAAAGGCTTCGCCGAAACTGAATGTACAGGAGGAACAAACAATTATGAAAGCAAGACTGCCAGAAGGATATTCCGGGAAAGGGAACAATATGAACAGCATGATCCGCCAGGCCCAGAAGATGCAGGAGGAGATGACCCGCGTCCAGGGAGAACTGGAGGAGCGGGAGTTTTCCGCCACAGCCGGCGGCGGGGCCGTCGAGGTCGTGATGACCGGGAAAAAGCAGATGAAATCCATTGTCCTGAAGCCGGAGGTTGTGGACCCTGAGGATATCGAGATGCTTCAGGACCTGATCCAGGCCGCTGTCAACGAGGCCCTCACCAAGGTGGAGGAAACCTCCGCCGCCGAGATGGAGAAGGTAACAGGGGGACTTAACATCCCTGGGCTGTTTTAATCATGGCGGGCTACAGCGTCGCACCCCTGAACCGCCTGGTGGAGCAGTTTGAAAGCCTGCCGGGAATCGGAAAGAAGACCGCCCAGCGGCTGGCCTTCTTTGTGCTGAATCTCCCTCATGACCGCGCCGCAGCCTTTGCCCAAAGCATTCTGGATGCCCATGAGAAGATTCACAAATGCTCCGTCTGCCAGAACCTCACCGACAAGGAGCTGTGCCCTGTATGCAGTAATCCCAAGCGGGACCCTTCCATCATCTGTGTGGTGGAGGGGCCCAAGGATGTACTGGCCTTTGAGAAAACCAAGGAATATAACGGGCTTTACCATGTGCTCCACGGGCTTCTCTCCCCCATGGAGGGAATCGGGCCGGAGCAGATTTATATCAAGGAACTGGTCAAAAGGCTGGGGGACGGAACGGTGAAGGAGGTCATCATGGCCACCAACCCCACTGTGGAGGGGGAGGCCACTGCCATGTATGTGGCAAGGCTGCTCAAGCCCATAGGGGTAAAGGTCACACGCCTGGCCTATGGAATTCCGGTGGGCGGGAACCTGGAGTACGCCGATGAGGTCACTCTTTACCGCGCGCTGGAGGGCAGGATGGAGCTTTAGGGCCTATCTCAAAGCTTGGCGGCGTGATGATAACAATTCCCTTCCAAGGGAGGATTGTTCTTTGAAGGAACATTGGAATGAGATAAAAAAAATCCTGAAATTCGGCGTCACCGGTGTGATGAACACAGCGGTGGATTTTGTGGTATACACGGTACTCGTCTCGGTATGCGGTATGGGCCTGTATGTATCACAGATGATTTCCTACTGCTGTGGGATGTTAAACAGCTATGTCATCAACCGAAAGTGGACCTTTGATACCAGAAACGGCTTTTTCAGCCTGGAGCTGGTGAAGTTTGTGGTCCTAAATCTGGCAATGATGCTGCTGGGCATGGGGATCATTTATCTGTGCGTAGAGCAGCTGGGACTTCACAAGCTTCTGGGAAAGCTGATTTCCACTGTTCTGGTGATGGCAATCAATTTTGTGCTCAGCAATTTTTGGGTTTTTCGGAATAAAGGAACCACACAAGGAGAAGAAAGGCGGTGACTGGGAATGCCGAAAGAGTCCACCAAAACAATCAGCGAAAACCGCCAGGTACGGCATGAATATTTCATTGTGGAGTCCTTTGAGGCGGGCATTGAACTGGCTGGGACGGAGGTAAAGTCCATCCGTGTCCACGGCGCGAACCTGAAGGACGCATGGTGCGAGATCGAGCATGGGGAGCTGTTTGTCAAGCAGATGCACATCAGCCCCTATGAAAAGGGGAACATCTTCAACAAGGACCCCATCCGTCCCCGCCGCCTGCTGATGCACAAGCGGGAGATTCTGCGGCTGTTCGGGCTGGTAAAGCAGCAGGGATTCACCCTGATACCGGTTTCGCTGTACTTCAAGGGCTCCAATGTCAAGGTCCAGGTGGGACTGTGCAAGGGCAAAAAGCTCCACGACAAGCGGGACGATATGGCAAAGCGGGACGCCCAGCGGGACATTGAGCGGGCGATGAAGTCTCGGCGGTAGCATTCTGTTGGCGTTGTTCACAGAGCATTATCAAAATTTTTTCAAACCGGCGTATACTTTTATAAAGTCCTGTGTTATAATAGAGATGCTGAAAGGTCTGACCGGACTTTACACGCCGGTAAATATGGGGGCGTAAAGGTTTCGACGGGGATTTTGAAGCATGGGAAGCGAGCAGAGGGCGGGACCTCTATAATACCCGAAACTTAAAAACAAACGCTAACGATAATCAGTTAGTTGCTGCTTAATTAAGCAGCCGTCTGACCGGGCAGGACCACGGGCCTGGATCAGGCGTCGATGAGTGGTGAACGTCAGGATGAGAGTGCCCCGGCTCTCCTGTCGGACAGGGGCTACTGAGACGCACTGCCTGTCTGTCGGCGGTGTGACGAGGGAATGTTGATGACAGACTGCGCTCGGAGATGCCTGTGTGGAGAGGTTTTCGGACGCGGGTTCGACTCCCGCCGCCTTCACCAGAGAAAATCCGCTTTGTTGTGATGACAAAGCGGGTTTTTCTTTTAATCTGAGGCATCCAAATCGTCTATCGGACCAACAATATAATTCCCCGAAATTTCCTCTTGACATTTTGGTCTAATGGTGTTAGACTCTAACTATAAGGTCTAATTCCATTAGACCAAAAGGAGGTCTGCCATTATGGACAAATACAAACTGGGCGACATGGAAACAAAATTCGCGGAGCTTATCTGGAACAGTGCCCCCGTCCTATCGGGAGAGCTGGTCAGGCTGTGCGAAAATGAATTCCACTGGAAAAAATCAACCACCTATACCATGCTCAAACGCCTCTGCGAAAGGGGGCTGTTTCAGAACAGCAGGGGTATGGTGACGCCCCTGCTCTCCAAAGAGGATTTTGCAGCCGCACAGTCGGAATCCTTTGTGGAGGAAACCTTCAGCGGCTCCCTGCCCCAATTTCTCGCCGCATTCACCCGCCGGAAAAGGCTCAGCGCGGCGGAGGTAGAGGAAATTCAAAGGTTTATCGACCAGTATCAGGAGGGGGAAAAGGTATGATGGACAAAATTTTCTTTCGGGTTTTGAACATGAGCCTTGTTTCCGGCTATGTCATCGCCCTGATTTTGCTGCTGCGCCCCCTCTTTGGGAGGATATCCAAGCGGTTTTCCTATGCCCTGTGGGGGGTGGCGCTGTTCCGTCTGCTCTGCCCCTTTTCCATCGGAAGCCTGGCCAGCCTGGTACCGGTTCAGCCCAATACGGTTTCCACCAGAATGCTGTATGAGCAGACCCCGCAAATTCACAGCGGAATCGCGCCCTTCGACAGTGCGGTCAACCGGTTTCTGCCAGCCGGAACTCCACAGTACAGCGCAAATCCCCTTCAGATTCACGCGTTTATCGGCGAGGTTCTCTGGAGCAGCGGAATGGTGCTTTTGGCCGGATACGGCGTTGTATCCCTTTTCGTTTTAATGTATAAGCTCAGAAATGCCGAAGCCGTTCCGGGGATGAACCGGATTTATCAGCTGGAGGGGCTTGAAACTCCCTTTGTTTTGGGGATTATCCGCCCAAAAATATATCTGCCGACGGCTTTGAGCGGCAAGGAACAGGAATATGTTCTGCTCCATGAGACCACCCATATTAAACGGCTGGACCATGCGGCAAGGCTGGCCGCCTACGCGGCGCTGTGCATCCATTGGTTCAACCCGCTGGTGTGGATTGCCTTTTGGCTGAGCGGAAAGGATATGGAACTTTCCTGCGATGAAAAGGCAGTGCGCAGCATGACCCTGGAGGATCGGAAGGGATACTCCACCGCGCTGTTAAAGCTTTCCACAGAAAAAAGGATCAAATGTCCAACCCCTCTGGCCTTCGGCGAAGGGGATGTGAAGGGCAGAATCAAGAGCATCCTCTCGTATCGGAAGCCGGTGATATGGGTTTCTGTCCTTGCGCTGGCGGCAACAGCGGTCCTTTGTTTGGGGCTGGCAGTAAATCCGGAGAATTCATTATCCGATGGTGAGAAGTACTTGGAGAAACTTGAAGATTCTTTTTCTATTGCGCCGGATGGCGTGGTATCCCTAAAAGTTCCCAGAGGAATGCCCGCCGGCAGCCATCTGCATATACACGTCAGTGGACGGTTTATTTTGGAGGACGGAAGCGGAATGTCCCTCCACGGCTTTGAGGATGTAGAGGAATGGGTCCCAGGGAAATATTATGAGGACAGGATATTCGACCAGTCCCCTTATGGATGGCACATAGAATTTGACGCCTTTTTGGAGGATGAGAACGGGGTTCAAATTGCTGAGAAAAGCACTGCATATTCCGCGATGCCTGTGCCCCCAGAAACAGAACAGGTAGATCAGATGATCTTTGCGGCTGGGAAGCTTTATATTGCCACTTATGAGGATGTATCAAAGATGGTGGCGGAAGAGGCGGCGGTATCAGAATATGATTCCCCATATATAGGTGAAATTGTTTCTTCTGTGGGAGAACATTACGCCCCAATGGAAGAACTGCAGTCTAACTTTGGCTGTGAAGGGTCAGAGGTTGTATTTAATGGGAGCGGCGTTGCGGTCAATATAGACGGCAAATGGATGCGGTTTGAACCTGTCGATTGATGTTGAAAAAGGGGAGCAACTTCTCCTTGACATCCCCGCTCACAGGCTCTATAATAAAAACAGACGAGGGACCTGTAAGACGGTTGCTCCCCTATAGGTTAAAAAGAAATAACCGCAGGTTGCAAGCTTTGGCGGTTATTTCTTTTTGTTATTATGGACAATCAGGAGGAACAACGACATGGAAATCACCTTTGTAAATCCCGGAGCAGAGGAAATGCTCCGAAACATTATGGGATTCCAAACAGAAGAGGAATCAGTCTTCTGGTCGGAACCCCTGTTTTATTTTTATCCGCAGCTTGATAAAGCCCGTGCCGCGGCGCTTCCCTTTTCAGAAAGAAAGGCATATATCGAACGGGTCCTTTTGTCGGTTTACGAGCAGGAGGAAAAAGTCATCGACGAGAAGGTACTGATCTATTCCCGCCAATGGGAAGGCTGCAAGGAACAGATTACCGCCGCCCTATCGGAAGCCTTCGAGGTTGACTGCAACGGATTATTCAACGACCTGCGTGGAAATGTTACCTTGAATCCGGTTATGCCGCGCTTTTTGCGGGAACACTGCTTTGATTTATTTTACCTTTCCAGCGGCAGAGGCGCTATAGGGCTGGCCATCCACGAGCTTGTCCACTTTGTATGGTTTTATGTGTGGAACCAGCTGTTTGGGGACAGCTATGATGAGTATGAACGACCGTCTTTAAAATGGATTTTGAGTGAAATGGTGGTGGAATCGGTGATGAAAGACCCCCGCCTCAGTTCCATCAACCCGTACTTTCCCAGGGAGGACGGCGGCTGTATCTATCCCTATTTCTTTGACATGAAGGCAGACGGTGTATCAATTCTTGACACGCTGGACAAAATGTACCAAAGCCAGAGTATCAGCGCTTTTATGAAAAACAGCTATGCCTATTGCCAGGCGCATGAAACGGAGATCAGGGAACACATCCGCAGAGCGGAAAATCGCCCTGATCCCTTGGGAAAGGAATGATATTTATGCCATCTGTTTTCATCACAGGCGCGTCCCGCGGCATTGGCAGGGTCGCCGCCCTGTTGTTTGGAAAAAAGGGCTATCAGGTGGGGATTAATTACCTTAACAGCGAAAAAGCTGCCCAGTCCCTTGCTGAGGAGCTAAAGGGTATGGGGACAGCCCCTCTCCTGCTCCAGGGCGACGTATCCGATAGGAGCCAGGTCCGGCGAATGTTTTCACAGATAGAGTACCATTTCGGCGGATTGGATGTTTTGGTCAACAATGCGGGAATCGCCCAGCAGAAGCTGTTCACTGAGCTGACCGACGAGGATTGGGACAGGATGTTCTCCGTCCATGTAAAAGGGGCCTTTTACTGCTGCCAACACGCCGTCCCCCTGATGCGGAACAAAGGGCATGGAAGCATTGTCAATATTTCCTCTATGTGGGGGCAGACCGGCGGCTCCTGCGAAGTGCATTATTCTGCGGCAAAGGCCGCAGTTATCGGCATGACAAAGGCGTTGGCAAAGGAGCTGGCCCTCTCCCATATTCGGGTCAACTGTGTGGCTCCCGGCGTGATTGACACCGAGATGAATTCCATTCTGGAGGGAGAGGTACTGGAGGAGCTTCGGCAGACAACTCCCTTAGGCTGTATCGGAACGCCGGAGGACGCAGCGGAGGCAATCTGTTTTCTGGCGGAGAGCCGGTTTATCACCGGACAGGTGCTGAGCCCCAACGGCGGCTTTTACATCGGATGAAAAAATCTGTGAAAAATCCGCTTCAGCAGTTGAATTCCACCGCAACTTTTGTTAAGATAAGAAAGATCAAAGCGCCGGACTCTTCCGGCGGCAACATATAGAAAGGCGGAACTGACAATGGCACAAAAAAAGATGGTAACGGCCATTACCTCCATGAATGAGGATTTTGCCCAATGGTATACCGATATTGTAAAGAAAGCGGAGCTGGTGGATTATTCCTCTGTGCGGGGATGTATGATACTGCGCCCCTATGGCTACGCCATTTGGGAAAACATTCAGAAGATACTGGACCAGAAATTCAAGGACACCGGCCATGAAAACGTGGGAATGCCCCTGTTCATCCCCGAAAGCCTTCTCCAAAAGGAAAAGGACCACGTGGAGGGCTTTGCCCCAGAGGTAGCCTGGGTGACAATGGGCGGCAACGAAAAGCTGACTGAGCGTCTGTGTGTACGCCCCACGTCAGAGACGCTGTTCTGTGAGCATTACTCCCATGTAATACATTCCTATCGGGACCTGCCCAAGCTGTACAATCAGTGGTGTTCTGTTGTCCGGTGGGAGAAGACTACCCGTCCCTTCCTGAGAACCATGGAATTCTGGTGGCAGGAGGGTCACACCATGCACGAAACCGCCCAGGAGGCGATTGAAGAAACCGAGCGGATGCTGAACATCTATGCTGACGTATGTGAAAACTTCCTTGCCATCCCTGTCATCAAGGGACGCAAAACCGACAAGGAAAAATTCGCCGGCGCGGAGGCAACCTATACCATTGAGGCCATGATGCATGACGGAAAGGCTCTCCAGAGCGGGACCAGCCATTATTTTGGAGACGGGTTTGCCAAGGCGTTCGACATTACATTTACTGGGCGGGACAACACCCTGCAATACCCTCACCAGACCTCCTGGGGCATGTCCACCCGTATCATCGGGGCGATCATCATGACCCATGGAGACGACAACGGGCTGGTGCTTCCCCCTGCAATCGCTCCGGTTCAGACGGTTATTATCCCTGTTGCCCAGCATACGCCCGGCGTACTGGAAAAGGCCGCTGAGCTGAAAGAGAGATTGTCCAAAATTGTCCGTGTCAAGGTGGACGATTCCGACAACTCCCCTGGCTGGAAATTCGCCGAATATGAAATGAAGGGCGTTCCCCTTCGCCTGGAGATCGGTCCCAAGGACATTGAGAAAAATCAATGTGTCATTGTCCGCCGGGACACCAGAGAAAAATATTTTGTACCCTTGGATGAGCTGGAGTCCAAGCTGCCGGAGCTGCTGAAGGCGGTACACGATGGGTTATACCAGAAAGCTCTCCAAAACCGCATTGAAAAAACCACCTCTGCCGTCAACATGGAGGAAATGGAAGCCGCTACCAAGGATAAAAACGGTTTTGTTAAAGCTATGTGGTGCGGCGACCTGGCCTGTGAGGAGAAGCTGAAGGAGGTCTGCGGCGTTACCTCCAGATGTATGCCATTTGAGCAGGAGAAAATCGCCGAAACCTGTGTCTGCTGTGGGAAGCCTGCAAAGTCGATGATAATCTGGGGCAAGGCGTATTAAGCGGTATAGCGGGAGAATACGGAAATGTCCAAAGAGCTCTGTTAGTCCATTCTAACCTCTGGTAAATTGCAGATAAAAAAGCAGTCTAAAATCACATATACAGGCTTTTACAGGATTTTGTCCTTGTAGCCTGGATTTTGATATAACTGGTTCTCAGTATACTTCTGTAGAAATATTGATATTTGAAAAATTTCCTATATTCTCATGGCAATAGAAAAACCCCTTGACTGCTGCCGAAATGCAGTCAAGGGGTTTTTCTATTGCTGCATAAATATACAAAATTCCCGCTCACATTTCCCCTTTTCTTTCCCTTGCCGAAGCCATCTAAAAAGGCACTAACCAAGTGTCAAAACCAGGCCAGGTAACATCCATATAAGGGATGTACCGGAAAGGCGCAGAGCCGGACTGGGGAAACCACAAGCCCCCTCTGGAAAAAGAATTAGGAGGAAATGATTCTTATGAAAAAGACTCTTGCTGCGGTTCTCGCAGCGGCTATGGCGCTGAGTACTGCGACTGTCGCGATGGCTACAGACGTCCGTGGGGATGCCGATTTCGACGCAGGTGATCTGCTCTCTAGCGGTGAGTATACTGCCAAAATGGGCGATACCTCAAAGTACATTCTCGACAACATTGATATGGATAATGGTAGCGTAATTTCTGGTTCGGAGCTTGCTGCGGCTATCAAAAATGGATACCTTACTCCTTCTGTTGTAGTCACATCTAACCAGAATAAGCTTGACGGCAGACCTTCCATTTCTACTGGCAACATCTACGGCAGTGGTACGGTTGAGGTTAAAAAGTACGTATGGAGTTCTACTGCAGATGCACAGGGCTTCACCAACGTGTGGGATGAAATTGAGGGCGTTGATGTCTCTGATATGGATGCAAAAGGGGACGAAATTACCTTTATTTGCATTAAAGCTGACGGTACTTTGCTGGATTCCTTCGCAGATGTGGGCCCAGGAGTTGTAGTTGTTAAGAAAGGTACTACAGCCTTTAACAATGCTATGACACAGCTGAAGACATATGGTGGTGGTAATCCTGTTAAGGAAGTAATCGAGAGTGATACGGAAGATGCTCTGCGTCTTTCCTTCAAGATCAATCACACTTACGGAACAGACTCCGTTACTGTAAAGATGAAAATCCGCTTCACAGTCAAGAAGCTCCCGAAGGATCAGGACAGTCTGGAACTTGGTGGTAAAGACTATAAAAAGGGCGATACCATCACAAGTGAAGAGATGGCTTTCAAGGCCAAGTACAACGAGCTGTCCAACTACTATGAGGATATGCAACTGACCAGCACCGAAGTCAGCAATAACAATGTTATTCTGGATGGTGGTAACCTGTACGATGCTATCGGCTCGGATACCTTCTCTATCTCCTTTGGTGATGACGTTGCTGTCTTTACAGCAAAGGCTGCTGCCAATCAGAAGAAAGTCAACCTGTACTGGAGCCTGGATGAGATTTCTGAAATCAAGGATCTGTATCCTTACGTTGACTTCACCTTCCTGACCTTCAAGGGCAACCCTGCTCCTGTTTTCCAGAACACCGGCACAATGTACTTTGCTGCTGACGATAAGGATTACCAGGTTTACAGCTGGGACGGCGAGGTCCTGGAGCCCCTGACCGGCAAGTTTGATCCTACCTACAAGGTAATGGAGGTTAAGGGTATCAAGAAACTTGGTACTTACGTTATCGCCGACCAGATTCTTGAGGTTGAGGAAGAGCCCGAAGAGCCTGACGAACCCGCTGAGCCCGTCGATTCTGCTCCCACAACTGAGCCCGACGACGAAGGCGGCAAC
>Ga0073906_1003087_pt1 | contig 19845 bp, 15 predicted proteins | sample Inofromicrocosms_FD_65485 | JGI IMG/M metagenome (GOLD analysis project Ga0073906, IMG submission 65485) | Mouse cecum microbial communities from Vienna, Austria - Inoculum for glucosamine and mucus D2O microcosms | ecosystem: Host-associated > Mammals > Digestive system > Large intestine >...
TATGAAAAAAACGCATTTTTCTTCTCACTTTCAATGAATCCCTTTTCCATTTAAAAACCCCACATAATCAAAATCATCCAAATACCGTCTTTTCAAAAACTGCTTTTTATAAAATGTAATAACCCCCAGTTCGTTTCTATCTTCGAATCCCTTGATATGACAAGCTGAGGAAAATTCCGGGTATCTTACATGCGTAAAAATCACTTTGTTTTTATATGGGAGCTGTTCAAATCGTCTGATTGTTTCATATGTACACCCGTCACGGTCTGTCCCTATAATAAACAGGTTATCCCAATTGATTCTCCGCTTCCTTTCCTCCCATTTCTGAACCCCCTCATCAAAGCTCTCATAATGTACAAGTTGGATTCTCACATCTCCCAGCATCCCCACCGGGTATGAGTTTTCTCCCTTTACTTCAACCATCTCCTGCCCCATATACCATTCGAGATTCTCCACCATCCTGACAAAGTCATTCATCTCAATGCTCAGATTCACAGTCGGCGTAAGATACGGCAGTTCCATATCATAATAGATCAGTGTTCCGCCGCAGTTGGAAGATATGATTGTAAAATCAGTATTTTTTAATCTGCTTCGCTTTCTTTTTTTATATCTGGCCCACTCTCGTTCCTGATACTCATTAATTTTTTCCTCCAGCTTTTTCCGCATCTGTCCATCCCCATCTGTTTTTGAATCACTGTGTTCTGTAAATATTTAACTGCTACTTATGCTTGCGCTCAGTGTCCCAAAGAGCCTTTGCTTCCACACCCACAGCGCCCTGACCGGCGGTATGTAGGAACATCCGGCATACAGGAACAGGAACAACAGCCTCGTTCCACTGGTCAGTCCTCTATATAACGGGTGCTTCATCTCCCTTATCGCCCATCTCTTCACAAATCGACTGTTTTCTGCACTCTTCGCATTCTTCATCACCAGATAGGCAGACAGGATATCCCACATCAATCCATATTCCCACTTCAATGCCCATGCAGAATGCCCTTTTTCATATTCCTGATCCCGGATTTTTTCATAGACTCTCCATTTCTGCCCCATCCCTTTGCGTTCATGTAAATGTGTCGCACTGTCCGAATGCATCCTGTAATAATACCACTGCACATCCGCATAAGCCATCCTAACCTGCCTACAGCACAATTCATATAAAAACAGTGTATCCTCTCCGCTTCGGATTCTCTCATTGAAGCGCTGTGCTCCTATATATTCCCGGCGTATCATCTTCCCGCCGATACAAGAGAGTTCTCGTTCAAATCGGATATGAAACCATTCTTCCGACAGATATTTTTCCGCCGTTTCCCAATTAAGCGGACTGCTGCTCTCTCGTTTTTGAGATTGTATTTCCTCCATCTGCAGCGTGGTTAACCTTACATAACTGCAGAAGCTCAGTTCTGCCTTGGATACCTCAGCCTGACAAACCGCTGCTTCGATCAGCGATGGATGTATGGCATCATCACTGTCCAGAAAAAACACATATTCGCCTGCGGCCGCTTCCAGCCCCAGATTCCTTGCGGATGACACACCTTTATTTTCCTGTCGGTACAGCCGGATCCGTCCGTCCTTTCTGCAAAACTGCTCACACACCTCACGGCTTTGATCCGTGGAGCCGTCATCTATGATAAGAACCTCCATGTTCTGATAGGTCTGGCGAATCACAGATTGGATACACTGCCGTAGAAAGGCTTCCGAATTATACACAGGGATGATCACAGAAACTTTGCTCATCGCACCAGTATCCTTTCCCATTCATCTAATATGTGCTCCTTTTCAAATCTGCAGATAGACTCTGCTGCAGAACTGCCCATCTTCCTGCGCAGTTCTGCATCCTTCATAAGCAGCTCCATCCTCCCTGCAAAGCCTTCTACATCTCCCATATCCAGTAAAAATCCGCTTTCCCCGTCAGTTATGACTTCCTTCGGCCCGGTCTTACAGGAATAGCAGACAGCCGGAAGCGAAAAGAACATGGCCTCCAGAAGAACCATCGCAAATCCCTCATTTCTGGAAGGGAGCACGAAGAATGCCGCCTTTTTATAGTACTCCTCAATATCAGATACGGTTCCTATAAAATGGATTCTCTGAAGTCCCGCATCTTTTACCCTTTTTTCCAGCTTTTTTTGATCCATCCCTTCCCCAGCCACTACAACATTCCACTGTGAATATTTTTCTTCCAGCAGACACCAGCTGTCGATCAGCAGGTCATATCCCTTCGCCTCCGTAAGCCTTCCTGCCGCAAAAATGAGAGGCGTCTCTTCCTGCTTATCGAATACTCCCACATAAGGAACCGGGTTATAGATCTGACTAAGCGCACATCGCAAATTTAATTTTTTCTGATAATACCCTTGATCTTCTTTTGTTAAAACAACCAATTGATCTGAGTATCTCGCCACCATCCTTCTTACAAATACCCTTAATAAATTATTTCTTTCAAAATGATAAAAGTAATTAAAATTTTCCCAGGAAATCCAGCACATTTGCGGTCTCTGATGCTTCAAAAAAATAGAATAGCAGCCCAGGATAATATCCACATCCACCAGGACATCCGGTCTTTCCCGCTCAATTAGAGCCATCAGATATTGAAGATTCCCTGTAATCCCTGGCTTTTTTCTTTCCCGCTCTACCCAATAAATTTTAATGTTTTCATTCAGCTCAAAAAAGGTCCGCCCATTTCCCCACAGGCTAATAACCGCAACCGGATAGCCCCGGTCCAACAGTCCATTCGCAATGACCGACAGAACACGCTCTGTCCCTCCGGAATGGCTCATATTCCCAATAAAGAATAACAACTTGCTGTGATCTATACCCAATGCATCTTATCTCCTGTGATTTCTCCGCAGTGAAAAATTCTTACTGCAGGCTGATCGTTCCGATATGATATCCATACTCTTCTTCCTCTTCCTCATTCGCCAGTTGAATCTCCTTTCCGGTATCCGGATCCTCCATATGGAAATATACTTCATACTCTCCTCTTTGAAGCTCCCCCAATGCAATCTTTGTCTCAGCTGTTTCAGTCAGTTCCGCATCCTCTCCGCCTGTCAGTTTCTGAATATCACATTTCATTTCTATCGGCGTAGACTGCCCTTCCTTTTCACTATACAGGGTCAGCTTGATCTTTGGCTTCTTATATATAGGCGCAAAACCCACATTTTTGAGTGTAACAGCCACATCAATACCGTTTTTTTCCGCATTCTCCTCCAAGCTTGCTTCCGTGATCAGAAGGCGATAGCCCAGATGACGCTCTATATAACTATAACCGTCCATCCCCTGAAAGCAGTCTTCTCCATTCCAGACAGCTTCCCTCCATTTATTCATAACAGCCAGATCATAATCCTGATTGAGATAAGTGACACGTCTCACTGCCAGCCCTGACACAGCATTTTCAAAATCATTATAGGGATTATTGTTGATAACCTCTCCGCCGTTTGGCACCGTGCAGAGCAACTCATTTTGAAAATCCAGTTCTTCCTCCCTGCTCTGCCGGAATAGCGAATCCGGCTCCAGGAGCTCCTTTGGCCTGTAGGTTCCAAAATCAGTTTCATTTCCCAGCATTCCGTCATTGAATAGTCCCAGTCTGCCTTCCAACGCTTCCTTCAGCGGTTCTGATTCCATAATGCTACGCCACTGTGCCGGGGTCCGCACTGCGAGATATGTGGACGAACTGGTTACGGCTTCCAACTGCCCGGCAAGCCGCTGCAGATCTGCGGAACTGTTATACCGTGTCCCATTCATTTCTCCCCAGTTGCCGGTAAAGAGTCCCTGTATGATAAAAATCTTTTTTCCATATTTCCTCAGAATTGGTTCCAGTTGCTGCATATGCAATGCAATGATGTCCAGGCTTTCCGGCTCAACCAATACATTCTGACCCTCCGCATCATATGCGAACCGAATGATCAATTGTTTGTCCAATGCCTCTAGCTCACAAAGAAGTTTTTCAATATTTGCAAGTCCCTTTTCCCCAATTGCGCCTTCCCTGTATGCCTGCAGGCAGATCTGAACCAGTGTAATCTCCGTGTCTTTATCCTTATAATACTTTTCCTTCACAAGCTGCCGGCAATCTATCTCATCCTCCGAAATCCAAAATCTGTACAAACTATAAAACCCACGGTACGGATTCCGAAGCTCTCGGGAGGATTCTGTAAATGGATGACTCTCCACATAGATCTTCATCCTCATGTTCTTCCATAACAAAACACAGACGAAAAGTGCCGCTACCGTAAGTATATAACGTATAACATACAGCCAACCCTTCATACGTTGTAGAATATTGCCACTTGTTCTTCTATAGCAGGTGGTTCTGTTCCTACCTTTCTTCTGACTATTTATCATCCTGTCCAATCCCCAGATTATATAGTGTTCCTGTATTCTGCCTGTAATAGTAACAGACAAAATCATCATCCTCATAATAGGCCTTCATAGCCTGCGGATACGTTTCTCCAAACCGCTGACAGCATTCATATGCCTTTGACTCCAGAATTGTACGATTTTCAAGCTGTTTATAAGAAAACCACTCATTCTCCGATTCTACGATATCACTTTGTGCCGCATCCTCAGAGATTTCTGATGTCTTTATTTCCGGAGCCTGGCTGGCGCCACTGTCCGGGAATTTTTTAGAATATTTCTTCCAATATATCTCAGAATACTTCTCTTCTCCCATCCAGAACGGCCCTTCAAAAAAGTGAGCCTGTGCATAGAGAAGCGGCTTCTTCTCCACATAGATAAATACATATTCTGACGGAAGTGTATATTCTGTGTCAGAACATTTTTCAACAAACATCTGAAGCTCCTCATGCCACCCATAAAGATTGACCGGATACAGTTCATCCGTAGGTGCTACGATTGTATAACTGTACTGCGGGAATTCCTCTATAATAGAATTTGTCACTTCCACAGCGGAATTATACCGCGATAACTCATAAAATAAAAATCCCCGATAATTTCCCGTCAGCATGGCAAACACATAGATTCCTGCTGTTAAAAGAGCAGACACCCGCCCAAGAACAGATTCTTTGAAAAAATGTGTCAACCAGGAAAGTAGCATATCCGCAGGCATGACCATAACGGCAAGTATCATCATACGCCCCGCCGAACAAAAACGAGAATCAGAGATCAGATCCAGATAGCCCATGTAAGGTGCTGCAAACAGCAGCATAAATATAAATGTAAACAAGATGACCGGCGGATATCCACAGCAGAAACGGTATAGGCATCTGTCCTTCCTGTGTCCTGCAAACAAACACAGCACAATTAAAATTCCTGTCACTGCCAGAATCCATCCAGAACGAATATCACCATAAAGTGTCTTGTAGCCTTTCCTGTATATTCCGTTGATTATTTTTTCAATAACTCTGACACCCTTCTCTGCAGTTTCTTTCCATTGGCTCAGCCCAATCCCCTTGTACTGGACATCCAGACTTTTTTCATCCTCAGCTTCCCCCGTTTCTTTTTCTTCCACCTGCCATTGCCTTGCCTGTTCCCCATCCATTGCGTCCATAGCCCACTGAATCGAGTAGTTAAAGGGGATTCCAGAAGCTAGCGCTCCTGCCATAGGCGTAATCGCAATCACACATCCACAGGCTACGCTGAGCGACAGCGATAACAGGTAGTTCCAGCTGAGTATTTTTTTCAGTGCGAACAGAGCGAAGGAAACACAAAGGATAAATGCCATGATCGTCACGTAAAAATGTATGGAAATCGAAGCCGAAAGAGACATCATAAATAAAAACAGATTTTCGTCCCAATAAAATTTTAATGTCTTTCCCTTTCTGGTAAAGTTGACAGTTTCCCTTAAGTAGCGAATAAGATACAACGCACATAAAAACTGTGTATGCAGGCCAAATTCCAATGGGAGTGTAATCTGCAGACGAAACATACTGTAGACGTAATCCGCACTGACTACATCTACAGTCAAAAACAGCATCAATACAAACACTGGCGAATACCGCCAGTGGAACACCTCTCTCAAGAGAAGGTACACAGATACCAGAAATACTGTCACATGGATTCCCTGCAGGAACAGCAAAATACTGTAGACCCGGATACCAAAGAGCATGCTCATAGTATAGATAAAGCAGTGCATTGCTTCCGGATAGACCCCATCTGAAAAAATATTGCCCTGAGTCAATCCATAGATCCATTCATGGTGTGCATACAAATCTCCCCATCCGTAAGAATGGATCTGAAATGCTCCGTAGGAAAAATACGCCATTCCGAATATAAGAACAGCTGCAAGAATGCCATTCTTATATACAAAAGGGCTGATTTTCCTCCCGATTTCCCATAACCGTTCTTTAATCCTGAGCCGAATATGTCGCAGACGGTATCTCTTTTTTTCTATCCCCGAAAAGCGGATGCCGGAACGCAAAAAAAATACCAGTTTTTTTACACACACACACATGAATATACCATAAAACAAAAGAACTACGGTCCACCGGTTCAATACATGAAAGAGCCCAAGCATCAGAACAACCGTATTGACAATCACAACCTGCACTGTGACACAGAAGCTGAAACGATATGTCCTTGTTTTATCCTTCAGATGCCCTCCAAACACAACAGAGGGCCAGATATACATCAGAAACAGGTATCCACAGAATACTTTTCCGTATTCTATGATCCAATACACCGTATCCATATCTCTCCCCCCTTCTCATCATTCTATGATTCCGGATTTTTTATGTTCCTTATTCTCTTCTGTTTGGAGCCGATATACCAATCCCGAAGGTCTTGGAGCAAATTCCTGTTTTAGAAGCATTCCCTGACAGAATATATGGGTATCCAGATGCCGCTCAACCCAGCGCAGGCGAATGTAAGCTACCGTCCACCCGGTAAAGGAGCCCAATACAACACCCATCCCATACCAGATCTCTGTAAGCTGCATGGAAAATAAGCTGCACATAAAGGTTACTCCGCAAAAGCTCAGCGTCGTCAAGATTGCTCCTGTCAGATCATTGTAGTAATAAAGAAACAGGATTGCCGCATACATCAAAAACAGGATAAAATATCCTGCTGCCAGACAAGGATAAATCTGCAAAACCGACCCTGCAAACCCAAACTGCGGCAGTACCACGATACACAGTAAATAGATTACTACGGATATAATAAACTGTACACGCATCAGATTCATCAGTTCGCTTCCCAGCTGACGGAACATCCGCCGCTTGGCGCTCTCAATCTCACTTTTCTTTCCGCCGATTACAGCCTCGGAATGGATCTTATATTTCTCGTGGAAATGCATTTCCACATGGGTGATAAAGATCACGGTTGCCGAGATATTCGTAAACATGGCGAGGCAAGTCGCCATATCATAAGGCTGGTTGCATACAAAGCTCTTTACGACTACCATCCTTGATTCTGATGTCCAGAAGACAAAATTATGAATATAAAGCCCCAGGATATAGAAAAAATTCGTCACTACCAGCGGCCACCATTTCACAAAATATTTTAGCACAGGCAGAAACCGATTGCTGTTTCTGGCAAAATATCTCTTCACAGCCGCAAATTCCAGGATCCCGATCAATAAGAAACCTAATGTCAGTGCGAACAGCATGCTGTATGCCGTATTCCATCCGCATCGGTATTTCAGTACCCATGCAAGGATAAATGCTCCTGCCATACCGATCAGGAAGAAAATAGAGATTCTTTCATAGTCCTTACAGATGGACAAATATACCATAGAATAAAATACCAGTATCATGGAAATATAGGCACAGAATCCGGTAAATACATAGTAGACCTCTACCCCGCCCACAAAATGCTCCCAAAGACAAAACGGAATACCAATCAGACAGCCAAGAATCATTGTCATCAGCAGCCCGATATAATAGCATGGCAGAATATCTTCATACCGCTCCGCATAAATGGCATCCTGCATATATTTGGACAACACGGCATTGAACGGAGCTACAACCAGCAATGCGAAGATAAACGTATACAGTATTGTACAGGAAAACAGTTCCCGAGTCAAATATGCTTCCTCGTTAAAGCCTAATTTCCAGCCGATCAGCAGGATATTCGCAATGATCACAATCATAGGGGCGATCGTGATCACAACGCTGTACACAAATCCTACCAGGTCTGCCGCTATAGATTTCTTTTCAAATATTCGATTCAGCTTTACTCCTACACCAGCCATCCCTAATTCCTCCCGCTGTCTGCATCCAGCTGCGGCTTCTCTTCTTCTGCCTTCTGCCCCTCTTCTTCCCAGGCAAGCTGCATACTTTCCGCAAAGTCCCTATATATTTTTTTGTAGCCATCCTGCAGATGTGAAAGCTGATAGCGAGACAAGACTCTTTGATATCCGTTCTTTCCCATCTGAATGCGCATATCTTCATTCCTTGCGAGTGCAGTCATGGCGTATGCGATTTCCTCCACGTTCATGATCCGTGTAACCATTCCTGCTGCACCGTAATCATCATATTCTCCAAGAACCAGCCCCCGACAGTTTCCTACATTGGTCGCGATCACTGGTTTCTGGGCCGCGAAGCTTTCCAGGATGACAAGTGGCTGTCCCTCACTGATGCTGGTCAAAACCGTCATATCCATCCGGCCGTAATACTCCCGTACATTGACATTGCCTGTAAATTCAACATCCGGAATCCCCATCGTCCTGACCAGGCCAAAGCATTCTTCCGCATACTCTGCGTCTTCCTCCCAAGATCCCATAATCCACAGCTTCAAGGACGGTTCTCTTTCCTTTGCAAATCCAAACGCCTGGAGCAAAGTCATGACATCCTTTACCGGAGTCACCCGCAGTACGGCGCCAATATTGATCTTTCCCTGATCCTCTTCTGTCTTTCCCGGAAGATTCTGAAAATCCTCTACCCGGATTCCATTCGGCACGATCATCGTCTTTTCGATGGGACAGCCCAGCTCTACCTGAAGTTCTCTTGCGTGTTCATACAGGCTGGTCACCATATCCGCCCTTTCATATGCAAGGCTGGACATCTTGTAGAACTGTTCGATCCAGATATTCTGATAGATATCCTTGACCCATTTTGCCATGATCAGCTCTTCTTCCCGTTCACGGGTATAGATCCCATGCTCGGATATGAGCATACGACCACCATGGAAATATTTTGCCATACTTCCCAGCACGCCTGCATAACCTGTGCAGATGCAATGATACAAATCTGCCTTTGGAAGCTCTGCCTGGAGCACTGTGAACAACGGCAGGTATATGGAGCGCATCATCCATAGGAAATCCGTAAATACAACCTGGCTGTAATTCAATTGATAAAATTCCGTCACTGCGTCCAGAAAATCCCTTCCCATCAGCATACCGTTCAAAGACACCTGGTGTTTTCGGAAATAATCAAACAGTACTTCCCACTCGATCTTCTGGCCGAGCAGGAGACTTCGCAAAGCCTGGTATTCCTTTTTATTCATCCGGTGCTTCCGCATCCTTTTCCTGCCCCAATCAGAATCATTGAGATATACCTCATGTACCTCTGTCACATTTGGAGGCAGTTCATATACATACTTCCCACGCAACGAACGGTCTGCCACAATAGTCTGGATCACAAATTCCTGCTTTGGAAAGGAACAGATCATGCTGTGTATCCAACTGGATACACCTCCCACCACATAGGGATAACATCCCTCCGCTATTATACAGATTCTCATCTTCTTACTCCAATTCTATCTTCACATCCGAATTCTCTGCTTCAATCAGCCATGCTCCGTCTTCCAACTGCTTCCAGCTTCCTCCGTCTACATGGGTGATCCGTTCATTTTGAGTCCTCAATACGAACCATACAGGATTGCCTGCATTACTTTCCAAATGAATCACATTGTCCTTTCGGCTGTCCGTATAATCCAATGCCAGAAAATTACGGATCCTGTCATCGCATTCTGATACGGTAGTCCCTGAAAATCCTTTGAAATTCTGCCAATAATACTGAATATTGCCGCCGAATTCAGAAAGCACCTTTTCCAGGGTATCCTCCTCACCCTCAGGATATGCAACCCGCCCCATGTCCATCCGCACGCTGCTGTATCCCAACGCAGTCTGCACGCTCCGCATCCGAAAATCTTCACGGTAAGTATGCTCCGTTCCATCAGACAGTGTACTCTGTCTGGTGATATCTTCTGTCTGGTAGCTGATCAGATCATTTTCTCCGTGATAATCCGTGACAACCGTCCGTACAGGCTCCAAAATCTCTTCATTTAAAGCAGCTTCCACATCTTTCTCTTCCAAACCGCCTGCATAAAAAGAAGAAACACGATAATCCGGAAGCTCTTTTCCCATGAACCGCTGGTCCTCTATCAGCTTCCTGCGAAGCTCCATGTCGGATATACTGTTTCCTGACAGGCCCGCTTCCGCCCCCTGCTCCCGGATACGTCTCATGTAATACTTAAGCTCAGTCTGGTTTGGAAAGGAATCATCCTCATAATCATACTGCGGAGTAAGCATACAGGAGAGTCCCAGCGTATTCTGCCGATACACAGCTACGATCGAAGGCCATGCGACATCCCGTAGCAGTCTTGACATCGTCTGACCATAGCGTGCTTTGATCTCCGCATTATTTTCTGACGCAAATCCCGGATAATTCACAATCACCATATTCTGCGCATTCACCACAGGATAAATCTCATAGTCATTCATTCTGGAGGCCATAGCAGTCAGAAGTCCCATGCCAGTAACATCTTCCATGTATCCACCATTTACCGCGAACACATGTGCTTTGTTGAAGCTGTTTCTCCAGATCACCGCCGGATAATCCTCTTCCTCTTTCAATAATTCTTTCGTAATACCCCGCATATAAGTCTCTGCGTTCTTACCCAGAATATAATATGGAAATGTCAGTTCCATATCCTGCCTTTTCTCATTCTCTTCCTCGTCTTCTGCCCGGTATACGGCTTCGCCTCCCAGCAAAAATCCTTCTTTCAGATATACTCCTTCCAGCTTCGCAGATTCTTCTTTTACTTGTTCAATCCCCAAAAGTTTCCTCAGGCGGGCATTGTCTTTAATCACGGACACCTCCGGCAGATTGCAGAATACCAGATCAGTCCCTGCATCTACACATGCTTCCAGGATGCCGCATAATTCCTTCTGGTTCCAGTCCATATCCTCTGCATTTAATATGAGCATTTCTGGAGAAGAAGCCTTGCTTTTCTGCTCAGCTTTTTCGTATGCCTCCAATGATTCATAGCTGGCCATGCTGCGCTTTGTATATGTCGTCCATGTGCATACAACATCTTCTATGTTCCCTGTCACGGCTCCGATATAAACCACCCGTTCCCTGGGATTCTCAGTGGCAGCTCCGGTCTCTGACTCTCCGGATTCGAACTTATAAGCACTGCTCTCTCCCAGAAGTTCGTCCCGATCCTGATAATATGAATTTTCTTCATAACCATCCCAGCTTTCCAGTGCAACATTGGTAAACTGGAACAGAAAAAACACAACCAGCATGACTGTCGTGATGGCAAGATAATTCCAACGTGATATCATTTCTTTCTCTCCTTAGCTGAAAATCCTGATCATTTCCAGCGTATCACTGTCAATGGTGATGTTCGAATTCTTCAAAGCGTTGAGTGTCTGAAAAAATGCATCCCTGTTTTTTACGGTAAAATACAATTTTAATCTGCAGGTATAGGCACACAATTCATTTGGGTACTGTTCTTCTAATCTAATACACCATTTTTCCACATTTTCAAAATCCCTGCTTTCCAGCAGCCGCATACACAGACCCTCATACCACTCCGGAGTAATCCTGGAAGCATTTTTTTCATAGAGCAGTTCCATAGCCTCTTCCAGCATTCGTACAAACCGATCCTGCTCCAGATCCATGAAAACTCTTTGACTCAGGAAATCCTCCATATAAGCGATCAGTGCCACTTCGTATTCTATCTGCTCAGAGCCTTGATCTTCTTTCATCTGACGGTACAGCTTATGTACACCCATACGAAATTCATTCAGTCTGTCGCTCAGGATAGAAGCCGCATAATGTGCCGATTCCGAATCCTCCGAATTCAAAGCCAAGGCCACCGATGACAGAGATTCCTGCATATCCCCCTTGATGATATTCATCATGGCCACCCGCAGATTCTTCTCATCACTGACTGCAAGGGCATCTTCTACAGGGATCACATTGCGTTCCCGCTCTTCATTGGCCTTTACCTGTGTCTTCACACGGCTTTTATCAAAAATGACATCTTCCAGATTTACCTGGAATCTGAAAATTGTCAGATACAGCAGGTGGGTCACGAAGAAAAATACAGGAGCAACCACAGGACAGAGCACCATGATAAAAAATCGGATGATGTAGGTTTTCCTGCCATCATACAAAAATTCCGCTTCTTCATTCTTCTTTTTCCGGATGGGCACGGCAATAAACAGTCCGCATATCAGATAGGCCGCTGCCACCGCCAGATTGATCACAAGGATCATTACGAACAAATGCTCTTCCCTTGTCAGTGTCATACCAAGACCTCCTTTAGCAGGCTCTCATAGCCAAGCATCCGAAAACGATCCCGGACGCCTTCCGCATTCTCCAGATCCGTATTGGAAAGCAGGATATAAAGCTTTCCGCCCTCCATAGTCCCCATATAGTCTGTCTGACGTATGCAGCTCTCCAGCAATGCGGAAGCCTGTTCATACCCCTGATAACCTGTCACGATCTCTACCAACGTACATTCTGTAAGGCCTTTGCTCTTGGCATCAAGAAATGCCTTCACCAGCTGCGTAAATGCACCCTCGTTGAGTACGCTGGTTCCCTGAATATAGCGCTGGCCCTTCAGACTTTCCAGATAACGGCTGGCGCGTACGGACGCGTTCTGGATCAATGTTCCGATCACCGTCAGCCGATTTGCCTCTGACAGAGTCATCCTCTGCCACGGAATGCCCCATACCATCAGGATCAGCTGCATCTCGTCCTCAGCATATACGGCGCTGGCCATCAGCGGAAGTTCTGCCTCCATATTCTTATTAATATAGACCCGGCCATTGCTCAGCTCATGGTACATATCACCCATAGCCGTATACTTTACGGAATTTCCCAGCTTGCGCGCCTCTGGAGAGGTTGCGGAAAAGAGTCTGGCGTAGTCCCTGTTGGCTACGATATATAAAGCCACATCCCGGCTGTCCATCAGTTCCCCCAGCACCTGCGCTGCATAGAACAGCACTTCTTCGGTTTCATACCTTTCCAGGCTGGAGGTAATCTCATAAATCTTTCCAAGGCTGTCCTTGTGATTGACAAGCTGTGCTTCAAAGTTCCGTTTCATCCGGACATTACTGTCATTAATCTCTGATATATCTTCAATCCTTTCATACAGATATCCCAGTTCTTCCTCTTTATCGTCCTGTGTATGACGCAGGCGATCCCGAATATAACCTACCACCATTCCTACGATAAACAGCTGTGCCATCCAGACATATGTATTATAATCCAACAGGATTTCAAACTGTATATGCCCGTCCGTCTGCCGGAAACAATATCCCACGGAGGCGAGCAACGCGGAAAAGATTGCTTCCTGCTGCCCGTAGATTGCCGCAAACAGCAATACATACAGCAGATAAAAATCAAGTCTGCCAAAATACTGGCTTCCTGCTGCCCGGTCATACAATATGTAGAATATGACAAAGCAGATCAGATTCTCCAAAAGCGGGAGCAGACTTTTCGCAGCTACTTTGGTACCGTGCAGCAGCCTGCCTCCCCATCCGCCCCCTGCGTCCTCGGATTTCAGGAAGCTGTCACTGTAACGCTTCATAAACGCAGCGACCTCTCCCACGCCTTCCGGATAGTGGGTAAAGATCCGCTGTCCAAATTCATTCTGATAGTTTCTTCCGTCCAGTATGTGCCGGTACTTCTCTCCCACAGACTGATCCGTAATGGTAATGCCCGCTCCCATCTTTTCAATGATGATCTGTGCAAACTCCATCTCGTTGATCTCTTCCATCGATGAGATATGATAACAGGGCTGTCCAACCTGTTCCGCCGTCATGACCTTGTAAATAAGTTCCACCGCGTCATTTACATACAGCATGGAAAAACTGTTTCTGCCATTTGCGGAAATGCTTCCTCTCTTCAATGCTTCCAGGCACATCCTGTAGCATGGATTGCTTTCCTCCTGTCCCTTCTGCGGCACGCTGTATACCTGATCCAACCGCAGAACAACCGTATCTACATCCTGCATGTTCCGATAGTTGCCGCACAGTTCCTCGCCCTGTGCTACAGCCAGTGCTTTAAAGCCCTTGGGAGATACCTTTTCTGTCTCCGGAATGTCATTGGCATAGGAATTGCTGAATACCTCCTGAGAAGAAAGATATACAAAACGTCCGCCTCCAAGCATGGAATATGCCGACAGGATGTTGATCAAGGATGATGTATAACGTACCGATTCTGTCCTTCCATGGTGCTTCCACTCAAAATTCGTATCATATGCGCCCATGAACAGCACGATCTCCGGCCTGACACTCTCCATCACATCCTTGACGCTCTCACTGTCATATAGAAAATCATACTTCTCAAAAACCCTCTTACGGGAAATACCGCGTTCTTTATCCTTTCCCTTCTGCCCTGTCAACAGATAGATCCGGTGATTGCTTTTGTTTAGTTTGTCGATCATGGTATCCATGACCTTGCTGGCTCCGCCAATTAATAATACATTCATTATTCTTCGCCATCCTCATCTTAAAATAATCTTTTTCCTGACTCCCGGTGATTTCCCTGTACACTAAAAAGGGGTATCCTTCCTAAATTTAGAAAAAGTTTACCCTGTCCATTTGTCCTGTCGTTGATCTGCTAAATTCTTCTCATGATTTCTTCTTTGCCGGAAAGACGTAAAGTGCCCTGCTCTGCGGCAACCCCCTGCCCATGATATTGAGTAAATATTAACACAAATTTTATATATTTTCAATACTAATATATATTTCCTATCTCCAGCTTCACGTCTATATATGAAATTTTTGTAAATTGAGAGCCCCACGCAGTCTGTTTGGCAGTCATTATTTTATATAAAAAGTGTATAAACTCTTATACATTTAATATTGGCACTATGGACAAAGCAAAACACAGGAGGTACTTGTATGGCAAAGGGTGAAAATATTTTCAAAAGGAAGGATGGCCGTTGGGAGGCACGGTATATCAAAACCCGTGAAAAAAGCGGCAAGATCAAATATGGGTTCTGCTACGGCAAAACCTATATGGAAGCTAAGGACAAGGCTGCGGAAGCTAGGGCGAAGCTGTTAAGCGGAACGGTTCCGAAGCCTGAGGTAAAAGCGGAAAAATTTTCGTTTTATTGTGACAGCTGGCTGGATCTTCGCAGCACACAGTTAAAAATGTCCAGCTATGTAAAATATCAATACGGGATTGAAAAACATGTGAAACCTTATTTGGGAAATCTGTATCCCGAAGATATTACAACGGAAAAATTATCCGCTTTTTCGCAACATCTGATCAATGAAAAGGAACTCTCTATAAAATCCGTGCGTGATATCCTGACTTTTATGCGTTCTATCCTTACCTATATTAATAAACAGATTGACGGAGCATTATCCCATGTCGAAGTGATCTATCCCCGTGAATCTCCCAAAGCAGTACGTGTATTGAGCAAAGAGGAAGAATCCAGGCTGGTTTTATATTTGTCAAATGGGATGGACGCGGGAAGGTTTGCCGTCTATCTGGCACTTCGCACCGGAATGCGGATCGGCGAGATCTGCGCTCTGCGCTGGAAGGACATTTCCTTCAACGAGGAGATCATCTGTGTAAACAAAACCGTACAGCGTATCAAAGATATCAATTCTCAGGGAAAGACAAAAACAATCCTGATGATCGGCTCGCCCAAAAGCGACAAGTCGCGGAGGACCATCCCGCTTATGCCGGATATTTCGGCACTTTGCAGACAATTTTACCAGGATGACCCGGAGTGTTTTGTGCTGACCGGAAATGGGAACTGCATGGAACCCAGAAATCTGCAAAGGTATTTAAAGAAATACACAGCGGCATGCAGTATAGAAAATGTACATTTTCATACCCTGCGCCATACCTTTGCGACACGCTGCATCGAAGTCGGCTTTGATGTAAAAACCTTAAGTGAGGTGCTCGGACATGCAAATATTTCCATAACGCTTGACCGGTATGTACATCCGAACATCAATTTAAAAAGGGAAAACATGCGCCGCTTAAAAACAGCGGACTGCTTTTCTACTGCGCAGTCAGATTAAGCAGTCAATTTTTAGAAAGCTCTGCCAGCAGGGCGATTCCGGTACATTGTCGCAGAGCAGGGCACTCTGCGTCAGATCCTAAGTATACCTTGCGAAGCGGCCGAATGGCCATGGTGGGATGCCCTTGGGTATAACAAATTGGAGCTGCCGCATTCAGAAGGATCCACATCCTTCCAGAAATTCGGCAACTCCGCTTTCTATTTCAATCGTTCCCGCAGCACCTCCACCTTACATTCATGCCGCTTTGTTTCATCCTTTCTGTCATACGCGATCCCCACAGCCAGAATCCTCCCTGTACACTTGGGTTCCTCCCCCAATTTCCCATCAAAATTTAAGGCATACTTCCTGTCTTTGATCTGCCTGATCGCGCTGTCTACAGTATCGTCCACTTTCAATTCGATGATAATCCCATCATCTTCTTTTTTATAAGGATAAAAAATATAATCCACATAACCGGTCCCTGATCTGTCCTCCAGTCGGATATCATAATATTCCCGTGCCTGGAGATATACAAAAGTGATCACCTTGGAAAGCTCCGATTCATCGCTGTATCTGGTCAGCGGGCTTTCCGTATTATGCACACGCTCTAAAAGCTCAACCATCGTATCGGTATCACCTTTTCTCGTTGCCGTCAGCATCTTACCGGATTCTACCGCCAGGCGGTAGATATAGCCGAAATCCGGCCTTTTCCTTACCATTTCCGCAAACTTATCCATCAATTCTTTATTCGGGATTGATACACAGCCATCCGCATAGCTCAGAAAGCCGTATACAACCATGGCTGAAAAAATCTCATCCTTTGTCTTAAGCTCCATGGAGACGGAAGCATATTCCTGTACATTTGCAGGCACCGGTGTTCCGCTCATCATGAGTGCGATATCTTCGCGCATATTGGCGGTGTCATTTTTTACATAATAATAGATTTCATCATAAGGCCCGGAATTTGTCCAATAGCTCCCGATCTGATTGTATTCCAATGCGCCTACTACCGAACGGGGATTGTACAGCCTTCTTCCTGACTTTGTCTGATAGCCGTTATACCAGAGTCTCAGATCATTGCGGGACACCTTTGGATCTTCCTCCAGTTTTATATAACGCTGATATAACGCATCCACCTCTTCATCTGTAAAGCCGAAATACTCACTGTACTTTTCCATCGTTGCCATCGAAAACTCAAAAAACATATTGAGTTCGGAGCCGCTGGAGTATTTCGAAATCGGAAGGATCCCTGTCATATAGGCCATCTCTACATACGGCTGGTCCTTCAACAGAGTACTGAGGAATTTGGTGAACGCGTCCTTATCTTCCTGTGAAGCAAATTTCTGGTGATAAATAAAATCCCACTCATCCAGTATAAAGACAAACTTTTCACCATCGCAGTATTCATAAATCTTTGTCAGTGCGTCCCAGATGGAATCATCCTCTCGAATACGTACATTCTGATACTCCATCAGCAGATCGTCCATAAGCAGCCTCTTTATCCTGGAAATATACTGCTCAAAGGTGGTAATCTCGTTCGGCAGCTCATTGAATGTAATCCGAATCACATTATGCTGGTTCAGATGCTTTTTATACCACTCATACCCGGATGCCTTTAATCTGTCAAATTCCCCGCTGCTGTCCACGCCTTTTCCCAAGTAGGAAGCGATCATATTCGCTATCATCGTCTTTCCAAATCGGCGCGGCCTGGTAATACAGATATATTTGAGTCCCTTTCCCCTACCGGTTTTCTCTTGTCTGGTTCTGCTGTTTTTTAGTTCTAATATCGGCACAAGCTCATCCAGGATATCCGTTTTATCCACATAATATGTGAAAGCAACATCCTCCTGAAATACTCCAAATGCCTTTTTCCCATTCAGATATATTCCCATTCTTGCCGGCACACTCCTTTCTAAATCGACGTTTCCTCAATTTCCCGCATCTATAACCCCAATCTTTGGCCCACGCATCATCATATATAGAAAAGGCGTAAAGCCTTTTTCATTATCCTATGCTCCACGCCTTTTAAATCCTAAACCACTATATCGTTAAATAATGCAGGTTCCGGAATCGGTACTCCCTCTTCCTTTGCTGTCTCTATCCACATATCCCGTACAATATTCACTTCCCTGAACGCTTCCTCCTGTGTCCTCCCATGCGCCATACACCCCTGTAGTTCCGGAATGCTTGCCACATAAATATCATCAATATTATCATATTGAATCAACACAGAATATTTTGACATTTTATCACCTCTATAATCCATATTTCAACATAATCTTTCTAAGTTGTCTTACTTCATAGCCCTTAGCTTTCGCCCCATCCTTTTGAATATTCATGAAAGCCTTGAGTTCACGATGAAAATATTGCATATGTGAACCATTTTGACGAATAAAATCAAACCCCAAATCTACAATTAAATTGCGAAAATCATTAAAGCGGATATTATTATCACTTTTTCCGCTCATAACATCATTATACGTCTTTTGGTTCATACAGATTGGCTCCCCTCTACATCTTCACAATCCTGACCTCCGTACTCTCATCTCCCCCCAGCTCAACGCTGACGCTCAATTTTCCGCTTAAGTTTGTGTTCATCTTCCCTGCCGACGCGCCGCCGATCAGCACCTCATACTCACTCTCGGGCTGCAGCTCCAGCGTAAAGTTCACGTCCTCCGGAGCGGAGATCTGGAAATTCACCTCTGTATCGGTTGCCTTGAAGTTCTCCACCGCGCTGCCCGGGACGGATTCGTACACGAACATGCCGTTCCTTTCCAGCTTGGTGATTTCTGAAAATGTTTTTACTTTATAAAGATCGCCTTCAAATTCGAAATTATCCAGCTTTGTCTTCGATGCCAGTGTGTAATCTCCAAAGCTGATCGTCCCATCCTTTTCCGTACGTAACAATTCTTCTACTCTTGCCATGTCAATGTCCTCCTGGGTATTTTAAGAAAAACTTATATTGTGTATCGCAGCGGTTCCGGACAAGACTGTCTATTTTTTGTATTGTCCGTAAAACTGTACGGTTGGATGCTCTAAGGAGCCTCCAACCTGCTCATCCATTCGCAAAAGCCGTGCTAACGCACTCCTGCGTCTGCTGCCGCTGCCTGTTGTCTATATTATATAATATTCCGTCCGTATTTTCTACTCATTTATTTGTTTTGGATAAAATTTAATCTCCTTTTTGGCTATTCCGGCTTCTACCTGGGTGCCAGGAGTTACTTCTCCGGTCAAGATGGCTTCGGCCAGCTTATCCTCCAGCTCGGTCTGCATCGCGCGCCGCAAGGGACGTGCCCCGTATTTTGCGTCGGTTCCTTTTTCTACGATATGGGCCTTTGCGGATTCCCGCAGGGTCAGCGTGATGTTCATCTGCTCCTTCAGCCGGGCTGTAAACTCTTTGACCATCAGGGTCACAATCTGCTTCATATGGGTTTTATCCAGCGGATGGAAAACAATGATCTCATCGATCCGGTTTAAGAATTCCGGACGGAAGATCAGCTTCACTTCGCTCATTACGTTCTGCTTCATCCGCTCGTAGTCGCTCTTTTTGTCCTCCTTCACGGCAAATCCCAGCTTCTTCGGGTCGATGATGGCCTTGGCCCCGGCATTGGAGGTCATGATGATGACCGTATTGCTGAAATCCACCTTTCTTCCCTGGGAATCCGTGATATGTCCGTCATCCAGTACCTGCAGAAGGA
>Ga0073906_1003088_pt1 | contig 19840 bp, 16 predicted proteins | sample Inofromicrocosms_FD_65485 | JGI IMG/M metagenome (GOLD analysis project Ga0073906, IMG submission 65485) | Mouse cecum microbial communities from Vienna, Austria - Inoculum for glucosamine and mucus D2O microcosms | ecosystem: Host-associated > Mammals > Digestive system > Large intestine >...
ATGGACTCGTCCACCATACCGGCAATCTTGCAATAACCTCCGAGAGGCAGCCATCCTATTCCATATTCAGTGTCAGACCCCTTGGGCTTGAAGCGGAACAGCGAGAATCCGCCCGCATCAAAAAAAAGATAAAATTTGTCTACTCTTATCCTGAACAGTTTTGCGAAAAAGAAATGTCCAAGCTCGTGCACAAGCACAAGTATCGACAACGCAAGCAACACTTGCAGGATTTTCATCAATACAACCATAATTTCTGTCTATTATCTTACGGAAGATATTTTCCCTATTATTTCCGACGCTTTGGCGTATGCCTCTTCATTGGTTCTGAAAATAGCGTCAAGGTCGGGCTTCCCGACAAAATCCACACCAGCCATACATTCACATACGACACCTGTAATATCATAGAATCCTATCCTGTCCTGAAGATATGCGGCTACGGCGGCTTCATTGGCCGCATTCATTATACAAGGCATATTTCCGCCTTTCTCCAAGGCATCGAACGCTATTCCTATGGCAGGGAATTTCTCCATATCCGGAGCATAGAACGAAAGCGAGGCCAGTTCGGCAAAATCTATCTTCCTGTTGCTGAGCGAAAGTCTTTCAGGGTAAGCGAGAGCGTACTGGATCGGCTCCCTCATATCAGGATGTCCCAGCTGTGCGATGACCGCCCCGTCAGCAAATTCCACCATAGAATGGATGATTGACTGCGGATGCACCACCACATTTATTTTTGAAGCATCCACACCGAACAGCCATTTCGCCTCAATGATCTCAAGCCCCTTGTTCATCATAGTGGCAGAGTCTATCGTGATCTTGCTGCCCATTGTCCATTTCGGATGTTTGAGAGCCATAGCCGCCGAGGCGCGGGCGATATCTTCACGAGTCCATTCACGGAAAGGTCCTCCGGACGCAGTCAGATGGATTTTCTCTATTTCAGCCCCGTGCGAACCCTGGAGACACTGGAATATCGCCGAGTGCTCTGAATCCACGGGAAGAATCACCGCATTGTGCTTTTCCGCCAGTCCCATCACGATCTCACCTGCCGCCACAAGCGTCTCCTTGTTGGCAAGGGCAATCGTCTTACCGGCCCTGATGGCAGCCACAGTAGACTCCAGGCCGCTGAACCCGACCATCGCAGTCAGAACGATGTCTATATTGTCCCCGGCAACAAGGTCGCAGATAGACTGCATCCCGGCAAAAACCTTTATATAATGCGGTTCAAGTGCCTTTGAAACTTCTTCGTATTTGTCCTCGTTCCTTATCACGACGCTGTTTGCGTTGAACCTGACAGCCTGTTCAATCAGAAGCTCGCTGCTGTTGTTCGCAGTCAGCAGCTCGACCTCGAACATATCCGGATGCTGCGCAATCACGTCAAGCGCCTGTCTGCCGATAGAGCCCGTGGACCCCAATATCGCTATTCTTCTCTTTCTCATCAGAAATTGATGTATTTTGTAGGATCAATCGCTTCCCCCTTGTGCCAGAGTTCAAAATGAAGGTGCTCTCCCGTGCTCAGCGAACCTGTACCTCCGACAAGTGCCACAGGAGTTCCTGCGGAAACCTTGTCCCCCGGCTTTTTGAGAAGTTTCCTGTTGTGCTTATAAGTGGTTATAATGTCGTTTTCATGCTGTATCGTGATCGTGTATCCGGAATCGTCATTCCAGCCGGCCAATATCACCGTGCCGTCCAGCACAGACATCACGACTGAATTTTCCGGCGCGGTTATGTCGATATAAGGATGTATCACCTTGTCATATCCCTGTGAGATCACACCTTTGAGCGGAGAGAAGAAATGTATGCCTTCTATTGGAAGGTCACGCATATTCCTGTTTGAAAGTTCAAACTGCTCCTCATTCATCACATTGGACCGGAGAATGGAATCACGCCTGTCAAGTTCAGCCCTTGTCTTGGTGTATGCGGCGGAATTGACCCAATTGATGCTGTCAATCTTCAGGGGCTCTTCACCGTCTATAACCCGCCTCAGATTCTCGGAATAGAGTTCCCAGCGGACAATTATCTTTTCAAGAGAATCCACTTTTATGGCATTCTGTATGGCTGTCCTCTTGGAATGGGAATCAGGATACCCCGGAATTGTGAGCCTGACAGGAGTAAAGGCTATGAGCAGATAAAAAATGACTGAAAATCCGACGATTACAGCAGCTGCCCCAAGAACGAACCCTGGCTTTGAAAACCTCAGAGTCCAAAGCTGGTTATGAATCCTGTTGTCAAACAGGACAAGCCTGTAATGATCTGTTTTATGATTTTTATTTTGTCTTGACATGGTTTTTATGTTACTTTGCATCCGATGGACAGGATAATCGGCATAGATTATGGCAGAAAACGGGTCGGCGTCGCGGTCAGCGATCCGCTCGGAATCTTTGCGTCGGCATTGGATACAGTCCAGTCTGCAAAGATAATAGAATATCTTAAATTGTATTCTGAAAAAGAGAATGTAGTTCGTTTTGTGGTAGGCTACCCAATCAATATGGACGGCAGGCCTTCAGAAGCGGCAAAAGACATCGATATTTTCCTCAAACATCTTGCGAAGGCATTCCCCGATATTCCCGTAACGCTTGAAGACGAGAGATTTACATCCGTACTTGCGCACAAGGCAATGATTGACGGAGGAATGAAGAAAAAAGACAGGATGGACAAGAACTCCGTCGACAGAATCAGCGCGGCCATCATACTCCAGAGCTATCTCGACCGGCAGATCCATTAGCATCCGTCGTATTCCGCCGCGCACGATGAGCCTCAGGCAATAAGCAAGGCGACAAAATAGCCTCCCGCAACCAGCCATAGATAAAGTCCTCCGGCAAGCAGGAAAGGCTTTATACCCGCTTTTTTGAATTTGTCAAAACTTGTCTCCGCACCAAGGGCTGTCATAGCCATAGTAAGCAGGAATGTATCAAAACTGTTTATAACGTCTGTTCCTTTGTCCAGAATGTCGGAAGGTATGAATCCTGAGCTCTGCAGGATCGAGTTGATACCGATTACGGCAAGAAACCAGAAAGCGAACCACGGCACGGCGATCTTTCTGCCTGAAGCGGCGGAAGGCGACGATTTCTTTTCCATACGGGACATCACGAAACTCATTATAAGCAGCACAGGCGCGAGAAGCATCACCCTTATCATTTTGGTGATGGTAGCGGCATCAGCGACATTTCCTCCTGCGGCATCTATTGCATTGCCCGCCCCTACGACATGGGCCACCTCGTGCAGAGTAGCTCCGATATACACGGCCACCTGACGGTCATCCAGCCCGGAAAGAAGTCCGCTGCGATACGCCAAGGGATAGAGAAACATTGAAAGCGTGCCGAAAATAACGACGGTGGACACAGCCACGGCTGTCTTGTGCGGAGGACATTTCACCACAGGCTCGGCTCCGAGCACGGCTGCCGCCCCGCATATCGCACTTCCCATCGAGGTCATAAGCGAAGTCTGTGAATCCACTTTCAAAAGCCGTCCCAGCAGGATGCCGAGAAGAATGGTGACCGTCACTATTATGACATCCGCCATCACGGCAGGAAGGCCGATGGCCGCAACCTGCTGAAAAGTCAACCTGAAACCGTACAATATGACACCCAGACGCAGCACCTGTTTCGTACAGAAGTGTATTCCAGGCACCCAGGTCTGGGGCAGTTTGTTCCGAAGGCTGTTGGCATACAGCATCCCGAGAATGATCCCGACGATAAGAGGGCTGAGCGACAGCTTTTTCATCACCTCGAAATCAGCGATATAAAAAGCAGAAAATGAGAACAATACAATCAGAAGTATCCCGTGGAGCACATCTCCTCTGTTTTCCTTGAACATTGACATTGGTTTTTATACGACAAATATACAACTCTCCTGCATACTGTGATGCACGCAAGACAAACGGGCCCATACATTATCCGTACCGTAAATTCCCCGCATCAATTATTTTTCACTGATTCCCTGTCAAAAATAGGAAAAGTCGGCTCTTTCTGATATTTTTGCGCCGTGAAGACAAACGGTTTTACAGAAGATATCGTTTCCTCCATCAGATCACAGGGGGCGGATGTCAGGACCATACTCAGAAACGGATTTACAGTTCTTGATGTGACAGGTCCTGGCGGAAGGAGCTCTTCATTGATCCCTGTAAGTTCATTCAGCCGTACAGAAGAAGAGGCCGCAGAGAATGCCGCCCGTCTCGAATCACTCATATCATCAATGCCCGACAGACCGCTTGTCGTGGCACGCGACAGATGGGAAACCCGTCGTGACACCATACAGAAACGGATAATAGCCCACTGCGGAATATTCACGGGCATATTCGCAAGGAACTGTGAAGCCAGGCGCATTGAAAAGCCTGAGGCAAAGGCATTCCTTGACCGGTATCACAGCTACGGGTCAGCTTCCTGCAGATACTGCTACGGACTGTACATATCAAGATATTCCGGCAACGGGAACGGACAGGATCAGCAAAGGTTCCCTGCAGGGACACTTGTGGCTGTCGCCGTATTCTCAAATGCAAGGAAATGGGCAAAAGACGGCAAGGAAATACGGTCATACGAATGGATAAGATATGCCTCCCTTCCAGAAACGAGAGTTACGGGAGGAATGGGAAAACTCCTCAAGGCATTCATCAGCGACATACATCCTGACGACATCATGAGCTATGCAGATCTTGAATGGTCCGACGGAAGCGTATACACCAGGCTCGGATTTATGCCGGAAGGGAAGAAATCCCCTGTTATGTTCAGGATTGACACCGGCACCTGGAGACGGATTCCGGTGTCGGCAGGCACCACGGCGGAGCTGTCGGCGGACAGCCGGGACAATACGGATAAAGAGGAATATTTTATGAACTCCGGAAGCCTCAAATACAGGTTGAAGCTGACCGATTATTAGAAACATTTTACTACTTTTGTGGTTCTAAATCCAACATTCGGGAAAATATAATAGAACAAGCTTATACACAATTAATTATCTACAAAAGATGGCAGCAATTGTTAAGACCGATTTCAATTTCTCCGGACAGACAGACAAGTATGTCGGCAAAGTCCGTGATGTCTACAACATCAAAGACGAATACCTTGTGATGGTAGTTTCTGACAGAATTTCAGCCTTCGACGTCGTACTTCCCGAAGGTATACCATACAAAGGACAGGTGCTGAACCAGATAGCGGCAAAATTCCTTGATGAGACAACCGACATCCTTCCGAACTGGAAAATTGCAGTCCCTGACCCAATGGTTACAGTAGGACACAAATGCGAGCCGTTCAAAGTAGAGATGGTCATACGCGGTTATCTTTCAGGACACGCCTGGAGAGAATACAAGGCAGGCAAACGCACAATATGCGGAGTCGAGATGCCTGAAGGAATGGTTGAAAACCAGAAATTCCCCGAGCCTATAATCACCCCTACCTCAAAGGCTGCAGAAGGACACGACGAGGACATTTCCAAAGAGGAGATAATCGCTTCCGGACTCGTGGGACGTGAGGATTACGAGAAACTTGAGGAATACACAAAGGCAATCTTCAAAAGAGGGACTGAGATAGCGGCAAAGATGGGCCTCATCCTTGTGGACACAAAATATGAATTCGGCAAGAAAGACGGTGTCATATATCTTATGGACGAAATACATACCCCTGACTCCTCACGTTACTTCTATGCTGAAGGATATGAAGACAGGCTTGCCAAAGGAGAGAAACAGAAACAGCTTTCAAAAGAATTTGTACGTGAATGGCTGATGGCAAATGGCTTCCAGGGCCAGGAAGGCCAGAAGGTACCTGAGATGACACCGGAAATCGTAAACGGAATCACAGAGCGTTATATAGAGCTGTACGAGAACATCACAGGAGAGAAATTCTATAAAGGAGACTGCAAGGGTTCAGAGGATATGACTGAAGAGGAAATCCTTGCAAGGATAGAGGACAATGTGTCAAAATGCCTTGCAGGCCTTGAATAACCGGCTGAAGATGAAAAGAATTATACTGCTGGCTGCTTTTGCAGCCATAACAATAGGCATTGCAGGCGCACAGGACCACGACTGGGCAAGGTTCGGAAGATATGCCAAGGCCAATTCTGAAATATCAAAGGCTCCTGTCGCGGTTTTTATGGGAGACTCCATAACCGACAACTGGGACAATGCGGACTCGGAATTCTTCACGGGCAACAATTTCGCCTGCAGAGGAATCAGCGGACAGACCACATCAGAAATGCTTGTCAGATTCAGACAGGATGTAATAAACCTGCATCCGAAATATGTAGTGATTATGGCCGGTACAAACGACATCGCCAAAAACAACGGATATATTTCGGAAGAAAACATCCTCGGCAACATAATATCGATGTGCGAACTTGCAAAGGCGAACGGAATCCGCCCTGTACTGTGCTCGATAACTCCTGCAGACCATTACAGCTGGAGACCTGGAGTAAAGCCGGCGGAAATCATAATAAGGCTCAACGGAATGATAAAAGACTATGCCATAAAGGCAAAGATCAAATATGTAGACTACCATTCCGCTATGACCGACGGGAACGGAGGACTGCCTGAAAGACTTGGTCCTGACGGAGTGCATCCTAATATTGAAGGCTACAGGATTATGGAGCCGATGATATTGGAACACATCAGATAACGGACAGCGCATATAAAAACGAGGCGGACTGGAATATTCAGCCCGCCTCGTTTTTTCAGTTGGCATCAACGTCTTTTCAAAGCCTTTCTGACTACAGGAAGCACCTTGTCGACATACCTTACAGCACCAAGGTCAGTAAAATGTATACCGTCCACAGTAGCCTCACCGTCATCTCCTATAAGACCGTCCGTTGAAATATAGTATATCCTCTTCTCCCCGCTTCTTTTCAGCTTTTCATAAAGTCTTTTCTGGGCCATATTCTTTTTCTGCACCTCAGACCTTATCCTGCCGTTGAACACAGTCGTCGGGAAGGTCGGGTCTTCTATGAAAATGACAGGCACGTCAGGATGCGCATCCCTCAATGTACGGAAAAACTCCTCCCCCTTTTCATCAATCATCTGTACAGACGCATTGGGGACATAATCAAGAACATATACTCCTGGATCCTCAACAGACGCCATCAGCCCGGCAATCTCCATATCAAGCAGAGCATTTCCGCTGAAACCCAGATTGATGACTTCCCTGTCAAGACGGCGGCCTATTATATTGGTATGGGCCATACCGGGACGGTTCGCACATCCTCCCTGAAGAATACTTGTACCATACATTACCACAGGACGCTCCCTTGAAGGCCTGTCCACTGCCGGAGGGGCGATCAAGGCGTCCTTGTCCACTCCTATTTCAAGCGAAGACACTCCGTCATATAAAGACAGATAGAGCATATATTCCCTCTCTCTACCGTCCATTCCGGAAATTATACAGGTTTCAGTCAGCTTGTCCTTTGACGGACGGGCACTGCATACAGGACGCCACTCTCCATCTTCAATGGCATAGAGGTCAAGCCCCCTTGTGCCTGCAGGAGTCATATGATTCATAGACACGCAGAATATGGATTCCCAGCGCGCCCATATTGCAGTCGAATTTGAACGGAATCTGATGAAAAGTCCGGCGGAGTTCCTGCCGAGAGACCATACCGGGCCACGGGAAATCCCCTCCAGGGAGGCAGGAAGCCTCTCATACCTCGTATTCGTGTCATCCGAAACCTTGCCGTACAAAGGGAACTGTACGGCATCCACAAAAACTTTGTCTGAATGCTTCTGCGCAGACACTGTTCCGCTCCATATAAGAAGGGAAACAAAGACGGCAAAGCCAACACGTGCAAATCTGTCTGTCATATCTTGTTTTTCTAAAATGTCCATTTCACGGCCGCTGTAGGAATTGCAAAAAATCCCGCGGCGACAAAATTGTTGCTTATCTCAACTTCCGTCCCCACACTCAGATTGAACTTTTCCAGTCCCTTGACCGTATTGAGGTTATACCAAAGCTGGGGTTCGGACATAAGGATGTAGTCAGTACCGTCGGCCCCGCTGCGCGAAGTCACCTGCCACGGCCTGTTCTCTTTCCAGAAATCAATGAATCCGGCAAAAAGGAAACGTCCCTGCCAGAAATATATGTTCCACACGCCTGTAAGCTGGAAATTATGTACTGTCTTGGGATTACGGGGAATAGCCTTATACATCGCAGAGACCGAAAATGTCCTGGAAAAGTCCTTTGAAGCGAAAGACCAGGAAGGTCCTGCAAGCCAGGCATCATCATAGGCCCCCGTAAAGACATCAAGTCCTCCATTATATTCTATGTGCACAGACAGAGGCAGCTCCCAGAAGCGGAGTTCACGCGCAATCTCCCAATAGGCACCGAGCACACCTCCGTCACCGGGAATGCTCCCGTAGTTCATATCGACAAAAAAGAATGTGTTTCCCCAGGAATCAGGCTTGAACATCTCTACCGTAGTCGTCAGAGAAGGCCGGAAAGGAATGGCAGAAGAACCGTCCAGAGCTTTCGCCCCCTTACGGTACATAAGACCGCCGAAATCATAATGAAACTGGATGTTCTGCGCACCCGAAGGAACACATATAAAAAAGAGTGCGGCATATACCGCCAAGAAAAAACTTTTTTTCATGGTTATAAATTTATATGATGGATAAAAAGAATGTGGTAACCGCCCCGGGGCTTTTACCACATCCGTATGCATTATATACTTATGCCCTAAAATGTGAACTTGACCATCATCTGGATACGGTTGTTGTATATCCAGTGAAGATTATCCAGCGCAAGTCCTTTCGCATTATATCTGCCCGCACCATATTGTGCCGCAGTAAGATTATATTCAAGGGCCAATGTGAATTTTCCGGCATTGTATGCAACGGCAGGAATCAGCCTCCACATAGAATTAAGATTCTTGGAACCGTTCCCGCTGAAATAGAAGTCTCCTGGGTCAACAACTCCGTTGTCATTGCGCAGGTTCTTTACGGAACCGAGATTTTTGATATATCCTCCCATAAGCATCACCTGCCATTTCTTTCCGTAGCTGAGTGAAGCCCATGTAGATGAAGCCTGGAGAGGAGTATAGATACGGCAGCCGTCCTTGAACTCACCCACGATACCGTATCCGCTCATAAGGTTCAAATGTTCACCTGCCTGGCTGTAGATAGTCTTTGCCTTTACCTCAAAGGTCTTGTACTTGTACTGCAGATATATATACGGTGAAACGGTGGTAATACGGTCCGATACTTTGACGGTAACATCATTGTCATTCTTTCCTGTCCTTCTCGGCTTGATGCTCAGGAGAGTGGCACCTGCCCTGGCGAGAAACCCGTCATTTGATTTTACTGTAAATCCGAGATACGCCTCAGGAGTACATGAATATTTCATATATTCGGCTGAAGCTCCGGAAGGACCTGTTGAAAGATACTGCATCTGCCAGAGAGCCGATGCCGTAATGACGAAATTCTTTCCGAGATTTGCATCCATCTTTACCTGAGGGGTACGGCTGAAAGCGTTGAATGGGGCACCTGTCTCAAGACTGATCACGTGCGGCTGGTCAGCCGCCATCGGGTGCCAGGTCTGTCCCATAGTAAGGAGCACCGAAGCCTTCTGCTCTTCACCCATCTTCATATCATCCCATCCGAGAGTGACGTATGCCTGACGGAGGCGGAACTGTGCGGTACCGTTGATTTTTGAAGATGTCTGAGAATTTGTCAGTCCTGCATAAAAATCCCCCTCTACCTTGGCTCCGAACTTTGTCCTTCCATACTGGTATCCAGACACATCAACTCCAAGACGTGTAGTCAGGGCAAGGAACCTGAAGGACGGCTGCGCATTCAGGTCCTGCGACCCGTCTTCATTCATATTGCGGTCTTTCGGAATATAATAGTACAAGTCTCCCGTACCTGCCGTACTTTCCCTTGTGTCAAACGCGAAATAATTCCTTATGAAACCGTAAAACTTGAAATGGTTTTTCAGTTCCTGCCTTACGGCACTTTCCGCATTTCCTTTTTTTTCAGAATCAGCCGCCTGCGCAGAGAATGCTGCAGAAGCAATCAAAACGGCCGATACCAGACAAACAAGTTTTTTCATTTTCAAAACAATAATTTAATTTCATTACAACAATCCCGTCCAGGCACAGTACAGATGCCGGTAAAAAAAGTGACATCCGAAACGGATTCCGGATGTCACTTCAAAATCACCCGACAGGGTGGCAAAGGTATTAATAAAATATCAAATTCCTATGAAAATCAGCAGGCCGTATCCCAAAATAAAGCCGATGACGCCAAGAAGCAGTCCCACCTTCGTCATATCCTTTGTAGTGACAAGCCCCGTTGAATGCGCAAGTGCATTCGGAGGCGTAGAGATAGGGAAAAGCATCGCCAGGGATGTCGAAAGCGCAACTCCGACAAGCAGAGTCTTCACACCTCCTACCGGATCGAGCGCAGAACCCATACCGACTCCCACAGCACTGAGGATCGGAACGATAAGATTCGCCGCCGCAGTATTGGAGATGAAGTTCGATATGAAATATCCCAGAAAACCGGAAGCCACAAGCACGACAAGAGGAAGCCACGATCCGAACGGAATGGCATTAACAAGATGCTCGGCAAGACCTGTACTGTTGAGCGCGACTCCAAGAGCAATACCTCCGGCAACCATCCAGAGCACGCTCCAGTTGATTTCCTTCAGATCCTCCTTCGTAAGCACTCCTGTCACACAGAAGACTCCGACCGGAATCATTGCCACCACATTGGAATTTATGCCTGTAACCTTGTCAAGCATCCACAGCAATATGGTAACCGCAAATGTAATCCATACTATATAGGTATGCGGGGTCCTTTCCGCATTTCCGGTAATGTTCAGCTCTATGCTCTTTGCCTTGAAAGGGAACATCCACAGGAGAAGTCCCCAGGCGATCAGCAGCATGACAAAGACATACGGCACCATGACAAGCATCCAGTCCCCGAATCCGATTCCCATATGCAGGGTATCGTTGAGATAGCTGAGAGCAATGGCATTCGGAGGCGTTCCGATAGGTGTTCCGATTCCTCCGAGATTGGCCGCAATCGGAATGGCAAGCGCAAGGCCTATCTTGCCCTTGCCGTCAGGCGGAAGCGTCTTCAGAACTGGAGCGAGGAAGGTAAGCATCATCGCAGCTGTCGCCGTATTGCTCATGAACATCGAGAAGATGCCTATCACAATAAGGAATCCAAGAAGCACAAACCGCGGCTTCTTTCCGAACGGCCACAGGAGTACCCTTGCCAGCTGCACGTCAAGCCCTACCTTGGTAGCTGCTATAGCCAGCACAAAACCTCCAAGGAACAGCATTATCACAGGATCGGCAAAAGTCGCAAGAAGAGACTTGTAGCTAACAAAAGTCCCCATATCGGCAGGAACTCCCGACCCTTTCATAAACCAGATGCTGCTGTCGGATATCGTCAACAGCATTATCACAATGGTTATCACGGATGTCGCCCACGTAGGGATTATCTCAAACATCCACATCAACGCAGCGAACACAAAAATCGCGATTGTCCTCTGCTCCACCACTGTCAGCCCGTCTATTCCGAAGAATGAAGACGGCACAAGCCAGAGTAAAAGCGTAACGGCAATCACAAGAGGAAGCATTACAAAGTGCTTCAGAGAGAATTTCCTCTCTTTTTTAACCATTGTTGTCATCGGCAATAAATATTGTTTGAATTATCAGATCACACCCTGCTCAAGCATTGCTGTCGCGACTTTCATAAAACCTGCGACATTCGCTCCCTTGACATAGTTGACATATCCGTCAGGCTGGGTACCGTATTTGACACAGGCCTCGTGGATATTCGACATGATCCCGTGAAGCCTTGAGTCAACCTCTTCCGCGCTCCAGCTGATGTGCATGGCATTCTGTGTCATCTCAAGACCTGAAGTAGCGACTCCTCCGGCATTGACAGCCTTTCCCGGAGCGAACATTATGCCTGCCTTCTGGAAAGCCTCTATTGCCTCAGGAGTACATCCCATATTGGAAACCTCCGCACAGCACCAGGTTCCGTTGCCGATAAGTTCCTCTGCATCAGCACCTGTAAGCTCATTCTGGAAAGCACAAGGCATAGCGATGTCGCATTTTATGCTCCACGCCTTTTTGCCAGGATAGAATGTAGCGGAAGGGAACCTGTCCGCAAACGGAGCAACGACGTCATTGTTGGAACGGCGGAGTTCAAGCATATAGGCGATCTTCTCTTCATTCATTCCCTCAGGATCATAGATGGCTCCGTCAGGACCTGAGATAGCGATGACTTTGGCTCCAAGCTGGGTAGCCTTCATTGCGGCACCCCATGCGACATTGCCGAATCCTGAAACTGCGACGGTCTTGTCCTTTATATCCTTGTTCTGAAGATGGAGCATGTGCTGCACGAAATACACGGCACCGAATCCCGTTGCCTCAGGACGGATCAGAGATCCTCCCCAGGTCATACCCTTTCCGGTAAGAACTCCGGTATGCTCACGTGCAAGCTTCTTGTACATTCCATAGAGGAAGCCGATCTCACGTCCGCCGACACCTATATCTCCGGCAGGGACATCAGTGTCCGGCCCTATATTGCGCCAAAGTTCAAGCATGAACGCCTGGCAGAAACGCATGATCTCAGCGTCGGATTTTCCTTTCGGGTTGAAATCGGAGCCGCCTTTTCCTCCACCCATAGGAAGAGTAGTAAGCGCATTCTTGAATGTCTGCTCGAAACCGAGGAACTTCAGGATTGAAGGATTCACGGAAGGATGGAAACGGAGACCTCCCTTATACGGTCCGATAGCAGAGTTGAACTGTACACGGTATCCGGTATTTGTCTGGATCTCGCCGTTGTCATCCACCCAGGTAACCCTGAATGTGAACATCCTGTCCGGCTCGACTATCCTTTCCACGATTTTTGCCGCTTCAAATTCAGGATGTCTGTTATAGGTATCTTCAATTGATTCAAGCACTTCACGTACTGCCTGCAGATATTCTTTCTCGGCAGGATACTTGACCTGAAGTCCGGCCATTATTTCATTGGTTTTCATAATTATGTGTGTTAATTAAGGTTCTGTTCAATATTGTTTTCACTTCGTATATGACCGTTTATTTTACTTCCCAGACGCTTCCGCTTCTGAGCAGGTCATCCATACAACGGATAGCTGATTTCGCTTTCACCTCAGCCACCTGGTCCCTGACAGCGTCATCATAAGTTATATCCTTTACTTCCCTGATGACACCGAGAGCGACAGGATACTCCGGATATTTCATATCGGCAAGCATCGTATGTATTCCGATATTGTCCGAATGGGCATCGTGTGTCAGTATATCGTCTTCAGTAATACCGTTCTCGCCTATCGTCACGACTTTGAGCCTCAGTCCGTCAAGCACAAGGCCTTTCTTCCTGTCCTTTCCGAAAATCATCTTTTCCCCGTGGCGAAGCACTATCGTCCTGTCCGCACGCACAGAGCGGTCAGTGATCGTCTTATGCGTACCGTCATTGAAAATCACACAGTTGGTAAGCATTTCAACGACAGACGTACCGTCATGCCTGGCGGCAGCCAGCATTATCTCCTCATTGAGCTTGAGTTCTGTATCAATGCTACGCGCGAAAAAGGTTCCCTTCGCTCCGAGCACGAGGCTTCCAGGATTGAACGGATGCTCAACCGTACCGTAAGGTGAAGTCTTTGTCACCGCCCCGAAACGTGAAGTAGGAGAATACTGTCCTTTTGTCAACCCGTAGATCTGATTGTTGAACAATATGATATTGATATCTATATTTCTTCTTATGGCGTGGATGAAATGGTTTCCTCCGATCGCCAGAGCGTCACCGTCTCCGCATGCCTGCCATACGGTAAGTTCAGGATTGGCCACCTTTATTCCTGTGGAAATCGCAGTGGCACGTCCGTGTATACTGTGGAAACCGTATGTGTCCATATAATACGGAAGCCTTGAAGAGCATCCTATACCAGACACGACCACATAACGTTCTTTCTCATACCCGAGTTCATCGCTTATGAGCGGCATAGCCCTCTGGATGGCGGCAAGCACAGCATGGTCACCGCATCCGGGACACCATCTCACCTCCTGATCGCTTTTGAAATCCTGTGATGTATATTTTGACATAATGTTTGTTTTGCTGACTTAATCTTCAAATGCCTTTTCTATGGCAGCGACAAGCTCCTGGACAAGGAACGGCTGTCCCTGCACCTTGTTGTACTGCTGATATCTGTACTGAGGGAGAAGACCTCTAAGATAGTTCACGAAATGCCCGCTGTTCAATTCACAGACGAGAATCTCATCATAACGGGAAAAGACTTCCTCCGTATTTCCCGGGAGCGGATTTATATAGTCAAAATGAGCATATCCTATCTCCTTTCCGGAAGCCCTTACCTGCGAAACGGCAGAGACAAGATGTCCGTAGGTTCCTCCCCAGCCTACCACAAGAAGCTTTCCTTCTTTAGCTCCGGAAACTTCAAGTTCAGGGATATAGCCGGCCACCCTTGCTATCTTCTCGGCACGCTCCTTTACCATAAGCGCGTGGTTTTCAGGATTGGAGGAAAGTATGCCTTCGTGAGTCTTCTCAAGACCTCCTACCCTGTGTTCAAAGCCCTTCTGACCAGGGAAAGCCCATTTCCTGGCCAATGTATGCGGATCCCTTTCAAAAGGATGGTAAGGCGTATTTTCCTTTACTGCAAAAGGAGGCCTGATTTCAGGATAATCCGACATAGACGGAATAAGCCACGGTTCGGACCCGTTGCCGAGGAATCCCTCCGACAGCAGGACGACAGGCATCATGTGCTCAAGAGCGATTTTTGCGGCACAGAAAGCGGCATCAAAGCAATGCGCCGGAGAATGGGCGGCGACAACAGCCATAGGGCACTCTCCATTGCGTCCGTAAAGCACCTGGTTCAGGTCGGACTGCTCTGTCTTGGTCGGGATTCCGGTTGAAGGACCTGCACGCTGCACGTCCACAACTACAAGCGGAAGTTCAGTCATCACCGCAAGCCCGAGAGCCTCCGACTTAAGCGAAAGCCCTGGACCGGAAGTAGTCGTCACGGCAAGATTTCCAGCAAAAGCGGCACCTATCGCAGTACATATTCCGGCAATCTCGTCTTCAGCCTGCAGCGTCTTTGCACCCAGACTCTTATGCAGAGCAAGCTCCTCAAGGATAGCTGTCGCCGGAGTAATAGGGTATGAACCGCAGAACAAAGGCAACCCGGACTTCTCCGAAGCGGCAAGAAGCCCCCACGCCACAGCCTGGTTTCCGGTGATATTCCTGTACAGTCCCTTCTTCATAAGGGCAGGTTCGATATGGTATGTATTCGGGATTGCCTGTATGTTCGCCGCATAATTGTACCCGTCATTCAGCACCTTTATATTCGGGGCTATCAGCTCAGGATGCTTCTTCGCGAACTTTTTCTCCAGATATCTGAATATATATTCCATCGGACGGCTGTAGATGTAGCATGCCATTCCGAGCGTAAACATATTCTTGCATTTGACTATGCTCTTCTGGTCGAGACCGCTGTCTTTGAGGCTCTCCTGCGTCAATGTCGTTATGGGAGCCACAATTATGGTCCTGTCCTCAATGTTGAGCTCAGTGATAGGGTTCTCCTTGAATCCGGCCTTGGCAAGACCGGTCTCATCGAAGGTGTCCTCGTCAAGCAGAACAAGAGCCGTCCTTTTGAGCCATTTGGCATTTGCCCTCAACGCGGCAGGATTCATTGCGACAAGCATATCGCAGAAATCCCCCGGGGTATGTACCTTTTCACTGCCGATATGCACAGTAAATCCGGAAACTCCGGACACCGTACCGTGCGGAGCACGTATTTCAGCAGGATAATCAGGAAAAGTAGAAAGTACGTTGCCATACACAGCCGACATATCAGCGAAAAGAGATCCGGTGAGCTGCATACCGTCTCCCGAATCTCCTGCAAATCGTACAACAACATCTTTAGTATCTATTACCTTATGTTGCATTCCTATTGTTATGAATTATAATTAAAATCTTAAAATTTGACACAAATATAAATAAAATATCATTACGGTGATGATAATTCCCAAGAAATATTCAACAGGTTTCCGGCTCCGGCAAAAAACAAAAAAATTGGCCGGAAACACGTCCCGGCCAATCTCAAAATATGTCATTCGGATGTTATGCTACTGCTGCTGAGCCTGGGCACGTGCCTGGAGTTCAGCCTGAAGAGACTCGAGAGTCCTGTCGTCAGGAATACCGAGAGCCTTGCGTGCCTCCGAAGTAAGATCCTTGCTCTGCGATGCGTCAATATAAAGCACCTGTGAAGAATCAAAGACGAAAATATATCCGCCTGCCTTTGCAATGGCATTTACCTGCTCCTGCGCCTTCTGGTAGATAGGAGCCATAAGCTGGCTCTGGAGCTGCTGGAGATCCTGCTGTATAGCCTGCTCGAATTCCTGGATTCTTGTCTGGATCTCAGAAAGCTCATTCTGCTTGCTCTGCCTTACAGCCGGAGTCCATGACGCCTGTTTCTGTTCAAACTGGGCATATTTGCTCTGGAATTCCTCGATCATAGCCTGATATGTCTCGCTTGCCTCTTTCTGGGCGGCATCCGACTGAACTCTTGCAGAGTCCATCTCTGGCATAAGTTGGATAAGCTCATTGAAATTGACATGAGCAAATTTCGGAGTCTGTGCCGATGCAGCCGCACAAGCTATAGCGGCAGCTGCAATTAAGATAAACCTTTTCATATTCATTTAATTTGTTGTTTTCATAAAAATCATCAGAACTGCTGTCCGATCACGAAATGGAACTGGCTTCCTCCTGAACCGTTTGCAGGAGTATCGAATCCCCATCCCCAGTCAACACCGAGAAGTCCGACCACTGGCAGGAACACCCTGACTCCGACACCGGCAGACCTTTTGATCTGGAACGGATTGAAATCCCTGATGTCAGACCAGCAGTTACCTCCTTCAAGGAACACCAGCGCAAATATAGTAGACTGCGGCTGCAGCACCACAGGATAACGGAGCTCCACAGTAAACTTGTCATATACGTTACCCGCATAGGCAGAACCTGTCGTATTGTATGCCGATGTAGTCATAGGAGTAAGGGCGTAATTGCTGTATCCCCTGAGTGAAATGACTTCAGATCCGTATGTGTTGTATCCTGACATACCGTCACCTCCGACAAGGAATCCCTCAAACGGAGAATATCCCCAGTTCCTGTTGTAATATCCGAGATATCCGAACTGCGCCTTTGCCATCAGGACAAGGTTTCCGACAAGTTTGGTATATACAGCCCCTTTGAAAGTCCATTTGTGGTACTCTATCCAGCGGTAACGGTCTTTGGAATGCTGCGCATTGTAATTGACGTCCCTCCAGCTTCCTACCTTCATCGGCTTGCCGTTTGCATCGAGAAGACTGTGGTCCTTTTTCCTGAAAAGGGAATAAGGAGGAGTCAACTGGAGCGAGAAGCTGAAGTCAGAACCCTGACGAGGGTATATCTGCTGGTCCGTAGAGTTCCTGTTGAGGCTCAAAGTGTAGCTCAAGTTATGTGACATACCTGTCTCGAAAAGGAAGTTGTATGCCCAGTCCTGAAGCCTGTATGTCTGCCAGCTCAGCTGGTTGTACAGCACGAAGAAGTTGTCGGGCCATTTGAGGCGGCTTCCGATTCCCAGAGCAGCTCCATATACCTCCATGAACCTGTCGTTGTTCAGCATACCGAGGGCAAGATAAGAATCGGTCTGCCTTGTATAATAAAGCGACGCGCTCAAAGAGGTCGGCTTCTTTCCGAAGAGCCACGGCTCCATAAAGCTTGCCGAAAGGCTCGTATAATATGTTCCGTTGGTCTGGAAACGTATCGCAAGGTTCTGCGCATCTCCAAGAGGAACGGGTCTCCACGCCGTCTTGTCAAGCAGTCTCCTTGTGGAGAAGTTGTTGAAGCTGACTCCAACAGTCGCCACAAAAGTGTTTCCTCCCCATCCTCCGGAAAGTTCAAGCTGGCTTGAAGGCTTCTCGGTCACGTTATATACAATGTCAACCGTGTTGTTGAGCTGGTTTGGAACTATTGAATATCCTGTGGTAGGATCGGAAATGGCCTCCGGGTCAAACTGCCCCAGAGAAGCGATTTCCCTTATGGAACGTTCAAAATCAGTCTGGCTGAAAAGATAGCCCGGACGTGTAAATACCTGGCGGCGCACCACCCTTTCATTGGTAAGGTCGTTGCCGTTGATTATGATATTGTTGAGAGTCGCAGGCTTTCCTTCCACTATTCTCATCTCGACATCCACCGAATCACCTTCAACGTTCAGCTCCACCGGCTGTATGCTGAAAAACAGGTATCCGTTGTCCCTGTATATCTTGGAGACGTCGATTTCGTTCTGTTTCCCGCCTCCGAAAAGCCTCTTCTCCATCGTCACGACATCATAGACATCACCTTTCTTGATCATAAGGACATCATTCAATGACTCTGAAGTATATACGGAGTTGCCGGTCCAGGTTATATTCCTGAAATAATATTTCTTTCCCTCATCAATCTTGAAGTCTATTTCAAGACGGTTCGGCTCTATATAATAAATAGTATCCTTGACAATCTTGGCGTCCCTGTATCCCGCTTCATTGAAAGCACTGATGAGACCTCTCTTGTCATTCTCATATTCCTTTTCGTTGAATTTCTTGGAACTGAAGAAGTTGATAAGCCTGTTGTCCTTTGTCTTCTTCATAGAACGCACAAGCTTGGTCTCCTTCACATTGTCATTGCCGTCGAACGTGATTTTCTTTATTTTAACCTTCGTTCCCTTGTCTACGGCAAAATTCACACGGATCGCGCTGCGGACAAGTGTATCCTTCTTTGTCTGGACATCCACATCTACAAGCTGGAAACCTTTTTCCTTATAGTAACGCTTGATGATGTCCGTCGCGGTATTTGCGACATAGTCAGAAAATTCCCCTCCCCTTTTCAGGCGCAGCCTCTCACGAAGTTCCTTCTCCTCACCGCTTTTGACTCCGCTGAAAGTCCATCTCGACACCCTAGGACGTTCTATTATGCTGATTTTGAAGAAAGCCGTATCCCGGGACGCATTCAGATGGTCTATGGACACAGCGACAGACTCGAAGTAACGCTGAAGCCACAGCCTGTTTACGATGGACGAAATGTCATCGCCCGGAACGGTGATTTCAAGACCTTTCTGAAGACCGGTCAGCTGTATGATCTGATCCGGTCCGAAATAGCTGTTGCCCTCGACAGTAACTCCGCCGACTATATATTTTTTCGGGTTGTTATAATCTATCGTAACTCCTCCATCCTGCTGCTGAGCCATCATCGGCATCATCGCTGCGCACAGCAGCACTGCCAGGAAGATCATTCGGCTAATTTTCATCTTTTAAATCTTAATTCAAAACTGCAAATATAAGCATTTTATTTCACTTTACCATAACGGCGGTCACGTTTGGCGTAGTCGTCAAGAGCGGCCATGAACTGCTCTTTCCTGAAATCCGGCCACAGGGTGTCCGTGAAGAAGAATTCCGAATACGCGCTCTGCCACAGCATATAATTGCTTATCCTCTTCTCCCCGGATGTACGGACAATAAGATCAGGGTCCGGAATGCCGGATGTGACAAGATATCCGTCAAAGTCTCCCACCTCCATGGACATTATGCTTTCCATACGGTCAGGATTCTCCGAAAGCTCCACGGCAAGACGTTTTGCAGCCTGGAGGATGTCCCATTTTCCGCTGTAGCTAAGAAAAATGATCAGTGTCATCCTGTCATTCTCCCTTGTCTGCTCCATACATTCATCAATTGCAGAATTAAGACTGTCTCCCAACCTTGCCCTGTTGCCGAGCACGACAAACCTGACACGGTTCTTCATAAGCACCGGAAGTTCATTGCTGATAGACTTCACCATCATCTCCATAAGGAAAAGCACCTCAGGCTCCGG
>Ga0073906_1003089_pt1 | contig 19829 bp, 15 predicted proteins | sample Inofromicrocosms_FD_65485 | JGI IMG/M metagenome (GOLD analysis project Ga0073906, IMG submission 65485) | Mouse cecum microbial communities from Vienna, Austria - Inoculum for glucosamine and mucus D2O microcosms | ecosystem: Host-associated > Mammals > Digestive system > Large intestine >...
ATACGCCCAGCTTGTGCGGACGCTTAAGGAACAATATATCCAGAACCGCTCGGAAGTTACGGCGGCCCAGATCAAGAATCTTAAGAAACGGCTTTATCTTACGCGCAATATGCAGGTGCTCGGTATCTCCAGCCTGTTCTTCTGTGTAGTCTCTATGTTCCTTGTATATATCGGTTTCCGTACGGCTTCTGTCTATATCTTCGGCTTTTCACTGCTGCTTCTGATAGCTTCGCTCGGGGTTTCCATAGCTGAGATCCTTATATCTGTCAAAGCCCTTGAAATCCATCTGAAAGATATCGAGGAGAAAAAGAAATAGATCTGTTATACCTTATTTTACAACTGCTGACATTTCTTTCTGCATAGCTTTGACATCCTGGTCCTGCATATATTCAGGGCTGTATTTCCCTCTTGGCATATCGGATAGAATGAAGTAGTTGGCTTTTCTTGCGGCTACTATATGATCCGTCGCCGCTGTTGTAATTGCTGAAGCGGCCAGGTCCACCACTGCTCCGAGAATGCCTCCGCTTCCTGAATTGATTGACAGGTCGAGATACAGGTCACAGCTTCTGTCAAACATGATTTCGTTTGTGTAGGCTGATTTTATTACATAGCGTATCTTTGTCTCTATACCGAATCCTTTTTTTGTCCACGAGTCAATTACAGAGAATACAACAGCGTCTGCACCGAAATATCTGTTGAATGGCTCCAGGTTCTGGTCAAAGAAAATTTCCGAGTCATACGCGCTTTCGGCTTTCAGTATGTCCATTGACAGCATAGGAGAAATGACATAATATCCGGCTTCAATCAACGGGCGGCTTATTGATGTGTAAAGAAGATCCTTCGCTTCAACGTTTGCGGAATTGTTTATAGGAGGCATCACCAGCAGTGTTATAGGTTTCTCCTCGTATATCGGTGCATATTGTGATGCTCTGGTTGCTGCGTTCCTGCTTGTTCCGCAGGCGGAGACAACCATTGTGATAGTTATAAAGTACAATATTCTTTTCATCGGTCGCAGAGTTTTTCCATAAGAGGTTTGACAAATTTTATGGATTCGGGATATAATCTTATTTCCATTTCCAGGAGTTCCTTGCCTTTTTGGGTGAAATCCGTTCCTTCAAGCATCTTTTTTTGTGCACTTGTCGCATATTCACTGAAAATATGGGCTGTTTCCGGTATCAGCAGTATATACCCGTATTCGGCACAGATGCCTGGAGGAGGCATCTTGCGTGTTCCTCCAGGATTTTTGACCATATCTTCATAGATGCATATAAGTTGGCACAGACTTTCAGGAGTCTGCTTGTCGTAATTCTTGTATGCGGAATTTTCATAGGCTGTGGTCCCTTTCTTGTTGCCTCCCCAATAGTATAGTGATGTGGTCGTTCCGCATGACATGATGAGAAAGGCTGAAATGGTGACCAGAATTATTTTTTTCATAGCTCAATGATTTTGGTTTCTGCAGCGGAGATGAACAGCTTTTTGCTGTATACCTTGTCTTTTCCCTGCAGTACTGTTATTTCGTGTTGTCCCGGAGTGGTCCGTATCGTGTTTTCTGTTGTTTTTCTGATGTTCCTGTCTTTTCTGTAACGTTTGTATTTCACTGTTTCCAGAGTGTATTCCGTGCTGTCGACAATTACGGTTATTCCGTACCGGTCTGAATCCACGAAAACAAGAAACGCCTCATCGGCACGTCCTGAAGAGACAGAGTAGCTTCCGACTCCGCAGCTGGCCAGCATAAAAGCTGAGATAAGCAAAACAATGTATCTTGTCATATCTTATTCCTCCAAAATATAATAGTTTGTAAGATTGTCGGTATCCAGTTCCTCGCCTTTATATGAGCAGAAAGACAGCTCGGTTTCTGGAGTGTCTCCAAAAGAACTTATAACTTCTATCGTGCCTGTTATCGTCCCCGGAAGTTCCACTTTCAGGCCTGTCTGCGGATTTGTCACAGTCTTGCCTTTTCTGTATACGGTGAATGTGTCACCTTGTGACAATCCTTGCGACGCGCCGCCTGAAATTATATAGGTTCCATCCTCTTCGGACAGTATATAGGAACGCCATGGCTTGTCCATACATTTGTTGATGATGTTTTCTACCAGTTGTGACAATGCCGCTGATATCGCCTTGTCGCTCAGAGTCGCATCATATCCTGCTGAACCTCCTATTCCCATTGTCTGTTTTGAGGTGGTTTCCGCGAATCCTTTGGCTTCATCGGAATAGATTATCAGACCGGTTGCGGTTTCCACCAGGCGTATGCTGACACCGGCTTCCACAGTCTGTGTCTTTGTGGAGGAAAAGACTTTCTGCTGTCCTTCTGTCTTACGGCCGAATTCCGTAATGGAGCCGAGAATGATGTAGTCTGCCCCTATCTTGTTCATAGCATCTCCTGCCTCTGATACGATGATGTCCAGGTCTTCTCTTTCCAATAGGATGAATTTCCCGCTGGATGCGAGTTTTGTTGACAGTATGTCCAGTGCCTGTTTTCTCATAGGATCGTTCTCCTTGTCATAAAACACTCCTTTTGCATATTGTGTCTCATTGGAGAAGCGTCCGATGGCAACTTTTCTTTTGATCGTTTTTTCTGTCTGGGCAGTTGCCGGAATGATTATCATCAGTGTAATAACCATTGAAAAGAGTCGTTTCAGATGCTTCATATTTCTTGGGTCTTTTGTGCAAATGTAAAAATAATTTGTAATTTTTTGATTGATGCTCAGATATTTTGCTGAATATTGTTTCCTTGACGATTTTGGGGTATGAAACAGGATCGCATACAAATCACGAGCAGGATGCCATTTTGTAAATTGCATAAAATCAAGCACTTAGATAAAATGCGTCTGCTTTGCCCCCGTAATAATGGAGGGGCAAAGCAAGGTGGTTTTTGTATATGTTTGATTATCAGTATGTTGTTAGGCGTGTCCCTGCTCGTGATTTGTATGATGTCCTGAAATCAATAAACAGGAATGCATTACCCAAGACTGGCAACCTTTGACGTTTAATATCCCGATCGGAGGTGTTTTTTTAGGGGGGCTTCTATCTATGCACTTGAATGCTGTCATCCTGTTTTCGTCTCTGTCAGAGAAAGAACCGGGATATGCCGATTTCTCATCCGGCTCAGAGAATCTGCTTAATGCAAGAAGTGGGCATATCATAAACGTTTGCAATACTGCTCCATCTGGAGCCTCTCTGCGTCGGAGGTGGATGTAAATACCCTACCTTTGTAATGAATTGAGTGCCAGGTGTTTATAGAACAGTATGCGGTTTTGATGGGATACTGTTTTGCAAATGTTTTATAATCAGTGTGTTACTGGGTGGGGGCCGGCTGATGTGCTGTCCTGTATGTCCCTTGTATTCCGACGATGCTTTTTTCCTGATGGCATACAAATGGTTCCCAATGTGCAAGGTTTCATCACGTTGGGAACGTTCCGTTTCTGTAATTAGTTGGTGGATAGTGTGTTATGAGAATGGTTGGTTCCCAATGTACCAGATATCAGCACGTTGGGAACTTTCTGTTTGTCCAATCGGGAGCTCCTGCTTTGTGTCAATAGGTCAGTGCCAATCCAATGCAGGAGAGGGGGCTTGGCTGATAAATGTCACGGATGGGTACGAAAAAAGGGGATGAACAAAATACTTTTGTTCATCCCCTTCGGATATTGAATCTTAGTAAGATTTAGAGTTTTGGACCAGCCTCTACAAGAGCCTTTCCGAGGTCGTTTCCTGTGAACTTGGTGAAGTTCTTGATGAAACGTCCTGCGAGGTCTTTTGCCTTCTCTTCCCACTCGCAAGCGCATTTGTATGTATCGCGAGGGTCGAGGATATTGGTGTCAACACCTGGAAGCTCTGTAGGAACCTCGAAGTCGAAATAAGGGATCTTCTTGGTTGGAGCCTTCTCGATTGAACCGTCGAGGATAGCGTCAATGATTCCTCTGGTATCCTTGATGGAGATACGTTTGCCTGTACCGTTCCATCCTGTATTTACGAGGTATGCCTTTGCACCTGTAGCCTGCATTCTCTTTACAAGCTCCTCACCGTATTTTGTAGGGTGGAGTGAAAGGAACGCTGCTCCGAAACAAGCTGAGAATGTTGGAGTAGGCTCTGTGATTCCACGCTCTGTACCTGCAAGTTTAGCAGTAAATCCTGAAAGGAAGTAGTACTGTGTCTGCTCTGGAGTAAGGATGGAAACTGGAGGAAGAACTCCGAATGCGTCAGCTGAAAGGAAGATTACCTGTTTTGCGTGAGGACCCTTTGAAACCGGTTTTACGATGTTCTCGATGTGGTAGATAGGGTATGACACACGTGTGTTCTCAGTCACGCTCTTGTCAGCGAAATTGATCTTGCCGTCTTCTGCAACTGTTACGTTCTCAAGAAGAGCGTCTTTCTTGATAGCTTTGTAGATATCCGGCTCGCTTTCCTTGTCAAGGTTGATAACCTTTGCGTAGCATCCGCCTTCATAGTTGAATACGCCTTCGTCATCCCAGCCGTGCTCGTCGTCACCGATAAGGAGACGTTTAGGGTCTGTAGAAAGGGTAGTCTTACCTGTACCTGAAAGTCCGAAGAAGATAGCTGAGCTTGTTCCTTCTTTGTCGGTATTTGCTGAACAGTGCATTGAAGCGATGCCGCGGAGAGGGTTGAGGTAGTTCATGATTGAGAACATACCTTTCTTCATCTCACCGCCGTACCATGTGTTGATGATAACCTGCTCTTTTGAAGTAAGGTTGAACACTACTGCAGTCTCGGAGTTGAGTCCGAGTTCCTGATAGTTCTCAACTTTTGCCTTTGAAGCGTTGAATACAACGAAATCAGGCTCGCCGTATGCTGCAATCTCCTCCTCTGTAGGGCGGATGAACATATTCTTTACGAAATGTGCCTGCCATGCAACCTCAACGATGAAACGTACTTTAAGACGGGTTGCAGGGTTTGCACCGCAGAATGTATCTACTACGTATAGTTTCTTGTTTGAAAGCTCTTTGACGGCAAGGTCCCTGAGGGTTTTCCATGTGGCCTCTGAAACAGGCTTGTTGTCGTTTTTGTACTCCTCTGAAGTCCACCATACAGTGTCTTTGCTGGTCTCGTCCATTACAAAGAATTTGTCCTTAGGAGAACGTCCTGTATAAACGCCAGTCATAACGTTTACAGCTCCAAGCTCTGTAAGCTGGCCTTTGTCAAAACCTGAAAGTTCAGGGTTGAGTTCATCTTTGTACAATGTATCATAGTCAGGGTTGTAGACAATCTCTGTCGCGCCTGTGATACCGTACTTAGCCAAATCAATTTTACTCATAAATCTGAAATTTATTTAATGTTGGTAATTAATTTCTTTATTTTCTCCTTGTGCTCAAGGAGCGGTGCAAAAATAAAAATATTTTTGGTATAGCTCAAATTTTCGTCTGAATTATTTTCTATTTTTGCAAATGGCAATCGTGTTGCGGGCGCATTTTCCTGCATAAAATATGCCAATTGAGATGTCAGATGATAGAGCCTTAAATATACTCAAGGAATATTGGGGTTATGATTCTTTCCGGCCTATGCAGCGTGAAATCATAGATGCTGCCGGCAGCGGCAAGGACGTGCTTGCCATTCTTCCCACCGGAGGCGGAAAGTCCGTCTGTTTTCAGGTCCCGGCTCTTATGAAGGAAGGGATCGCGCTGGTAGTCACTCCTCTTATCGCGCTTATGAAGGACCAGGTGCAGAATCTTGCCGCCAGGGGAGTCAAGGCTTTGGCAGTGCATACCGGTATGTCACGGAGGGAAGTGGAGCTTGTGCTCAACAATGCGGCATACGGGGACTTCAAATTCCTTTACCTGTCTCCCGAACGGCTCAATACGCCTCTTTTCAAGAGTTTCATCGGGCAGATGAATGTCAGCTATATAGTCATCGATGAGGCGCACTGCATCTCCCAGTGGGGATATGATTTCAGACCTGATTATCTGAACATCAGTGAATTGCGCAAGGTGGTGGATGCTCCTGTCATTGCTCTTACCGCTACGGCTACCCCGTCTGTGGCTGATGACATTATGGAACGGCTGGATTTTGAAGGGAGGCTGCTTCTGAAAAGCGGATTCGAGAGGCCGAACCTGTCTTATATAGTAAGAAAGTGCGAAGACAAGCTCGGGCAGCTGCTGAAGATATGCGCTTCGGTCGACGGTACAGGTGTGGTCTATGTCAGGAGCCGTAAAAAGACAGAGGAACTCGCGGCTTTTCTGTCAGGCCAGGGGATATCCTCATCTTTTTATCACGCCGGTCTGGGACCTGAGACACGTTCCCTGCGTCAGGAGAAATGGAAGTCCGGTGAAATCAGGATAATGGTATGCACCAACGCCTTCGGTATGGGCATTGACAAAGCTGACGTGAGGTTTGTGGTGCATTTTGATGTTCCGGATTCTCCAGAGGCGTATTTCCAGGAGGCCGGCAGGGCCGGCCGCGACGGCAGACGTTCGTTTGCCGTGCTGCTGTGGAACAGCAGCGACATACGCCGCCTTCATCAGATAGAGACCGTTTCATTCCCTTCTCTGGAATATATAGAAGACATCTATCATAAAGTACATACGTTTTATGGCATACCATACGATACAGGGGAGGGCAGTCAGATCAAATTCGACCTCAACGGGTTCTGCAGGCACTACTCCCTTAACCGTTCGTCAGCTTATTATGCCGTCAGATATATCGAGAAAGCCGGCCATTGGACGCTTATGGAGGACATAGATGTCAATACGAAAGTCTGTATAACGGTCGACAGGACAGCTCTTTACGGACTGGAGCTTCCGGAGCCGGAAATGGGAATTGTGCTGGAGACGCTTATGCGCAATTATACGGGGCTGTTTTCATTCCCCGTACCTATTGATGAAGAATATGTCTCCGCGCGGTCAGGAATGACTGTGCCGCATCTCAGGCAGACGCTGTACAAACTTTCGGTAGAGCACATAATTAGGTATATCCCTTGCGACCGGGCCACTGTAATCTATCTCCATCACGACCGCCTCAGGCCAAAGAATGTGAACCTTATGCCCGAGCGTTACGGGAGGCTGAAGGATACGGCCCACGCAAGAATCCAGGAGATGATCGATTATGTGACCGAGGAGGACCAGTGCAGAAGCCGTTTCCTGCTGAAATATTTCGGACAGGAAGAAAGCTCAGACTGCGGCACCTGCGATATCTGCCGTGATACGCGCAGCCGCCTTGACGATCTCCGGGACAAACTTGACAACGATTAGGAAACCTATGGAAAAAAGCATTATAGAAAATATCAGAAAAGGAAACATCAATGCCTTTGAGCATCTTTTCAACCAATATTATCTTAAGGTACGCAATTTCGCTTTCGGCTTTGTCAAACAGATGGATATGGCGGAAAATATAGCCCAGAACGTATTTATGAAGATATGGATCGGACGTGAAAATCTTGTTCCGGACAAATCCATTGACAGCTATATATTTACAATTGTCCGCAATGAGATAGCCGATTCTTTCCGCAGCAGGGGGTATACCATAAGGTATCTTGAGCACGCCGGTATGATGATGTCCGGAAAATATGAAATTGATTCCGAATATAACGTTAAGGAGATAAAAGAGATAGTGAGAGAGACTGTAGATGCTATGCCTGAACAGAGGAGGCTCGTCTTCCGTATGAGCAGATGGCAGTTCCTCAGTAATGATGAGATTGCCGTCAGGCTCGGCATATCCAAAAGGACAGTGGAAAAGCATATCAGTCTTGCCCTTGCTGAAATCAGGAGGAAACTTGGCGAATTTCTTTTCTTTCTGTTTATTTTCCTGATTTCTTAAAAACAGCTTCTTGATTTTCTGATTTCCGTTACGTGTGCTTGCCTTGTTGTACGTATTAAAGGCAAAATCGCGTAGATATGGACATCGGGCTTATTGACAAAAATCTTGTGGAAGACTATTTTTACGATCGCTGCGACTCTGAGACAGCCGCACGGGTGGAAAAATGGTTTTCTGTTTATGGCGGAAGCGACAGGGCTTCGGAGCTTCTGCGTTCGTTATGGGACAGTCTGGAAGTCTCTATGGATGGAGGTGCGGAAACAAAAGAGGCATTTGAGGCGTTCCGTCTCCGTATGGAGAATATGGGTGCTGTTCCGCGAAAAAGAGGCGGAAATGCTCTTGTCTGGTTCCAGCGTGCGGCGGCCGTGCTGCTTATTCCTCTGATGGTGTTGTCTGTTTATCAGTTTGTACGGTTTTCCCCGGATGATGATGTCGTATGGATAGAGAAAAGTGCCGCTTTAGGGGTGAAAGAGCAGGTATTTCTCCCTGACGGGACCGGAGTGTGGCTCAATTCGGGAAGCAGAATCATCTATCCGGAAACTTTCTCCGGCCGTACGCGTAAAGTATTTTTTGACGGAGAAGGTCTGTTTGATGTCGTTTCAGACAGGAAGCATCCGTTTGAAGTGCAATCAGGAGGTGCGCTTACCAAAGTATATGGCACTTTATTCAATCTCAGATCATATCCGGAAGATTCCGAGTTGGAACTGTCTCTTCTTGAAGGGTCCGTGTCATTCTGTTGCCGTTCCGATACCGGAGAGGAACAGGAACGAATGCTTTCCCCTGGAGAAATGCTCGTTCTTGACAAGAATTCAGGAGTATTGTCCCGTCATACGTTCAGGGTGGATGAATATGAATCCTGGAAGGACAACAAATATTGTTTCAGGAACAAACCGCTTGAAGATATTGTCCGGCAGCTTGGACGGACATTCGATATGGATATTGTCATAGCTACCGATTCGCTTAAGACGGTCTCTTATTATATGGCTTTTGTCAATAATGAAGATATCGATGAAATTCTTGCCGTAATAGATGCGGATGAGCGTGTCAGAGTCGTCAGGAAAGGTCGCATTGTGGAAATCCATTGAATAAACTAACCATATAATAAATAACAGATGTTTTGTAAATCAGAATGTGCTTGGCGTCCTCTATACGGATGGCTTGTCCCGGCGTTGCTGCTTTTTTTCGCGGCAAAGACTTATGCCCAGGACATAACGGTCAGGTTTGACGGTGTGTCGGTTGAGCAGGCATTGGAACAGTTGAAAAATGAAGACGGTCTGTCGTTTGTCTTTAAGACATCTGATGTCGACCTTGAGGCAAGGGTTGATGCGGAGTTCGAATCCGCGCCTCTTCTTTCTGTACTTGAAGTGATTTTCAAAGGGCAGCCTGTCGGTTTTGAAATAAACGGAAAGATGGTCAGGATTTCCAGAATCAAGACAGGAAAGACTCCTGACAGGCAGGCAAATACCGTCGTAAAAGGAAAAATCACGGATTTTTCTGGTGATCCGGTTATGGGAGCCGGAGTGCTTGTAAGAGGTTCGCATATCGGAACGGTCAGCGATATGGACGGCAATTATTCCATAGAGGTATCGGCCGGTGATACGTTGTCGTTTTCAAGTCTTGGGTATGAGAGCGTGGATATTGTGGTGGGGAAGTCTTCCGGTATTGACGTAGTCCTCAATGAACAGCTGAACGGACTGGATGAAGTGGTTGTCATAGGTTATGGAGAAATGAAGAAAAGCGATCTGACCGGAGCGGTGGCATCGGTAAAACCCGGAGACCTTCCTATGTCGTCCAATACTTCGATTGCGCATATGCTGTCAGGGCGTGCCGCCGGAGTGAGTGCCGTGCAGACCAGTGCCCAGCCTGGAGGCGGTGTGGAGATTCTTGTGCGCGGCGCCGCATCTACAGGTGCCGGCAATGAGCCGCTTTATATTATAGACGGATTTCCTGTCAGTTCAAGCGGGGTGGAGCCGGCAAGCGACAACAGATATTCTGATTTCGGTTCAAGGAATCCTCTCAATTCTTTGAACCCTAATGATATAGCTTCCATAGAGATCCTTAAGGACGCGTCTTCTACTGCCATATACGGTGCACGTGCCGCCAATGGTGTTATAATAATCACCACAAAGAAAGGGCGTGAAGGCAGGCCTGTTGTCAGCTATAGCGCGAACTACGGAATTCAGCAGATAGCAAACAGGATTGTTATGATGAATGCGTCAGACTTTATGGCAGAGGCGAACAGATTCGCTGAAGAGAAATGGTATTATGACAACAGGATATATCCTTACGGCAATACCGATCCGTCCACGGTCACTGTAGGGATGAACCTCCCGTATACTCCTCAGCAGATAAAGGATGCAGGTGATGGAACCGACTGGTATGATCTTGTAACGCAGGACGGGATGATTCACCAGCATAACATTTCCGTAGCCGGAGGGACTAAAGGTCTCAAATATATGGCATCATTCAATTTCTACGATCAGAACGGTGTTGTCAGAAACTCCGATTTCACGAGATATACGGGCCGTGTAAATATTGAGCATAAGATAGGAAAGATATTTACCTATGGGATAAATGCCTCTCAGAGTTATATAAAATCATCCAACATCCCTTTGGGTACGGAGGATTTTGAGAATTCCGGGCTGCTCAATTCGGCCTTGTCGTATGACCCTACGGTGGCGGTACGTGACAAAGACGGGAACTACAACATAAGTCCTTTGATGACTACGGTCCCAAATCCTGTGTCTATGCTTGAAATAGAGGATTATACGGCTACCAAACGTCTTCTTGCCAACGCTTTTGTGCAGGCTGATATAATAAAGGGGCTTAAGCTGCGTCTAAATCTCGGAATAGACGACCAGACCGGCACCAGAAACGCGTATTTGCCGAAGACCACGTTATATGGACGACAGGAGGGTGGAAAGGCCAGCAAAAGTATGGCTTCCCGTCAGGACAAGCTGATTGAAGCCACATTGCATTACAGTCTTGATGTGGACGGCAGGCACCGTCTTAATCTTCTTGCGGGATATTCCTGGCAGGATTTTTTGACAGAGGGTATGGCTGCATCCAATTCCCAGTTTTTTACTGACCTCTATAAATACAATTCTTTGGGCTCAGGTGAAAACCAGAGGCCCACAGTAAGTTCGGACAAGTCCAGGACTGTGCTTGTGTCATATTTCGGAAGGGTCAATTATAATCTTTTGGACAGGTATCTGTTTACATTTACGATGCGCGTTGACGGGTCAAGCAAATTCGGTGCGAACAACAGGTATGGATTTTTCCCTTCGGGAGCATTTGCGTGGCGTATCAACAATGAAAATTTCCTGAGGGATTTCAAGCCTCTGTCTGATCTCAAGCTCAGGCTAAGTTTCGGACAGACAGGAAACAGCAATATCGGCAATAACGCGTTTGAATACTATACGTCTGCCTGGCACCAGTATGTCTTCGGCAGCGGTGTCAGTACAGGTATGGCAAAATCGCAGATAGCGAATCCGGATCTTAAATGGGAGACAACCACTGAATTGAACCTTGGGCTTGATTTCGGATTTTTCGGACAGCGTTTGAGCGGAACGGTAGAGTATTTCAACAAGGAAATCAAGGATCTTCTCGGCTATAGAACCCTGAAGTCATTTATGGAGGTAAGCCGGGTGGCATCCAATATCGGTAAAACGAAAAGTACCGGAGTGGAGCTGACTCTAAGAAGCCGTAATTTTGTCGGTGCGTTCAGGTGGGACACGGAGTTTACGCTTACGCGCTACAGGGACAGATGGAAAGAACACAATCCTGAAGACGAACTGAAACCGTGGCAGAAGTCAGATGACCCTATAAGGGCCCATTACGGCTATATTTCAGACGGTATACTCGGCATAGGAGAGACGCCTCCGTCTTCAATGCCTGCCCTTCTGCCGGGACAATACAAGGTAAAGGATGTTGACGGATATGTCCGTGATGACTTCGGCAATCTGGTAACTGACGATAATGGTAACATACAATATCTCGGAAGACCTGACGGTATCATAGATGAGGCTGATATCGTATATCTTGGAACATACGATCCCGGTTTTTCCATAGGATTCGGAAATGTGTTCGAGTACAAGGGCTTTGATCTTAGCATTTTCTTTTATGGAATGTTTGACAGAATAGTGAACAATGCGACAAGAGGCAAATATTCCATACCTGAAATCCGACGTATCCTGAACGGACAGAATATGATGTATGAGGTGAAGGACAGATGGTCGAAAGATAATCCTGATTCAAAATTGCCGTCTGGTTTTGTCAGTGTATATCCGCAGCCTTCCGATTATCTGTGGGAAGATGCCTGGTTCATAAGATGTAAGAACATAACATTCGGTTACACGTTCCCGTCAAGATGGGTGGGGAAGGTTTTTTCAAAGGCAAGGATTTTTGTCGATTTTTCCAATCCCTTTGTAATAACCGGATATACCGGCAATGACCCGGAAACCGATTTCAAGGCCGGTTATCCTAATCAGAGGACCTATATGTTCGGTATAGATGTAACTTTTTAAAACCAGATTCAAATGAGAAATATAATATATGTGATTGCCGCAATTGCGGTTGTGTATTCCTGCGGGCTTGATGTGGATGTATATGACCAGCTGACTCCGTATAATGCCCTGAACACGGAAGATGATGTGAAGGCGGCTGTTACGGGAATCTACCACGAACTCCGCGGAGGCGGGTGGAATGCCTACAATTGCGCCTGGGGTTCTTTGCTGACTATGCAGGTGGGGTGTACGGATGAGTGCGACTGCAACTGGAACTGGGATGTCCAGATGGATTTTCTGTGGAAAGCCGAAACTGCTGATATGGGGATTTTCTATAATGAGATGATGCCGGCTGTTACAAAGGCCACATCCCTGATTGAACGCTTGAAACCGGTTAAGATATCAGCTCCGTTCAAAAGGCAGTGTACGGCTGAACTGCGATGCCTTAGGGCTATATGGGCTTATGACCTTTATGACTTGTATGGTCCGGTCACTATCGTTTCGGATCCTGGTATCGCGCTTGATCCTGGTGCGGCGGATTCCTGGCAGCCGGAACGCCCTTCCGTAGAATGGTATGTGGGCTTTGTCGCACGTGAACTTAAAGAGTGTCAGGAACATCTCAAGAAGGCGTCCGAGCTGGCGTCATCGGAGTACGGCAGGATGACAAAAGGGATAGCGCAGATGTATCTGCTTAAATTGTTTCTTCATGAAGCCGGCCAGGAGATGCATTACAGAAGCGGGAATAAGGACAAGGCGAAGATATGGTGGGAACGTGTTGACTCTATAACATCTGTGATGCAGAGGGAAAACCAATATTCTTTGCAGAAAGATTATATGTCTATATGGTCTCCTTCAAACCAGAGGAATTCGGAGGTCATATTTCCTGTTCCGAATTTCCCTGTAGGAGGATTGGGGAATGTCTTTCTTGCCCACGCGCTGCCTGCTGACTATGTGTCCAGGGACGGTGTTCCGCTTACCAGATGGGGTGGTTTTTTGGTCCCGTGGGATTTTTATGACTCTTATGATCCCAAAGACAAACGCCGGAATGCCCTGCTCGCATCGTATTGGAACGGGCGCAAGGTGGTGGACCTTCGGAAAGAGTATGTCGGAAAACCTGGTGCCGTGCCGATGAAATATCAGGAAAACCCGAATACTACCGGTCAATGGGATGCAAGCGAATATGTCATCAACAGGTATGCTGAAGTCATACTTGCGAGGGCGGAAGCTCTCAATGAACTTTATGGTCCTGTTGATGAGGCAAAACAGCTTCTTCATTCGATAAGGTCGCGGGCTTTTGACAATTATGACGGCAGCGGTTATCAGAAAGAGATAGATGCAATCGGTGACAAGGATGTGTTCAGGGACATAATTCTTGCCGAGAGAGGCTGGGAATTCTGCTGGGAGGGTATGAGGCGGCCGGATCTGATAAGGCACGGCAAGCTGATTTCCAACGCCCGTGAAAGAGGGAAGGTAATGGCGGAAGAAAAGCATATACTTTATGCCATACCCCAGTCTGCAATATATGAGAACCCTAATATAAAAAACAATTCCGGTTTTTGATGGAACTGTAAGTTAATAACATAGATGGAACAGTTCTGAAATAGGACGTTCCTGGACTAAAAACTCTAATGCAATGAAAAAGATTATGTTTTTTGCAGCGGCAGCTGCGATGACGGCTGTCTCCTGCAATGGACTGGAAGGGAACAGCAATGTAAAAGACCCGGTCATAGGAGAGATCGATGTAATCGAACCGTGGGATCTGGAGAACATTGAACTTGATTACGGGAATCAGTCGAAAACTTTGAATTTTGAATGGTCGTCTGAAGACAGCGGAACTTCATATTCCATACTTTTCAGTCTTGACGAGGAATTTTCCGGTGTTGAGAGGGTGGAGTGCGATGGTACTTCTATTTCTTTGACGCATCTTGAACTGGATAATCTGCTCGCATCTCTCGGAGTCGGTGAGTATCGTCAGGGGGAAGTATTCTGGTGTGTCGAAGGAGTCAACGGTAATTCGTCCTCACGCAGTGAAGTCAGGAGTATGAGGCTGCTCCGTTTTTATAAGCCTTTCTCCGATCCACGTGACGGTGAAATGTACCGTGTAATGCGCAGTGCGGATGCGATGACAGGTGAATATGCGGTCTGGCTCGCGGACAATATGCGTGCGACTGAATATTCTGACGGCACGATTCTGACGGACGAAGATGTCAAGTTCTATGTCCCTGTGGACGGTGAGGATGACGGAATTACTGCTGTACTTGGAGGATATTATTCCTGGACAGCGGCTGTCCGTGGAGAAAATGGCGCCGAATACGGCGAAAAGATACAGGGTATCTGCCCGTCAGGGTGGCATGTGCCGACCAGACAGGAATGGGAATATCTTATCAACAACACTCCGGACAACACTCAGCCTGGGGAAGCGTTGAAAGACAAAAACTATTGGGATGCCGGAGCGGAAAACAAGAATACTCTCGGATTCAATATTGTGGGTGCCGGTTATATCTGGGAACCTGTAAAGGACAATCCTGTCATCGAGAAAGGAAGTTTCACATATTTCTGGACATCCACGGTACCTCAGGAAGGTGATTCGATACCTTGGGATCCTGATCCTGCGTTGTTCCCGACCCAGGCGCTTACATTCGCGTTCAACAAAAATGATCACGGGGCCGCGCTCTACCCTTATAACAGGCAGAGGGGGTTCAATGTCCGCTGTGTACTTGATTGACAGAAATTTCGTATATGAGGATAATGAAAAAGCTGACGGCTGTCGTCCTTATGGTATTCTGTGTCCTGTCCGGCTGCAATGGCCGGCAGGATGCTGAAGACGAAATGCTTGCCGCTGCCCCTCCTATGGGATGGAACAGTTGGATCTGTTTCGGGACTTCCGTTACTGAGGATGAGGTGAAGGCCAATGCTGACTATATGTCAGCAAACCTGAGAGAATACGGTTGGGAGTATGTCGTTATAGATGCCGGTTGGTATGCACCCGGGATGGTCACTTTAGAACAGTATGAAAGCCCTTGTCCGGAGCAGCTTATAGATGCGTACGGAAGACTTGTCCCCGATCCCGAAAAATATCCTTCTTCAGCCGGCGGGAAAGGGCTGGCTCCGCTTGCGGATTATGTGCATGGCATAGGCCTGAAGATAGGACTTCATATTATGAGAGGGATTCCGGTTCAGGCTGTGGAGATGGATACGCCTGTAAAAGGTACAGTATATACGGCACGTGATATAGCGGATATCAACTCGAGGTGTGACTGGTATTCCGGATTTTATGGAATTGATATGAGCAGGCCGGGTGCTCAGGAATATTATGATTCCATATTTGAATTGTATGAATCCTGGGGCATAGATTATATCAAGGCTGACGATATGCTTTCACCGGTGTATGCCAGTGATGAGATCGGTGCTGTGGCCTCGGCTGTATCCAGAATGGGGCGTAAGGTTGTAATGAGCCTCTCTCCTGGACCGGCACCTGTTGAAAATATTGCTGATCTGCGCAGAAGCGCGCAGATGTGGCGTATATCAGAGGATTTCTGGGACAGCTGGGATTCGCTTAAAGAGCAGTTTTCGCTATGCCGCAAATGGCAGGGATATGCAGTGCGGGGGCATTGGCCTGATGCCGATATGCTTCCGGTCGGTCCTATGGCAAGACGTGCGATGCGTGGCGGGCCTCGTCCGACAAATTTTACGGAAGCTGAACAATATACTTTGATGACATTGTGGGCTATGTTCCGCTCTCCGCTTATGATAGGATGTAATCTGCCCGAGATTGACGATTTTACGCTTAAGCTTCTGACCAATGGGAAAGTCTTGGAAATCAATCAGAATTCTGTCTGTAACAAGGAACTTTTTGCTCGTGGTGACATCATCGCCTGGTATGCCAGGAGCGCAAACGGGAAATCGCACTATGTGGCGGTCTTCAATACAGGGGATTCCGATGCCGAAGATTTCAGTTTCGCACTGGATGAAATAAATTTTACCGGTGATGCGGAAATAACCGAACTGTGGTCCGGAGAGGAAGTGAATGTTAAAGATTGTGCCATATCGTGCGGAATAGATGCCCACGGAGTGAAACTGTTTGAAATAAATTTAAAGGATAGGAAATGAAAATAACTTGCAATATAATACGGTGTGCATTATGTGCCGCTGTGTCTCTGACGCTGGTCTCCTGCCATGACATAGAAGGTTCGACAGCAAACAGGGAAGATGATGTTGTCCTCCCTGAACCGTCTGATACCTGGCTTCTGCATAGTTTTGATAAAATTTCTGATTATGCCGGGTGTCCCCCTGCCAACAGGGCTGAAATCATACTTATGAGGAATGAAAACGAACATCTGCAGCTCGTTGTTGCCACTGCCGGCAATGAGCCGCTCGATATTGAACGTGACGGCAAGCCGGATGCAGTTGAATTCAGGTGCAGGGAAGTCAAAAGCTTTGGTGTCCTGGCAGATGATGTCCTTGTACCTTGCGGTGACAGGATAAGACCGGAGAAAAACATCCTGAAAGTCTGGCTTTCGTTCAAGGCTCTTTCGGACGCTCCTGCAGGAACACATACAGAAGTGATACGTTTCCGCAATTCAAAATGTGAATACGCGGTGGCGGTTGATGTGACGGTCGTTGATGCCGGACTTCCGGAGACACCGGCTATCCCGTCCGTATTCGGTATAAATCCGGACAATATTATGCTTGACGGGCTGACCGGACTTCAGAAGATTGAAGCGAGAAAAAAGGTTTCTGACCTTTTGCTGGAATATAGGGTGTCTCCGTATTTTTCAACCTGGATTTCAGGCACGATGAAGACTGAATGCAGTTCTTCTCCGTATCCTTGGGATGATGACAGGACCTGGGAATATCTTAAAGACCCGCGTTTCGTCAGGGTTGCATTGCCGTTTCACGGGCTGGATGATATGCAGCTTGAGGCTATGCTTGCGCGTGCTGATGCGGAAGGGATTCTTGACAAGGCCTTTTTCTATGTGTGGGACGAGCCTACGGTGCAGGCTGAATACGATCAGATCAGGGCTATGGGAGACAGGCTTCACGGATATTCTGAAAAAGCGGAAATAATAACTACTTTTTATTGCGGGAAGGATAAAAGCGACGACATCTTTGGCGTATTCGATATTCTTGACGGTGCGACAGATATTTTCTGCACTGGAGTCTGGTCCCTTCAGTCCAATGAGGCAAGGTCTGAAATGTGCAGGGCTAAGCTTAAGAACGGTCAGGAGTGGTGGCAATATGTCTGTATGTCGGATTATCCCGGACTGGCTTTAAATTCCAGCGGCATAGCCAATAGGGCATTGATGTGGAGATGCTGGAAAGAAAGGACCACAGGGTTCCTTTATTGGGTTGTGAATTCGTTCAGCAGTATGAAGCCGCTGAAGCCAAGGGCGGATCTGCCTGACGGAGACGGAATCCTTGTGTACCCGGGAGAACCTTTCGGTGTTGATGAGCCGTGTGTTTCCGTACGCCTTGAAAGATGGCGTGACGGCGTCGAGGATTACGATATGCTTGAGATGTATGCCTTGAAAAATGGTAGGGAAGCTGCGGAAGCATTGCTGCAGAATGTCTATAAGAATCCGTCCTTGTTTACGGACAATCTGAAATATGTCACGGCTCTGCACAACAGGCTTGTCAGAGGTTATTGAAAAAAGTTCAGGATGCAGGTTATCATCAAAATCTGCATCCTGAACTTTTTGTGGCAATCCCGCTTTAAGATGATTATCTGCGTACTGCAGGGGTGAATATCGAGGATGTGTCGATTACGATATGACCGTCCGAGATTGTGATATCCGCGATATGCAGGATGCGCGGATTTACATTTTCTTCATCTTTGTGCGAATGGAATACATAGTGCATATTTCCCTTGCGGTCTTTGAATACGCTTCCGTGCCCTGTGCCTTTGAGTCCGTTTGATGGTTTGCACAGAATCGGATCCGCGTTTTTGACCCATCCTCCTTCCGGGCTGTCTGCGGTTGCATAGCCCACTCCATAGTCCTGTGACTGAAAATGGTTGGCGGAATATATCAGATAATATGTACCGTCCTTTTTCAGTACGGTAGGACCTTCTGCCACACGTGCCATCTTCCTCTCCCACGGGAGTTCCGCGGAAATACATTCTTTTAGTGTTTCAGGATGAATGTGCATCCAGTCGTCCGTAAGTTCGGCGCACCAGATGACATTCCCTCCGGTAAATCTGACAAAATAAAGATATGCTTTTCCGTCGGTATCTATGAAAAGTGACGAGTCTATGGCCTTTTCTTCAAACATCGGCTCCTGTATGTCCTGTCTGAACGGACCTTCCGGAGAATCGGAGACCGCTACGCATATATGCTCTTCCGCGCTGTAGAAAAGATAGAATTTACCGTTGTCTGGATTCTGATATACCTCCGGTGCCCAGAACCATTTCTCTCCGTATGAATCGTCTTTTGAAAGTGCCTTGTGAGGACAGAGCTGCCATTTTCCCAAATTTCTGGAACTGTATACATCAAAGCCGCCTGAACCTCCGGTCCCGTATGCATAGTAAAGTCCGTTGTGGTAAAAAATGAACGGATCCGCCAGGGCAAGAGGCTTGTCCGGAGCTTTCCCGTCTGTCGGCAATGCGCATAAAATCGCGCATAAGGCGATGGATGTTAAAAATCTGTACATATAGCAACAATGTTTTGTCTGCAAAAGTAAAAAAATCTTCGTCCCGTTGCCACTGTGTTCGTACACATTTGGCACAAAAATAAATTGGTTAAAGGAAAATCTTAATTATATTTGCGTGATATTTAACAATTAAAGACAAAGATGAAAAAAATGTTTCTCGTATTGCTGTCCGTCTGTGCTGCCTTAAGTGCACAGGCACAGGAGACGACCAGCACTGTCAGTGTCAAGAAACCTGGCAACCCTGCCGTTACTTATGAACTTCAGGATAAAGGCGACGGAATGCTCAAGGCCGATTCTGAGCTTCCCGTCATGATAACGAGGAAGACTTCCTGTAAAGACGGCGTATGCGGAATAGAAGTTACTGTCGCAGCATCGGAAAGAGTATATTTCAGCTATGAGGAGGTGATGTCGTCCGGGTTTGACCACAACGGCTGCCTTTTTTATATGCCCGGATTCTGGTACAGGAAAAACCTGCGTTCTCCTGACCGCGCTCCGTCTTTCCACACCAGCGACAGCTGGCAGGTACGTGAAGACCGTCTGAGTGCACCTCTGACAGGTATCTTCAATGAGGCTGACGGGAAATATTATACTGTCCTCCGGACGGATGAACATGATGTTGAGGCCCTTTCCGCCCATAATTATGGTGAAGCGATACTCGGAGGGCCGACATCTATAGGATTTACCGGATTCCGCAATGTAGGCGGCAAGGCTTCACTGGTGTATGGATTCCCGTACAGTGAAGCTCCGAAAAGCTATATCCGCAAACTGACCCTTGCACCTGCAGTGCAGACTTTCTACAAGCTTGAGGCAGGTGAAAGCATTTCAATACATTGGGAAGTGAAAGCGGGGCAGGCTGAAGATTATTCAAGTTTTGTAGCCGATGTATGGAACCGTTCGTACGATGCTTTCCGT
>Ga0073906_1003090_pt1 | contig 19798 bp, 17 predicted proteins | sample Inofromicrocosms_FD_65485 | JGI IMG/M metagenome (GOLD analysis project Ga0073906, IMG submission 65485) | Mouse cecum microbial communities from Vienna, Austria - Inoculum for glucosamine and mucus D2O microcosms | ecosystem: Host-associated > Mammals > Digestive system > Large intestine >...
TAAAAGCCATTAACCTTTTTATCCAAAATGAGATTAATACAGCCATTGCGTAACTGCTACATATAACTACTTGATTAACAGTGGCGCATTGTAGCATCAAAGTTAAATGAAAGAGCCGTGTGATGACCCTCATCGGAACGCCGCCCAACCTCGTGGTGGCCGAAGTATGGGAAGAGGCTGGACACGAACCGATGACGTTCTTCACATTCCTTCCGGCAGGAGCGGTATGCCTCGTTGCCGGAACGCTGCTTCTGATTCCCTTGACCAAGTGGTTCCTGTCCCAAAAGAGACCTGACAGCTCTGACGACAAAGGGAAAAGCAAGACCATGACCCAGCTCGTGGACGAATACGGCCTCGACCGCGACCTGTACAGTCTGCGCGTGCCGTCCGGCTCAAAAATATGCGGACAGACCATCGGTGCCCTTGACCTGAGACGCAACTACGGCATAGAGGTAATCGAAGTGCGCGGCGGCGAGGAAGACCGCGGTTTCCTGCGCAGAATCAGCCAACGGGCAGCGACTGCCGAAACGGAGATTACGGCCTGAGACACGCTTTTCGTACGCGTCCGAAGCCGTGTCGTCCGCGCTTGTGTCCTCTTTAGGAAGCCTCGGCCCGCATTGGCTTCTCGCCGGTGTCTACTTCACCACCTCGCTGATGACGCTTTTCATAAGCAACACGGCCACGGCTGTGCTGCTTGCACCGATAGCCATGGAGAGCGCGGTCGGGTTCGGCGTAAGCCCGCTGGCGTTCCTCTTCGCAGTTACGTTCGGAGCCAGCCTATGCTTCGCATCGCCTTTCTCCACTCCCCCGAACGCACTGGTGATGCCTGCCGGGCAGTACACGTTCATGGACTACATAAAAGTCGGACTGCCGTTGCAGCTAATTCTCGGACTGATGATGATTTTCGTATTGCCTCTGATTTACCCTTTCTGAGCCATATCACGGCTCATCCTTAAGGAAATGGGGATGATGGGCAAGAAGCTCTTCGCGAAGACGCGAACGGTCGAGATGCACGTATATCTCAGTGGTGGCCAACGATTCATGCCCGAGCATTTCCTGTATTGCCCGGAGGTTGGCGCCGCCTTCAAGAAGATGCGTGGCGAACGAATGCCGCAGAGTGTGAGGACTTACCTTCTTCCGTATCCCGGCGGCCTCGGCAAGACGGCTCACCACGTAGAAGACCATGACACGCGTCATCTTGCCTCCGCGCCGGTTGAGGAAAAGTATGTCTTCGCTTCCTTTCTTTATTTTCAGGGAATTGCGTTGCGGAAGATACTCCTCAATCAGGCTTACGCTCAGGTCGGACATAGGCACGAGCCTCTGCTTGCAGCCTTTACCCTGGACCATCATATAGCGTTCACTGAAGTTGATATGAGGAATGCGAAGGTCGGTAAGTTCACTGACCCTCAGCCCGCTGCCGTACAGGGTTTCGATTATGGCATGGTTGCGTGCCGCTTCTGACTGCTCATAGTCGATGGATGCCGTCATGGCGTTTATCTCCTCCACGCTAAGCACATCGGGCAGAGAGTCCGGAATCCTCGGCGTCTCCACAAGCTCGGTAGGGTCGGCATCTATCATTCCTTCCATCCTGAGGAATCTGAAGAAAGCACGGATGCCGGCTATCGTCCTCGCCTGTGAACGAGGCTGTATTCCTATTTCATGGAGAGCCGCAAGGAACTCGTGTATGTCGTTCTCCACCGTTTCCGTAACCGGCGTCCCCACTGACTGGAGAAACTGCAACAGATGTTCCGCGTCGTTCTTATAGGCACACACCGTATTTTCCGACATTCCGCGTTCAAGCCGCAGATATGCCAGAAAATCATTGACAAGCCTGAAAGAAGAACGCGGCGATTTCCGGACACGAGTCATAGATTCACCGTATAAAAGACCCTATGCATGTCTTTTCTATTGAAAAGAAAGGAATTGCGTTTCCCGAGCAAAGCCAATGCAATGCCTGAGGATTCGGCTATCTCCATCACTTCGGCATCGGAAAAACCGGACAGCATGGCGAACGAACATCCACCGTTCATTGCGTGTACAATCCGTGGCACACCGTCGTGTCCGGCCACAAAATATGCCGCCAGGCATTCACAAAGACGCTTATCACAACCCGTGATGCGCAAGCGGGAGGAAGCAAGAGAGGCGGCCAAGGCCACAGAACGCGGGGAAGAAGGGGAAACATAGATTCCGCCGTCTGCAAATGAGGCACAAAGGCGATGGAATCTCAATGCATCGCGTCTCAATCTGCGACCGCCTTCGCTGAGTGCCCGCTCGGCTATTTCCTGTTCGGCATAGAAGCCCCACGAACGGCCGAGACGGAGCAGGTTGACAATCCTGAATGCAAACGGAGAGTGCACGCCGAATCCACGGGAATGGCGTGCACGTTTATAAGATTCAGCTATATTTCCAATCACCTTCATCTCGGTCAAGTCCACGATATGGGTGCAGAAACCATTATTACATCCAGCACCTGAACTATTCCTTGCGTCGGCGCACCACCCGGAACGCCACCATGGCAACAGCCGCCGCGCAAAGCACATAAATGGCTATTATGGATGCAATCGAGACATTTTCCGTAACCCTGAGCGACTCAGGGTCGAATTCAAACTGTATGTTGTGGTCTCCGGCAGGCACACGTATGGCCCTCAGCACATAGTTCACACGTCCGATAGGGGCTTCTTTGCCGTCGATCGTAGCAGTCCAGCCCCACGGGAAATAGATTTCGCTGAATACAGCCACTCCGCCTTTCGCACTGTGGACACGGTAATTGAGTCTGTTAGGAGCATATTTCGTCTCGAATATGGTGTCGCCGGGAGCTTTACGGGCAGCTTCGCCAAGGACTGATGCAAACGATTTGTCTGCCACCGCCTTGCGCTTCGTGTCGAGCGAATCGAGAGCCGACATTTCGGCATTGGCGTCTTCCACATACGCGATTTCATCAACAATCCAAGCATTGCCGTTGGCATCGGGATTCTGCATATACTCAGATTCACCTGAAACGAAATACTTGGCATTGAGCATATTGAGAACATTCATATTGTTCTTCATGATCTGATGCTCGATGAGGTCATTGTATCGTGTGAGCTTGGCCGCATGGTATCCCCCGATTGTCTTATGGAAATATGACGGCTCCGCGCTGGAGAAGCGCTTCACGTCGAAGACACGATAGTTGGATTTGTCCTTAAGAATCGCCTTGTCGGCCTCGGTAGGAGTCAATGCCGTCGGAGCCTCGGTAGGTTCAACGAAATTGTCGGTATTGACATACCGTTTGTTGACCGAAAAAAGGTCGATAAGCGTTATCGCCGCAAGCGCGCACACCATCATGGTCTTGTTAGTATATGCCTTGCGCAGATAGAGCCATACCACGAGGAATCCAAGCACTATGTAGCACAGCGACCGCAACGAGTCGGCACTCACAAGAGACAGGCGAGAATCACGGATGGCGGCTATGACGTTGGCATACTGCGGATTGCCGAATGCTCCGGCTTCAGACAGCTGCTGAAGCTCCTGCTGGCTGAACGGCTGCCCGAAAATGCTCGGAGCGACCCACCCGAGGAAGCAGACCGCGGCACCGAAGCCTACAGTGGAATAGAACACCCATTTGTATTTCGCCAAAAACGAATCATCATCAAGAATCTTCTTGACACACATCACGGCCAAAAGCGGAAGAGTGAACTCGACCACTACCAGAAAGCTCGACACTGCACGGAACTTACTGTACATCGGGAAGTTGTCTATGAAGAAGTCTGTCAGCGGCGCAAAGTTATGTCCCCATGAAAGCATGACTGAAAGCAGACTGGCCGCCAACAATGCCCATTTCATAGGCCCGGGCACCACAAACAAGGCCATGACCGCAAGCAGAAGCACAAAAGCGCCCACATACACCGGGCCGTTGGTCATAGGCTGGTCTCCGAAATACTGCGGCCATTGCTGGAGGAACTGCTGCTCTCCGGCTTCAAGGTAGAAATCAGAAGCCTTGTCGGTGTCTGCAACCGACATAAGCTTGTTCTGCGCGCCCTCAGGCTTTATCGTGGCACCGCCTTTCACATTGGGAATCAACAGAGTCCACGTCTCGTCTATTCCATAGCTCCAGGCAGTGATGGCATTCCTGTCCATCCCTCCGGTCTTTTCCGGAGCATCAGGACTGGAAATATCCGTGGCGCGCCCGCGCACCGTCTCCTTGGAGTATTCATAAGTGTTGTAGAGGTTTGCCGAATTTGCCGCCACCCCGAGGATGCCCGCGCCAACAACGCAGCACGTGGCCAACACCCAACTCTTAATCTTCTTTTCCTTGACGGCAGTCCAAAGCCACGCAAGCATCATGAAGAGAACCACAAACAGGAAATAATAAGTCATCTGCACATGGTTGTTCAGAATCTGGAGCGCACCGAAAAGAGCGGTCAACGCCGTGCCCGCAAGATACTTGCCGCGATAACAGAGCGCAATGCCTCCGATTGTAGGCGGTATGTAGCTGAGCGTCGCGAACTTCCAGATGTGTCCTGCGCCTATGATTATTATGAAGTAAGTGGACAGCCCCCATGCCACCGCCCCGAAAAGAGCGTTGCTCCACCTGAAGCGCATGCATAGGCACATTATGAAGAATCCCAGCATCATGCTGAAGAGCAGGTTTGCCGGAGCAGGCAGCCAAAGGCCGTAAAGACGCGTCAGCCAACCGAGCATCCCGTTTGCGGCATATGAAGGGGAAATCTGGAACGTAGGCATTCCCCCGAAAAGCGAGTCGGTCCATCTCGACGTCTCGCCAGTAGCCTCCTTGTATGCCTGTATCTCCTGACCGTTGGCAATGCCTTGGGTCATGTCATGCTGTTGGAGCACATTCCCCTGTATGTCGTCGGGGAAAAAGAAGAAAATGGCCACTACTGCCAAAAGCAGAGCAGCCAATAAAGAGTAAACCGTGTTTCTGTTCATGATTTCCTTCTCCTGGGTTCGGACGGATCAACCTTCACTTTTATCTGCCGGTTGAGGCACTGTTCAAGAGATATGAGCGTTTCGGTCTCTGTAACGCCGGGGATGTGCTGTATCTGCGTGCTCAGGAGCTCCATCAGATGCTGGTTGTCGCGCGCATACACCTTTGTAAGGAGCGAATAAGGCCCGGTGGTGTAATGGCATTCCACCACCTCGGGAATCTTTTGGAGTTCGCTCTCCACCTCCCTGTACATCGACCCCTTTTCAAGGCGTATGCCTATGTAGGTGCAGGTGTTGTAGCCCAAAGTGCGCGGATTCACCTGATAGCCGGAGCCGGTTATGACCTTCATGTCTATCAGCCTTTGGATTCTCTGATGTATCGCTGCACGAGAGACTCCGCAGACCATTGCGACATCTTTGGAAGGTATGCGGGCATTGCCCATAATGATATTCAAGATCTTTTTGTCGAGATTGTCTACTGACTTATCCATATAATTGAAATGATTGCAAGTTTACAGAGACAAAATTACATAAAAAGCCAATAACAGCCAAGAATACGGCGCAAAAACTTCAACAAACCGTTCAATTCTTAATCTACGACATCCCCTGAGTAATTAAGATAACGTCCGAAAAAACGAAAAACGCATTCTGTCCCTCCACTCCTGACAACTGCATCAGCGGGAAATACGCCAAATAACATTGTTAAACAAGGTTAAATATTTACTTTTTTTGTCCTAGGATTTGCCCGAATGGGGAAAAGTCAGTAATTTTGCACCGCTTTAATCAAGCACCCCACGCCAACGGAACCCTGTTCCGGAGCGTAAAAGGTATCAGAAGCGATACTGGTTGGTCTTGATTAAGCCGCTTTCGGGGTGTAGCTCAGCCCGGTTAGAGTACGCGTCTGGGGGGCGTGTGGTCGCAAGTTCGAATCTTGTCACCCCGACTGAAAGCAGAGTGCCGGAATCAACGCATTTTAAAGCTAAGATTCCGGCACTTTCCGTTTATATATACAGAATCTTAATCATATATGGACAAGAAATTCAAAAGAACGCTCGTAACTACGGCCCTCCCCTACGCCAACGGCCCGGTGCACATAGGCCACCTTGCCGGCGTGTATGTCCCTGCCGACATATATGTGCGATACCTGCGCCTGAAAGGCGACGACGTGCTTTTCATCGGCGGCAGCGACGAACACGGCGTGCCCATCACCATCAAGGCCAAGGCCGAAGGCGTAACGCCGCAGGACATAGTGGACCGCTACCATAATATAATCAAGGACAGCTTCGCCGAACTCGGCATTTCGTTCGATGTCTACGGACGCACAACTTCCGATACCCACCGCCGCACCGCCTCCGACTTTTTCCGCCGCCTGTACGAAAAGGGGGAATTCATCGAAAAGACCTCCGAACAGCTCTACGACGAAGAGGCAGGACAGTTCCTCGCCGACCGATACGTAATCGGCACTTGTCCGCACTGCGGCAACGAACGCGCATACGGCGACCAGTGCGAGGCCTGCGGCACGAGCCTCAACGCCACCGACCTCATCAACCCGAAGTCGGCCATAACCGGCAACGCACCCGTCATGCGTGAGACATCACACTGGTATCTGCCGCTCGACAAGTGGGAGCCGCGCCTGCGCCAGTGGATTCTCGAAGAACACAAGGAGTGGAAGCCCAACGTATACGGCCAGTGCAAGTCATGGCTCGACCTCGGCCTCCAGCCCCGCGCCGTGAGCCGCGACCTCGACTGGGGAATCCCGGTCCCGGTGGAAGGAGCCGAGGGGAAAGTGCTTTATGTATGGTTCGACGCTCCGATAGGATACGTCTCCAACACAATAGACTGCGTGGGCGACGACTGGACCCGGTGGTGGAAAGACCCTGAGACCCGCATGCTCCATTTCATAGGCAAGGACAACATCGTGTTCCACTGCATCGTGTTCCCTGCGATGCTCATGGCCGACGGCACGTACAACCTGCCGGACAATGTCCCCGCCAACGAGTTCCTGAACCTCGAGGACGACAAAATCTCCACTTCGCGGAACTGGGCCGTGTGGCTTCACGAGTATCTACGCGAGCTGCCCGGAAAGCAGGACACGCTCCGATACGTGCTTACGGCAAACGCTCCCGAAACAAAAGACAACAACTTCACCTGGAAAGACTTCCAGACACGCAACAATTCCGAACTCGTGGCCATCCTCGGCAACTTCATCAACCGCGCCGTAGTCCTTATGGGGAAATACTACGGCGGAGAAGTGCCTGAAGCCGGCGAACTCACCGAATTCGACCGCCAGACGACGGAGGAAGTGCGACGCGCAGCCGAGGCCGTCGGGCTCAACCTCGACAACTTCAAGTTCCGCGAGGCTCTGCGCGAAGCCATGAACGTGGCACGCGCCGGCAACAAATACCTTGCAGATTCCGAACCGTGGAAGCTTGTCAAGACAGACCCTGAACGCGTAAAGACAATCCTCAACGTCGCCATCCAGATATGCGCCAACCTCGCTGTAATCTTCGAACCGTTTCTCCCGTTCATGGCCGGAAAGCTATGCCGGATGCTCGGCATAGACAGACTCGACTGGGGAATGGCCGGAAGATTCGACCTCATAGCCGCCGGGACCAAGCTGGGCGAACCGGAACTCCTGTTCGAGAAAATAGAAGACTCGACGGTGGAGGCTCAGGTGCAGAAGCTGCTCGACGCAAAAGAGAAGAACCGCCTTGCTGCCTGGAAGCCGGAGCCGGTGAAGGAGACCGTGGATTTCCCGACCTACGAAAAGCTCGACATCCGCGTAGGCAAAGTGGTTGAATGCGAAAAAGTGCCCAAGGCCGACAAGCTGCTCCGCTTCCTCATAGACGACGGCATGGACAAACGCACCATCGTAAGCGGCATAGCGAAATTCTACAAGCCCGAAGAACTCGTCGGAAAAGAGGTGTGCTTCATAGCGAACTTCGCTCCCCGCAAGCTGAAAGGCGTGGTCTCGGAAGGCATGATTCTGTCTGCCCAGGACTCAGACGGGCGTCTGGTGGTGATAGGCCCTCAGGGAGAAGTCGCCCCCGGCAGCTCCGTGGGCTGACGACGCGTAACCATATCATATATTGTTTACGCAAAAACTGTTTTTAAGACCGGGGGCAGAACCGGTCGGAAAGGGTTCTCTGACGAGAGCCCTTTTTCATTTATTATTGCCTTCCATTCTCCTTCGCAGACAAGACCGACATTCAGTCAATCGCGTCGATGATGAAATTGCTGATCAATCTTTCTGTGTCGGATTGGATCTTCACCGACAAGAAGCCGTGGTTCAATATACCGCCGGCATACAACAGCTCACTCTCCATCTCCGACTTTCCTTCCTTTCCCCGTAATCTTATCACATAAAAACCGTCTTCTTCAGCCAGATTCAGTTCTATTGTATTTACCAATTGTCTGATCTCCATTTCCAAATCAGTCAGACCGGGACACATTGCCTGAAGTTCGTCGGTCAAAACCATCGAAGCCGGAATTTTTCCTGATTCAAGCGGTATTCCGATAAAGTTGAAATACGGCATATTGCCAAATTGCTCTTCTATCAGATGCCTGGGCGTGCATATCATATTGATTGCAGATGTCATCAGATTCTTTGTGTCCATCCTCCATTCTGCGCTGTTTTCCACATCAATTCCCTGTTCCTTTGCGAACATCTTGACAAAAGCGTTGAGCATCGCATCCTTCACTTCGTCCATATTCAGAATCGAATCCGGACGACAGTCGGCATCCAACTGTATCTTCAACACCACAGAGGCCACAAAATCATTCAATTCCTCTATCTTGTCAGGCAGCTGCCCTTCGGATTCAGGGTCAGAGCAGTCAATATGGAAAGACTCCAGCCGATTGGTCGTTTTTATCACGAATCCGTCATTGTTCCTGTCCTCAACAACAATCTCCGGCAACAACTTTGTCGTTGAAAACAAAGAATCTTTTTCATGATACATTATCACCTGCGCCGTCGTTCGGTACTTTAAAGTATCTCCAACAGCGAATTGCGGGAGTATGGTGATTTCTTTCGCTCCACTTACGAAGCAAATCAACAGCAGGCAGATATAAGCAATTGTTCTTCTCATTTCAGCTCATTGTTCTTTCTCTTTCCTGCGCTTATGGTTCTTATATGCCCGGCCTCCGATCAGACCTCCGACAATCCCTGCAATAACTGGCAGAAACATGTAGATACTCATATCATTGTTTTTTCTTATCAAGCGCAAAATTACGGAAAAATCTACAGTCTCACAAAATCACCGGAAGAAACATCGGGACAAATACCCGAAAACCTGAAAGGAAACCGAACTTTCTTTTCAGATGCAGAGTCAACAAGCCGAAAAATCGGCTGTAATATTTTGCCGAACGGAAAAAAGTGCGTAACTTTGCACTGCTTTCAGGGCCGATGCCTTTAATCGGCTCGAAAGCATAAGGATTGTCTTATGGTGTAATGGTAGCACTGCAGTTTTTGGTTCTGCCTGTCCAGGTTCGAGTCCTGGTAAGACAACGCAACGAATCCGCAGGCTGCGCCGTATAAATTTTACGGCGCAGCCTCTTTTTTTTGCCCCGCCAGCTATGTTGTACACATTTTCAACATTGAACAAGCAATTATTAAATAGAAATGCATCGCTGATTTTCCGGAAAAACGTCAATCAGACCGAAAAAACACAAGAGTCCAATTCATGCCTTTTTTGGGCGCTTTTTCTGAAATCAGAAGCGGAGTCAAAAAAAGTGCGATTTTTCCGAAATTTTCTTACTGCTTTTATATATCTGATTGTTAGTATTTTAATCGAAATTTTAAATTTAATCTGAGATTTTGTTGAAATTTTTTCATCGAAAAATTTGGTGGGGTCGGAAAAAGTGTCTAACTTTGCACTCGCAAACGAGAAACAAACACCGCTTGCAAAGAGAACTTAAAAAAAATGGTGCGGTAGTTCAGCCGGTTAGAATACAGGCCTGTCACGCCTGGGGTCGCGGGTTCGAGTCCCGTCCGCACCGCCGAGGAGAGAGGAAGAGCAGCATTGTAAGTATTTATACTTCGTGCTGCTCTTTTTCGTTTGTACAGGCAATCCACATGGACATCCCTGCATTGCCTGTCCAATGCGCGACAGACAAACCTCCTGCCCACCCTCCGGAGAACCACGGCGGGAACGCCGCCATCCACGTCCACTTCCAAAGGAACGCCGTCGCCGCCATGCTCTCCAATCAAAAAAAAACGTCTTCTCCAAACCATCATACCCGAATGAAGATACTGATCATAAACGGACCGAACCTGAACCTCCTTGGCCGCCGACAGCCTGAAATCTACGGCACGCGCGGGTGGGAAGGTTTCTATGACAACCTCAAGCGTGAAACGGAGACCGACGGGCATAGTCTGGATTATTTCCAGTCCAACTGTGAAGGAGCGATTGTAGACCGCATCCAGCAGGCGGGCTACGACGGGGAGACCGATGCCATAGTAATCAACCCAGGTGCATACTCCCACTATTCCATAGCCATCGCCGACGCGCTGGCATCCGTCCCGGTTCCGGCAATCGAGGTGCACATATCCAATATTATGGCCAGAGAGGAGGAACGCCGCCGTTCCGTTACCGCGTCGGCCTGCCGGGGCATGATATGCGGGCTCGGGCTTGACGGATACCGCGTGGCGGTAGAATATACATTAAGGCACGAATGGACTTAGAGGATTACATAGACCTGCACATCGACGAAGAGCCGGAACACCTGAAGAAGCTCGACCGCGACACCCATGTGTGCCTCATAAACGGACGCATGTGTTCCGGGCATCTCCAAGGCAGGCTGCTGAAAATGCTGACGCGGATGATACGTCCGCGCCGCGTGCTCGAGCTGGGCACCTTCTCAGGCTATTCCGCGCTGAGCATTGCCGAGGGGCTTGACGACTGCGCGGAGCTGCACACGGTGGAAGCGGCCGAGGAACTCGAAGACTTCATAACCGCACATCTCGCCGAAGCCCCGGAAGAGACAAGAGGCAAGGTGCATCTCCATTTCGGCCCCGCGCTCGACATCATCCCGACGCTCGGCGGCGACTTCGACATGGTGTTCATAGACGCCGACAAACGGGAATATCCAGCATACTACGAGGCCGTGTTGCCCATCGTGCGCCCAGGAGGATACATCCTCGCCGACAACACGCTCTGGGACGGGCATGTGGCCGATCCGGACAGGCACGACGCCCAGACGGCCGGCGTGAAGAGATTCAACGACACAGTGGCCGCCGACAAACGTGTGGAGAAGGTAATCGTGCCGTTGCGCGACGGAATGACGATAATCCGCAAGAAGCACACAACAGAAACGCTCCCATGAACGTTTAACCAATGAATGCCATCTCCCCTCAAAACATTCCCCGGCACTCCATACTCCCGACTCTCTACTCTCTACTTCATACTCTCTACTCTTAAAAGCACTCTTAAACCGCAATATCCATGGAAGGAAAAAGACAAGCAAAAATATCCCGTCTAGTACAGCGCGAGCTGAGCGAAATCTTCCGCCGCCAGACGGCAAAATCAGGCGGCGTGCTGGTAAGCGTGAGCGCAGTGCGCGTCTCGCCCGACCTCAGCATAGCGAAAGTCTACCTGAGCATATTCCCTTCGGAGAAATCGAAGGAAATCCTCGAAAACATCAAAAGCCAGACAAAGACCGTGCGTTATGAGCTGGCCCAAGCCGTGAAGCAGGTGCTGCGCAAATGCCCCGACCTGCAGTTCTACCTTGACGATTCGCTCGACTACGTCGAAAACATCGACCGTCTGCTCGCCTCCGACCCCATCAAAGGAACCCCGGAAGAAGAGTGAACAGAAGCCTTCCGTCCCGGATAGCATGGCACTATCTGTGGTCGAAAAAATCGCACAGCGCAGTCAGCGCCATCGCGACCGTCTCGATAATCGGCGTAGCGGTGGCGACGGCTGCCATAGTGTGCGTCCTTTCGGTCTTCAACGGTTTCCGCAACGTGCTAACAGAGAAGCTCGACACGCTTTGTCCGGAAATTGTGGTGCAGCCGTCCAAAGGAAAGGCATTCGCCGATGCCGACTCGATGACGGCGGCGGTGCGCAGGACAGAAGGCGTAGCCGTGGCCACCCCCACGATAACAGACAACGCCCTTGCCCTCTACGGCCCACATGAGATGCCCGTCACGCTCAAAGGAGTCGTGCCGGCCGACTATTCAAAGACAACCGCAATCCGCTCCATCCTCCTCGAAGGCAGCCGCTACATCGACGCCGAAGACGGCATGCCCGGCACGTTGCTGTCAATAGGGAGCGCGATGCAGCTCGGAGCGCGCGAACTCGACTCCGGGCTCCTGCTCTTCGCCCCCCGGCGCGAAGGACGCGTGAACCTCGCCAACCCGGCGGCATCGTTCCGGCAGGACTCGGTGCTCGTGCGCGGCGTGTTCCAGGCGCAACAGTCGCAGTTTGACGACAATATGGTCATAGTCCCCATCGACGTGGCGCGAAATCTCTTCCAATACGACACAGAGGCTTCAGCCATCGAGGTAAAAGTCAGACCCGGAGCCGACATCGAGGACGTGGCCGCCCGGCTGCGCTCATCGCTCGGGAAGACGGCCACCGTCAAAGACCGCCTCCAGCAACAGGAAATAAATTTCCGAATGATCGAAATCGAGAAATGGGTAACGTTCCTGCTTCTGTTCTTCATCCTTACCATAGCCTCGTTCAACCTCGTCAGCACGCTCTCCATGCTCGTGCTCGAGAAACAGGATTCGCTGCATACCCTGCGCAGCCTCGGCATGACGCGCCGTGCCATAGCCGGAGTGTTCCGCTGGGAAAGCCTGCTTGTATCGCTCATCGGAGGCGCGGGCGGCATCCTGATCGGCGTCGGGCTGTGCCTGCTACAAGAGAAGTTCGGGATGATAAAGCTCAACGGAGACCCCGGTTCATTGGTGGTCAGCGCATATCCCGTAGAAGTACGTATGACCGACCTGGCCGCCGTCGCCGCACCCATCCTGCTGATCGGGCTGCTCACAGGATGGATATCCGGACGCTTCGCACGCTCACGGCTCAAGAACTGACGTTTGGCGAAACCGTGGAATTTGATTAACTTTGTGCAGCCTTTAGTTTTCAGTTTCTAAGGGCTTACGCACAGAATGAAAACCATAAGACTTTTCCACATACTGGCCTGCGCTTTGACCACAAGCCTCGCAGTGTCGTGTTCCGGCTCAACCGACAGGCATGACGAGAATCCCATCCCACCCGCGACCCAAAACACCGCCGCTGCCCATTCAGCCGGGATCAAGAAAGGGCCGCGCCACAACGACCGCATCCGAGTCAACAACATCGGGCATCTGCGCGAAGTGTTCAACGACAGCAACAAGTACCAGTACGCGCACGCGGAGCGCATCGGCATAGAACCGATTTCCGACCTCTATTTCGCCTATCATACGCGCCGCCCGCTGCGGCATATCACCACCTGCGACCTCTACAAGGTGGATTCCCTCACGCATTCGCTTCCGTTTCTCGTCCCGGAAGCCGCACGCCTGCTGGAGGACATCGGACGCAACTTCATCGATTCGCTCGCATCGCGAGGAGCGGACGGATACCGCATAAAGGTCACGTCGCTGCTGCGTACAGCCTCAAGCGTGCGCCGGCTGCGCCGCGTCAACGTAAACGCCAGCGATTCCTCGACCCACAAGTTCGGAACTACGTTCGACCTCTCCTACGTAAAGTTCCATTGCCTCGACACCACCCGGACAATCCACGACGGAGACCTCAAGAACCTCCTCGCCGAAGTGCTTCTCGACATGCGCACCGCCGGGCGGTGTCTCGTGAAGTTCGAACGAAAGACCGGATGTTTCCACATCACCGCCATAAAATAAAACCACCGAAGATAAACCCGCCATAAAACAGGATTATCATGAAAAAGCTCTGGCGCAACCTGCATCTTTGGGTTTCCGTTCCTTTCGGAATCATCATCTCACTGATATGCCTTTCAGGGGCATTGCTCGTGTTTGAAAAGGAAATCACCGAGTCCGGATGCGCCGCAGCGGCACAAGTGAAACCGCAAGGACAGCCGCTTCCGCTCGATGCCATAATCTCGTCAGCGGCATCCTCATTGCCCGCCGATGCCGCGATTTCCGGCGTAGAGATTTCCCCCGACCCAAAAGACGCCTACAGGATAAGCCTTGCAGAGAAAGGACACAAGGCCGCATTTGCAGACCAATACACAGGGGAAATCACGGGCAAGACCGAACGCACAGCTTTTTTCAAGACAATCCGCAGCCTTCACGGGTCGCTTCTCTGCAAACGCACCGCCGAGAACGGAAAGATTGCATGGGGGCCGCTCATTGTGGGCATTTCCACCTTATTACTGCTGTTTGCGCTTATGACAGGCATTGCGGTCTGGTGGCCTAAAAACCGGGAGGCATTGCGCAGAAGCCTGACCATAACCGGAAAGCACGGCATGCAGCGTTTCTGGTTCTCGCTCCATGACGCAGGCGGGATATATGCCGTCATCTTCCTTTCAGCCATGTGCATCACAGGGCTTACGTGGTCGTTCGAATGGTTCAACAGGGGGTTCTACACACTGCTGGGGGCTTCGGAACAAATAGAAGCCTCAAAGCCCAATAAAGGGACAGCCGAAGAGGCTGCAGTGGACTATTCCACATGGCAGAAGGCTTACGCTCAGGTGGCAAAAGAGAATCCGGACCGCAGAATCACGGTTCGCGACGGCAGCATAAGCGTAAGCCTCGGCACATACGGCAACCCACGCGCCGCCGACACATACAAGTTCGACACTTCAACTGGAAAAATCACCGGAATCAACGCATATGCCGACTCCGGACGCCGTACAAAGATAAGCGGTTGGGTCGGGGCATTGCACACAGGCACATGGGGCGGACTCTTCAGCAAGACGCTATATTTCCTCGCCGCCCTTATGGGCGCGTCGCTTCCGCTCACAGGTTATTACATTTGGCTCCGACGCATAGCCGGGCGTCGGAGCGCAGGAGTCAGGCAGGCAGGGACATCCAATACCTGACTCTTCCCTCAGAAAACTACGTGAAACCGAGCGCGAACCGGATGTCGGAAGAGATGTCGGTAATCAGAGAGCGCAACGGAGATATTATCGGCTTGAATTCCGGCATGGAAGCGGGGACGACGATGCGTATGTTGGCCGCTTCTACAGAAATGTCCAGACGCTTTCCCAGCTCCACCGGCTCACCGTCTATATGTGCAGCCCCCTCTTTCAGGCGCGATATCGACACTTCAGAGACCCGGAAACTGTCCACGAGCATGTTTCGGTCGAGATGACCCGTAAAAAGCTCTACTCCGGCCAACGCCGTGCGAATCAGCGAACCGGTATGGAACACTATCACGTCGAGCAGACCGTCGGTGAGGGATGCCTTCGGAGCGATGTAGGCATTGTTGCCGTATTGAGAGGCGTTGCACACCGCTATCAGAAAAGCGTTTTCCGTTATCACGCGTCCGCCGATTGACAACGCATAAGCCTGAGGGGCATAGCCGAGATAGTCCAAAATCGCGTTCTTGACATACGTCATGCGTCCGCGTCTGCGTTCGGAAGCGAATCTCCGGCTCACCTCCGCATCAAACCCCATGCCGCAGGTGCAGAAGAACGGACGGCCGTTGACGAGGCCGTTGTCGCATGCGATGGTCTTCCCGTCAGAAAGCAGCCTTGCGGCGGCAGTGAAGTCAGGCGGTATTCCGAGGGTACGCGCAAGGCCGTTTCCGCTACCGCATGGGATTATCGCGAGGGCCGTACGCGTCCCTCTAAGCGAAGAAGCCACCTCATTCACCGTACCGTCTCCGCCTGCCGCGACCACCACATCAAATCCTGCCCTTACGGCCTCCTCCGTAAACGCCGAGGCATCGGACGGAGCCTTTGTATTCCTCACTTCCAGACGGCAGCCCATGCCAGAAAGCACACAACCGACAATGTCCGGCAACGCCGCCTTGTCGCGGGTGCCGGAAACCGGGTTGACGATAAGCATCGCTCTTCTGGGTGTGGTGTCCATCGGCTTCAGTGGAATAACGTCGTGGAATGTTTGTGTATTAAACGCCGGAAACTGCAGAATTGTTATATCGTGCCGAAACAGCGCAATCATAAAAAAGACATCTCCGCAGATTCAACGGAATCTGCGGAGATGGTTATAACTGCGGCATAATGCCTGAATTCACTTCTTTTCGCCGTGTACGGAACGCCAAGACCTCAGGACTGCAATACGTCCTATGTCGCCGGTGCCTATAGTGCCTCCGTCAGAGATAGTGCTCAACTTGATCCAAGGATAGTTGCAGGTACCGTTGGTGAAGTCGCTGTATTGGACCGGCACGTCCTGGATGGCATTCTGCGCATTTCCTGGACGAAGGTCGTTCTCTATTATGAACAGCTTGGTGATCACCTTGCTTCCGTCGGCCTCCACCTTGTATTCCGCACCATAGGCACACAAGGCATGGTTGCCCTTGGTGATGTTGAAATACACCGGGCCGCTACGGAGCCAGCCAAGCATAATGTCAGCGAACTTAGCCTTTACGCCGGCCTGGTCAAGTCCTTTATACAAATCAAGACGGTCCCATACGGAATAGTACTTCTTAAACTCCGACTGGCTCATGTTCATCCAGCCGCCTTTGACATACTCATAGTCCTCGTTGTAGCACTTGATGCCGTTCATCCAAACATTCTCCGGATGCTCTTCACCGACGAAGAACCAAGAGAGAGACACGCCAGGCTCACCAGCCTGATGCACGAAAGCCTGAGAGAACAAATCCATGATCGGAGTGATGTAATACGGGCTTTCTTCATGAATCGGATGCTTGAGAGCATAGTCTTCGCCTGTGGAAGCTTTGTAATCGTCAATCCACCACTGGCACATGGCAGCGGACACGCAAGCCCAGCACAGAGGTGAGTCCGATCCCCACAGGGTATCGCCAACCTTGTCAACATCAACAAATCCGCTGTCGTGCGACACTCCTACGGGATAAACCGTACCCGTGGTGCCTGGCACCGGAACGGCCTCGGTGGTGAACTCGCGGGTAGCGATTCCGTTTTCGCTGTCCACGATGGCGGCAAGATAGCGCGTGGACGGCTCAAGTCCATTGAACGTGAATTCCTTGGTTCCATCAAATGTCTTCTTCTTGTCGGAAGAAAGAGAAGCGATGTAGGCCACAAGCTCAGCATCCGTGGTTCCTGCGCTTGCCGGGATGACGGCACCCGTCACCTGGCCTTCCTTGTTGGGAAGGAACAACACACGCGCATAATTGTGCGTGAAGTTATCGATGACCATCTGCATATCCTGATCCGGATCGTGGACTTCCTTCACAGTGAACTTGACTTCACCCTGATCGGACTCAAGATATTCTTTCTCATCTGCCGGAATGGCACGCACCCTGAAAACGTACTCACCTACTGCGAGCGAGGTGAACGTATAGGAAGTCTTGGAGGTGAAGCTGCTTGATCCGCCGCATGTCCATGAATAGCCGTCAGCACCGGCAACTGCGTTCCAGCTCACAGTATAGGAATTGTCGGCATTCCTCGTCGCTGTCGGCACAGGAGTGGCGAGCTTGACAGGCTGGTCAGACTTCTCGACAAACTCCATTTTCTGGATGTCTTTGGTCTGGAGAGTGATTTCCTCACCGCTGTTGGTGCGTATCACAAGCTTGTATGTGGTTTCAGCCAAAAGCAATGCCACGGCAGGCACCGCCATTGTGAAAAGGAGTAGTTTTCTCAGTTTCATTTTTTGTAAAGTTTGAATGTTTTGTTCGACTGGGTTAAGATGATGTAAACCGCCGGAGACAATGCTTCCAGCTCAATTACGGCCTGGCCGTCGCCTCCGGCATTTACAGAGGCAACCACAGATCCGTCGATGGAATAAAGACGTACCCATGACCCAGGCTCCATGCCCGACACTACGGCTTTGGTCGGGTCGGTGAGGTCTATGCCGAAACCGGAAGCCTCGACATCGGAGATGCCACCCCTTTTCTCAAGCTTGAATTCGGTCTTTTCCACTTCGGCCATCTGATAGTCGGCAGAAAGCTCAGACGACTCAATGCGGCAGACGGCACCGTTGAAAACCACTTCCGGCCGTTCAGACAGGAAATAAATGTCAGTAGAGCCGTTGCGCAGCGTTACCACCAACGCCTCATGCAGATCTTCCGATTGCGTCTGAGCCATTGACGGCAATGCCACCGACAAAGCCATCACTGCAGCCAACAGCCGCAGCAACGGTGTTTTGATGATTCTTGACAAGTTCATGATGTTTGTTATGAAATTATGTGCCGTCTGGCGGCATAAAAGCCGCCAGACGGATTAATTACGCTATCAGCGCATGATTTCCTTGCTCACCTTGTCGCCTTTACGGACAATCACAATCTGTCCGGCGGCAGGCTCTGCGATGCGCATACCCTGGAGGTCATAATATTCCGTAACGCCGTCTTCTGTAACGAAGATGTCTTCCACAGATGACTCGACATATCCAGGAAGCTTGATGTAGCTGTCAACAGCGAGGTCATTAGACATTACTGACAAGTTGTTATATTCAGGGAACTGCAGATAAACGGACTGCGCAGGAATGTCAATGTATTTGTCCTTCAATGTGATGTTGCGCTCCTCATTGATGGGATCGAATCCGACCATTCCATCATAATCTTCAAATCCGTTGGCAGAAACGCTGAGGATCCAAAGATTTCCATAATCCTGAGTCTTTATTCGGGTATCCATCTTGTCTATGCGTACCCAACCCGGATCGCGCGCATCAATAATGAGCGGATTTGCCTTTTCATAAGAATCGGTAAAAGCTGCCGGGATTTTATAGACACCCTTAACTTTATTGTGTTCAAAAACCTCTACCTCTTTCTCTTTGGGATCATTCTCGAATACAGTCCACACAAAACCTTCAAGCATCTTTCCTGTTCCCAAAGATGTCCAGTCATCCTCCATTGTGCCGTCAGGAAGCAGGAGATAGCCCTCATAAGCCATTTCACCAGCTATAGGTTCCCATCCTGTTTTCCCTTCCGGCGGCGGCACAGCAGGATATTTGATCCCAAAACAGTTTCCAGGGAACTTAATCATGCCTTCTTTCATAGTGATGTTGAAACCAGGCTGATTTTTTAAGAACACTTCCCGCGCCTCTTCATAACTTTTGCCGTTGTCAGCAAAAAAGTCTACTGAGAACTGAGACATGCTCTTGTAGAGAACCTCACCATAGTCAGGATCCTCGAAAGGAATGCGATTCTCGCGCACAAGCACGAAATCGGGGTCGGAGGCATCGATTATCATATAATGATGCTCCGGAATAACCGTGTTATCAGTATGGGACTCGAAAAATGCGTTCCAAGGCTCAACGATACGGTAAACCGCCGGATCAGTAACACTCTGTTCAACCCGAACTTTGACAGGATCGGGATAAGTGCCCGAGTAGATGTTGCACAAGAGAGGATCGGCAAACGTCCCCTCTCCCATGTACTTCCATTCGGTTTCGGATGCCCGAGTGCCGGATGGAGCCGCCGCAAAGGCAGATACGGCCAATGCAGCTGTCAATGAAGCTAAAGCAAGTCTTCTCATTTTTTAAAGAAACGATGTGAGGTTCAGTGAATTCAGTTGATTTGTTGTTGAAATTGATGTCGAATTACCCCGAAACATTCGGAACCTCATTGCGCCTACTTCGGGAATATATTCGGACACAAAGTTAATCAGATTTCCCGAATAATCCGCACCGCCAAAACGGCAACCAGGCCATTTTAGCCAAATTTAACTATATTTAAGACCATTGCCCTTCCGGGGTAACTATTCAGCGGACACGCTAAGGCGATAATGTGGAATAGACATCACCATTATAGGTAAATTTAACCTGCTGGTTTTATAGAAATTAGCGGCAATTTTATTTGGTAAAGTCAAATAA